>TARA_R110002072_G_scaffold1598_6_pt1 | contig 76440 bp, 54 predicted proteins | sample TARA_R110002072 | Tara Oceans TARA_R110002072 (sample SAMEA4397118) | marine metagenome | biome: Polar Biome; feature: [SRF] surface water layer (ENVO:00010504); material: water (ENVO:00002006), including particulate matter (ENVO:01000060) such as... | depth 5 m
TTTTTGATCTGCCTGTTCCTGGGCAACAAGACAAATCTCAGCTGCTTTAAAGCAGTGCGCCTGGGTCATGGCGTTTTCGGTTCTATTTAGGCAATCCAAAATAAATGCGGGGAAGAAAGGGAACCCAATCTTGCCTGCAACACAGTGCCGCTCTTCACTGGTCTCATTCACGATATAAACATTATCCGTGGTGAGCTCCTGCGCACCGATGTCCACGTACTTACGTAGCTCGATAAAGCCCTTTGTACCGAGGATTGTGGTTCTGCCATCACCCCAGGTTCGAAGACCATCAGGGGTGAACCAATCCATTCTGAAGTAGCCGCTGGCCTGATTGTTACCTACCAGGGAAAAATCTCCGAAGTCTTCAAGTTCTGGATACTCGGCATTGGCGTAGTTATGTACTCGAGCCTGGGTGATTTCTGCATCGGTTGCACCGGTAAAGGTGAGAAACTGCTCCGCTTGATGACTGCCAATGTCACAAATAATGCCACCGTACTTTGCTTTCTCGAAAAACCACTTTGGCCGATTGTTTGCCCCGAGGCGATGGGGCCCCAGGCCAATCACCTGCACAACATCTCCAATCACGCCGGATTGAATAAGTTCCACCGCGTATTCCGCAGATTCATTTTGCACCCGCTCGCTGTAGCAACACGCATATTTTTGATTGGTATCCGCCGCGCACTGCCGCGCTTCAGATAACTGATCAAGATCGGTGAAGGGAGTTTTGTCGGTAAAGTAGTCTTTGCCGTGTTGCATAACCTGCAACCCGATTGGACCTCGCAGGGAAGGTACTGCCGCAGCCGCAACTAGATGAATGGTTTTGTCATCCAAAATTTCCTGGAAGTCTGAAACAACTACCGCTTCAGGGAATAACTGACAAAAATATTCGACCCGTTTTTCATGCCGATCATAAACCTTTGTAATCGTGGCGCCTGCTGCTTTTAGATTTTCCGCCATCCCATAGATATGGCCGTGATCAAGATAAGCGACCGCCACTCTAAATTCGTCGGGTTTACAAACAACCTTTTGCTGACGCGCTACCGGCGCGTAATGCATTCCATCAGACATAATCGCCCTCGTTAGAAACTGTTAGACAAATCCTGCACTTCCCCTTCGGGACTATCCGGTTTGTATCTTGAACTGGCCACCCACTTTTTAAGTTGTGTTGCATATCGGCGACTACTTAATGGTAAAGCAACTGGCTTATGGGTAACGCCGGAAAGCAACATTGTGTTGGCAAGTTCAACCGAGTGAATACCCTCGGTCGCCGGTGCAATCAAGGGTTCGTTTCTGAGAATCGCCCCGGCAAAGTTTTCCAAAATCTCGAGATGTTGTTTACCCTCGCCAATGACCGGAACATCTAATACTTCTGTAGCAGGTGCAGAAAAAGGTGCATTTTCCGCTATCGCTTGACTCACTGATTTTTCATTCCGCTTGAACAGGATCACACCTTCATTGGCGTCATAAACCAGCAGCCCATTTTCAGCAGCAATTTCCAGCCGATTGAGACCCGGTGCTTCACCGGTGGTGGTGATAAAAAGCCCCTCGGCGCCGGACGCATACTGCAACCTTGCGGTGACGGAATCCTCAACTTCTATATCGTGGTATTTTCCAAACTCGCAAAAAGCCTGGATTTGTGTCGGCATGCCAAACAACCACTGCATCAGATCAAGCTGATGGGGGCTTTGGTTAAGCAGTACGCCGCCGCCCTCGCCTGCCCAGGTTGCACGCCAACCGCCGCTATCATAATAGGACTGGGGCCGGAACCAATCGGTAATGGTCCAACTGAATCGGCGAATGGCACCGAGGGAGCCATCGTTAATCATCTGGCGAATTTTTTGATAGTGGCGATTGGTCCGTTGATTGAACATTGCCGCAAATACCTGATCAGGATTGGTATGTGCTTTTATCAGTTTTTCACAATCAGCTTTGTGGGCGGATATCGGCTTCTCAACCAGCACATGTAAGCCTTGTTTTAGGGCTGCAATGCCCAGGGGCGTATGGTCGTAGTGAGGCGTTGCAATCAAAATAGCATCACAACTTCCGGAGCGAATTAACGCTTTAGGATCTGTGAAGCCAAGGCATTTGTAGCGCTCCGTTAGCTTCTCAACTCTTGTACCGCGGATATCTGAGACGGCTACCAGACTTATATCGTCAATAGACTGTACCGATCTGCAATGGGCGCTGCCCATATTGCCAAGACCAATGATTCCGAGTTTTATTGGCACTGCCTAGCTCCTTTTTTGAACTGCCTTTCTAGCAAAGAGATTGGCCGCCATGATCCCCGCAATCAAGCCAAACAAATGGCCCTCCCAGGAAACAAATTCATCCTGCGGCAGGACCCCATAGATAATACCGCCATAGTAAAAAATCACCAGGGAAGCAACGGCAAAGGTTAGCAGGCTGCGTTCGAACCAGGCGAGGGCCACCAAAAAACCAAAATAACCAAATACCAGACCACTTGCCCCGACATGAATTGCGTCACGACCAAAGAGCCAGACTCCAAGCCCGCCGATAAGCAAAATAAACAGACTGCTAAAAACAAACGACCGAACACCCCGGAGGGCCACAAAAAAGCCCATTACCAATAACGGTGTCGTATTCATGAGCAGATGCCCGTAGCCACCATGCAATAGGGGCCAAAGTAGGATGCCGGGCAAAGATTGGGTGTTTCTTGGATGGATACCCCAGGCATTTAAGCGATGCCCGAGAAGGCTATTGAGGAACTCTACTACCCACATCACAGCAACAAGTATGACAACGGCCTTAAGTGCAGACCATGTGGATTTTTGGACCTTCTTAAAAGAGGACGGCATATCGCTTCAGATATTGTCGACCACCAGTTGAACCTTCGCTGCCACCGCTATTCGATCATGACTTACCATCATAAACAGCACGCTGCCGGTCACTTTTTCACTGGCAACAGGGTTGGTGATAATTTTGCCTTCGCGATCAATATATCCCAGTGGCGTTCCCAGACCCTCAAGCATAAGTCGAGAGGCCAGTGTGCCCCAGGGCTGACTTGGGATGTTGACATCGTATCGCCTCGAATGGACACCCTCGTGCTTAAATAAATCCTCCAGGATCGTTTCGGTTCCCGGTGCCGCCATGGCGCGGACCATTAGCTCGGGGTAAGCTCGAACTGGACGAATGACCGCATCAGCCCCATGCTGACGCAGGCGACCGCGATTTTCATCTTGAATACATTCCACAATCACATATCCCGTCAGCTGGTATTCCTTCATGCGGTCCAAAATATCGAGGGTAATCGAATCGGATCGGTAATCAGTAGAATCAACCGACAGCACAATGATAAATGTTGCCGACTCAATATTGACCTCACTTAACTGGCCTCTGCCTTCCGGTGCGCCCTGATGTAGGACAACACCTAACTTAACCAGATCATCCGGGAGCCCATCGGGATAGTTGCCTGAAAATACCTGTATTGAATGGTCCGCCAGGCTTTTTGAATGACGAATCTGTTCGACCAACACATGCAGGTAGCGATCGCCGTCGGTATCCGGCGTATTAATGATCAGAATGTGGTTTTTCATGTCCCAGCTCCATAGTCCTTTGCGCATGCGTTCTTTTCGATCGAGACGCAAATCAATCCATTCACCGGCGATTTGAGCCAAGAGGAATATTCCAAAAATATAAAGAGAAACGATGGTGGTGAGTCGCCCACCCACGGTTTGCGCCACGTAGTCTCCATAACCCACCGTTGTAATAGTGGTCATTGTTAACCAAACGGCGTCACTCAGATTGAGTGATTCAAAGTACATCATGCCGACAACATTCGCCGCCGCCAGCAGGAACAAAATCGAAAGCAACTCGATTAACTTTCTGCTTCGATCTGATCGACTCATCATTGAGGAAATCTCATGACGACGACGCCTTAACATTTCGCTCTTAATGCGAAGCATAAGCTTTAGTCTGAAGGATTAAGTGACGCCAGATGTTCAATGAGCTTTTCCGCAGCCAATTGTCGAATTCGAAGTCTATCAGATACATCGACTTCAAATGCTTCCGCAAGTAGCTCAAAATCTTCCTCGGTTAACGAAATTGAAAGTCTCGGCCGAACCGGCTTATTGCTGACAGGAAGACCTAGAATTTCTCGAATGCGATCGGGAGGATTAATGCCGCGCTCTAGTGCCTCAGTGCGGATCCGATAGCTCACGTCGTGGCCAAGATCAAAGGCAACCTGGACCGATCGTGCAGCCTGCTTTTCCCTGTTCCACTTGTCTGATGTCGACATCGAATATCTACCGGAGTAGCGTCATGATCGGCTCGACTTAATTCGATCAAGTACCGCATTGGCGCTCATTGTTGCCTCAGTAATGCCTGCGTTTTCTAGCCGCTCATCGAGGGTCTTGTGACCCGTTTGTGCTTCTAACTCTTCTTCGGCCTCTAACAGATCCAGCGCTCGTTGCTGTCGCTGTTGAATGATGTCGAGGGAATCTCTGGCGGAGTGCATCTTGCCTTTACTCGCCGTATAGTTTTCGGCAATGGCTGTACTGGCTTTTTGAAGACTCTCGGTCGTCTTCACCATATGGAGCTGGCGTTGGTAGTCTTTAATCTGCCGCTCAGTCTTACTCACCATGGCCCTCAGCCGCGAAACGTGGCCGAGAAAGATGGTATGGACCTGTTGTTCCGACTCCAGCTCTTTATCCAGAACGGAGATGGTTTCCGCTATCACAAGCGCCTGGGCCTCATCATTTCGATCGAGGGCAGCACCGACTTCCTGTTCCTTCTCGCTAATCGCAATTTTTAAACTCGCAATCTCTCGACTGGCATGCATCTGCTTTGCCATCACCTCGGTAAGCTCGTGTTTTACCAGATTGAGATTGTCTTGCACTTCAAGTAATTGATGCTCAAGTGCCTCGATTCCATTTCCCTCGGAAATAAGCTCAGCAATACCGAGTGCCCCACCCCTCACGGCATCAATAATTCGTTTCAACACATTCATCGCGACCCCCCCTTGCCCACCGGAAGTGGAACCAGATAATCCTTCAGTGCATCAATCGCCTCCACGGCGTTTTCGGTCAGCGTAACAATTTCATGGCAGATGTCTTCCAGGCTGGAATGGGGCGACATGGCACCGAAGATCACAAACCGGTCACCCAGCTTTGAGAAAGCTGACAACGGCATCGGAATATTGAGCTCCAACATCTCTTCCAGCATCCTGCCGCGGGAATCCGGATTCACCTCACTTTCCAAAAACAAATTGGTGATACACAGGAGCTGAGCATCGGTAAAGGAAACAAAGGCAGGCAGTTCTTCAAAGCCCTGAACTGTGATTTGAATCACGTCAGCGATTCCCGGGATCGGCTGGCACTCCAGCTTATAGCCGTCATAGCTCGCCATATCCGTAATACGCAACGCCAGATCACTTAAATTCATCAAAACTCCACCCTCGACATAATATGTCGGATCCGGTCAGTTTATCTCTTTGACATAACATGTCAATCACGGTGCCTGCAAAACGTCAATGCTGCTGAAAAGCAACACAGGCGACGTTATACTGCGCTTATGGCAGATATCAATATTGAAAACTTCTATCGCCACATCGCGAAGATCCTCCACATACTCTATACCCACTTTCCGACCCGGGCAGCGCTGTATGTAGATGAGGTCGCCGGTGTTGATGAACCCGATGAATATGGATTGCACAGTCCAACCTATACAGCGGGGTTCTTTGCCATGCTGTGGCTGGCTGACGAGGGCTTTGTCCGCTACGCAGACACCATCAGGCAAGATGGCATTGATCAGGCCTATCTGACCCATCGAGCATTTCTAATATTGACTAAACCAACCGAGGAAATGATCAATGAACCTCAGGATCCACAGGAAGGCATGAGTGGCAATGTCGTGAATTTGCAGCCAGTACAGGACCTGAGTCCTTCGTTGCAGGAAGAGCGTAAATTAGTCATCAACCAATTGCGGGATGCCCTGCGGAGCGGCTCGTCAATTGCCATCAAAAAAGTTGTGAGCCACATTCTTCAGGGATAGAGTCTTCAGGGATAAAGACTTCAGGGCTGATGTACTCGGAGCGAGACCGAACTAGGCATGAACCGGACACAAAACGGCATCTTCATAGCCGGTCACCACTTTGATATATCCGGCCAGAGACTGATCCAACTGTTCATCACCGGTATCAACAACAATACCCTCTGCAAGACCTTCGAGTTTAGATTTTGTCGCAACCACCACAATATTGCTTAAGCCCACTGCGCGAATAACACGGGCACTAAGTTGTTGATTACCTCGACCAAACAGATGGCCCTGGCCGCCAATGACCGTGACGATCATCTTGCATTGCCCGGCGGATACCTGCTCGAACAATTGAGCTTCATAGGCGTCAGCAATTAACACTTCTCCATCTTTCACTACGTCCACACCGAGCAGTGTGTTTGGCAATCCCAGCTGAGCCATAATGGCCGCCGTGGTTGATCCCGACCCCATGAGGTAGGTGAAATCCGGGTCCATATGCTCAACTATCTCCGCAGCAATCTCTTCTACCGCGAGCCCTTCTATTTCCTTGCCGCCGGATTTGACCTGTTGCATATAGCGCAATGCCTCGGGCACCCACATTTCACCATAGTACCGAGCCCGAACAATGCCGTCCCGAAAAGCACTTTCGTCAATATCTCTGACTTCACCTTTGGACACCGTGAGCAATCCACCCTGGGACATTTGAGAAACTATTTCCGCTGCTGCTGCAGGATTGTTGGCAAATACCCCCGAGTGCATCTTTACTCCGCAGGGAATGCCAAGGACGACCTGCTCGGAATCAGCCGCATCCAATACATCCCTTGCGGTTCCATCGCCACCGGCAAACAACAGCAAATCCGGCGATGTACTTTGCAGTAATTTAACCGCTGCGCGAGTGTCCGTTGCTGTGGTGGTCTCCGGGACCGACATTGGCAACACGGTAAGCAACAGTTTTGAAGGGGGGCACCAGGTTTCCCCGAGTAATCCGGGTGCCGTGACACATTCAATCTGTTGACGCTGTAGTATTTCCAGGACCGGCCGCAAGCGATCACCTATGCGACTTGTTACGCCCCGCTGCAGGGCAATACGTTCGGTATCTTCCCCGTCTGAACCTTTAAGGCCTGCCGGGCCACCAAGACCCGCGAGTGGATTAACAATCAGGGCAACTTTCATTTGGCGGCAGCAACAAGTCTATCTCTCAGCCTGCCGGAAAAATTCATTTCTCGACAAAAATCCGAGAGCCCAGACTTATCGGGTATTTGAATCACCAGTTCATTCGCGGTGATGCTCATGGGAACTGCACAATGAATTTCTGTGATTTTGCGATAGAGTAGCAACGCATCAATATTCTCCGCGATGATCTTTGCCAGACGCTTCGCGCCGCGGATACCGCTCGTCTCAATCGCCACAGGGTTAGCTAACAGTGCCTGCAACGATCCAAATTGCTGAATCAGTAGCGCCGCAGTCTTGGCCCCAATACCCGGCGCACCGGGAATGTTATCCACACTGTCACCCGCCAGTGCCAGGAAGTCCGCAATCTGATCAGGTTTCACGCCAAACTTCTGGGCAATGTCGCTTGGCCCCATATAGTCATCGTTAGCGAAGTCCCACATCACATCATTTTCTCGAAGCAATTGACCGAGATCTTTGTCACGGGTCACGATAACAATATCCGTGCCCTCGCCGAATCGAGTGGCCAGAGTGCCAATGATGTCATCGGCTTCATAATCCTTGAGCGCCAGGTTATGAAAGCCAAGTAAACCCGTCAGCCGTTGGCATTGTGCTATCTGATACTTAAGGTTTTCGTCGGGCAGATCCCGGTTGGCTTTGTAGCCTGGGAAAATCTCATTTCGATAGCAGGTTGTGAGGCTTTCATCAAAGGCAACCGAGGCGTGGGTTAAACCTGCGGCCAAAATATCCAATAGGAAGCTCGCGTACCCATAGACCGCGTGAACAAGCTCACCTTTTTTGTCAATGAAGTTGGGTGGCATCGAGTAATAGGCTCGAAACACATAAATTGAAGCATCAATTAGATGTAAAGCACTCATGAGCGAAGGCGTTTAACCACGGCACTAAAGGTTAAGCAGATTTGTTCCCCTGCTATAACTTCACCGGTGAGGAACGCCATCGAGCCCGTCACCCGGTTGACCTTCGGCACACAGGAGATCACCGTGCCTAACTCGGCTGCGGAGAGAAACTCACTACTAAAACTTACGGTAACGCAGCTTTCTCCATCGTAGCCATTGGTTGCAGCCATACACAGAGCGTAGTCAGCGAAGGTCATCAGCACTCCGCCGTGAACAGTGCCATTAGCGTTGCAATGTTTTGCCGCCGCCAAAAACGCGCAGTCCATCGGTCCATTTGTGCGGCGAAAATAGAAGGGACCAATATGGTCTTCTGCGGCATCAAAGCCAGGTTCTGTTTGATAGTCAGTGGGCAGCATTAGTTTGGCAATCGTTGATAAAGTCCAAGCTTATCATAGGCATGGCCTTCCGCTTTGCATTGCAGGGCCCGGGCGAAACGCTTTGCCCGGCCTCGCAGACCGCGCCAAATTCTATCCTGCGCTGCCTGACTCACTGCCAGACGAAAGGCAGTTGAATCATGGTCCGTAAGCTCAAGGTTATCAACGCTGACACGGAATGGAATCCCAAGCGCTTCACTAAATATCCATTCCAGTGCCTGGGGTTGCACTTCTACCTTTTCAAATTTTTGCTGTTGGCATATGTCACGGGTGCCCTCATACCAATAGCCGTAGTCATTGAGGGTCCGCCGGTAAGCACCGGCAATACACCAGTGTGCAATTTCATGTAATGCGCTTGAAATATAGTCATGGCAAAAATGGATTCGAGCCAGCCCCTGCTTATCGATCTCATAAAGCGGCTCATCGGCACCACCAACTAATTGAGTATGGTGCGATGCTAAGAAAGTCTGGTTAAACAACAGGACAATATTTTCCGCCCCCGGCTTCACCTCCAACTTCGCCTTCAATTCAGGGCTCCACATCAGAATCGGGCAAACATTCCTGCCGAGCTAAACGCTCGAAATAGGCTTCGGATAGGTAAGGTTTGCCAGCCAATAGATGGTTTAGATACCAACTGGCAGGACGAAGTCCGGACTGACGATAGGCCTCATTGGCAATATAGACCCAGGATTGAACGCCTCGACCTGTCGTTTCGATTTGAACCAGCTTTCGGTTATACCGATGGGGGTAGCCTTCAAAGGGGTCCATGGTTTCAATGCCACTTTCATCCTTCAGGGTGTAGATCAGACCCTCTACCCGTTCGCCCAAGGCGGGCTCAATATTGGCCGAGGCAGCGCCGGGGATAATGGTCGACCGCTTGTTAAAAACCAGTCGATATCCTTCTAAAACACCGGCTTCGAAGCCTGAAAATGGCATGAGCCGTTTTTCGACCCGGGCAGGATTCATATTACTGCCATAGGCAAAGTAGTAGCTCATCGGCAAGGAACTAACCTTTTTTGATCCAGTAACGATATTCCTCATCATCTGATTCTTGATGGACCAGTTCATGGCTGAGAAACTTACAAAAATTCGGGAAATCCCAGGAAGTAGACGGGTCCGTGGCGACCACTTTAATGATCTGTCCTGTGGTCATATCCATCAGTTTATTTCTGACAACCATAAGGGGTTCCGGACACCTTAGCCCTTTGGCGTCTACCTCTATATCCGCTTCAATTACCATGAAATCCTCTATTTCTCGTGGAAAATCACCAAATATGACGTCTTGGCGGTTCCCTTTGTCGAGTCTGGCAGTATAATCCGCTGCTAAATTTTTTACACGCTGCTGAAACCTAATGATCCGCGTTCTGATAGAAAGACAAATCGCCGAAGGGCTGGAACACTACTACGATTGCACGATAAAACGTACCGTCAGTGCTGTGGTTGAAGCCCCTGGATGTATTTCAGGCGAGTCACTAAAGGATGCAAACAACGCAAACCGTCGTATTGTCATGTCTAAATGGGAATCCATTGAAGACTGGGAAGCCTGGTTTCGTTCCGATGCACGGCGCCGTGTCATCGCAGAGATCACACCAATGCTCGAGGATGGTGAAAAAATCACCATGCTTGAACTGACCTCAGTGGCCGATTAGCCGCGAGTTTTCTATTCCTGTCCCCCTTCCCGCAGGCCCCCTGGGTACCTCGAGAGCATATAGATCGCCAGATTCTCTCGCTGACCATCACTCAACGGAAAGATTGGCATCGGTGCAGTCGGTTTCTTGAAATAGCCGGCTAGCTCCGGAATATTGTACTTTTCACCCAGGTTTTCCAGTTTCTTTAACGCGCTGTTGTTATCTGCATGGCAACCCACACACTGGAATTGATTGTAGACCTGCTCCCCAGCAGCTTTGGCCGACGACAATGCCTCGGCATCCAGATCAGCAAAACTCGCTTCAAGGCTGTGAACTGGAATATTCGCCACAACCGCCGTGTTGTTACTTTGAGCTGCTTCCCCATAGGCGACGCGATACACAACGTTTGCGTAATCATCGGCGATGTAAAAAGCACCGTCTGGTCCCTGGGTGACCTCTGCTGGACGCCCAATGGTTGTGTCATCAATAAGAAACCCGGTGAGAAAATCTCGCTCGGTGATCGCGCCGTTTTGGTCCCAGTGAAGAGACACAACTTTATAGCCATCCTTACTGCTTCTATTCCAAGAGCCGTGAAGCGCAACAATTGCCGAATGACGATATTCCTCGGGAAACGCATCGCCGCGGACAAATTCAATCCCAAGGGGCGCGTTGTGAGCTTGAAAATCAAAAGCCGGTGCAATGGAAGCTTCGATTACAGCTTCGTTGCCAGCACCAAAATCCGGGTCAGAAATTTTTGCGCCGTTGGCATAGGGCCAACCATAATGCTGCCCTTCTCGCACCTGATTCAATTCACAGGGCGGAAAGTCGTCGCCTAGCAGGTCTCGGCCATTGTCCGTGGCATAAATCTGGCCATCCGCAGGCGACCAATCGAACCCCGCGCTATTTCGCAAACCCTCAGCAAAGATTTCTTCGCCACTGCCGTCGGGTAAATACCGTACCAACGCTGCACGACGTTGGTCTTCCTCAAGACAAACATTACAGGAAGAACCCATCGTGACGTACATGAGGTTGTCAGCCCCAAACCGAAGCGTTTTCTTCCAGTGATTACCACCACCCGGCAAACCCGTTACCAGCCGTTCATACTCTCCCGTTGTCCGACCTGTTTTGTGGTCAAAGCCAATGCGACCAATTGCATCGGTTTCCGCGATGTAAAGCCAGCCTGCATAAAAGTCGATGCCGTTTGGCCCATTTAGCTGGTCGATAAGTACGCTAACGCCGTCAGTTGCCCCGTCGCCGTTGGCGTCGGGTTGCATGACGGTAATCTGGCCATTATTAGGATTCGCGACAAGTAGATGCCCACCCCGGGAAAACCTCAATACCCGGGCATTTGGTACTTTTCCGTAGACTCCAACGGAAAAGCCGTCCGGAACAACAAGTCGGCTTTGTATGGTATTTAGATCCGCTTCGCTCTCACCGTAAGGCATGTTTACCGAACCAACATACACCTTGACGAAAATAAATAGTCCAATCGCAACAACCGCAACCGCACCGAATAAATAGCCTAGCCACTTCATAGTCGGTATCCGAATAATTTATTGATACTTCAGTTCTTCGTGAAGTTTGTGGGCCTCAGAGATGACGTACCCTTGCACTGCAGATGCATCCGCCTCCGACAATACATCCTTGAAACCAACCATACCTCGATCTTTTAGTAGTCCGTCAATTACGATTTCTTTGAAGGCCAAATGCATGGCTGGTTGCATATGGCGAAGATCGGGAATTACGCCGCCTCCCTTCACGCCGGCACCGTGGCAAACACCGCAATATTTTGCATAAACCGCTTTACCGTGAGCAATTTGCTCAGCCGAGGCTGTCAATTCCGGTGGTACGGGAATGGGTGCGGCAGCTTCGATAGGTGGCAAAGATTTTTTGCCCCCCAATTTATACGTTAGTATCCGACCCCGGTTTTTTTGCTTCAATTTCTCTGCAGCACCACCGCTAGCAAGGGCAAAGGCACCGCCCCACCCAGCTACAACCGTTACATACTGCTCGCCATCAATACTGTATGTGACTGGCGGCGCAATAACGCCGGTTTGAGCATCCGTCGCCCAGAGTTCTTCGCCACTATCCGCACGGTAAGCTTTGAATTTTCCCTGGGAAGTCCCCTGGAATATCAAATTACCCGCAGTGGTCAGCATGCCGCCATTCCAGGACCCTGCATGCTGAATCCGCCAGACTTCTTCCTGCTTTATGGGATCCCAGGCTGAGATATAGCCACGTAACATGCCATCAATTCTATCTTCTACTGCTTTGTCGCCAACCGGCGCGTTTAAGATTGTATCAACCGCCAGGTTCCAACGGCCTTCTTCGTAGTGAAACTGGGGCTCATTGCCATAGGCAAAGGGAATATCCAATGCTGGAATGTAGACCAAGCCGGTATCTGGGTTGTAGGCCATGGGATGCCAGTTATGGCCGCCGTAGGGTGAAGGTTTGTGGAAAGCCCCTTCTAGCTGTTCATCGGTCATGCCCTTTAACACTTCAATTTGTTCAGCCGGCGTCATCGCTGCCAGTGGGTTGGCTGCCTGGTAGCGAGCATTTGGTGTTTCAACCGGCCGTCCTGTTTCGGGATCAACATGGCTCGCCCAGGTAATGGGAATATAGGGTTTTGCCGAGATAAATTCGCCCGTAGCTCTATCCAAGACATAAAAGAAGCCGTTTTTGGGCGCTTGCATGATGACTTTGCGCACTTCACCGTTAATATTGAGTTCGGTCAAAATCATGTGTTGGGTCGCGGTGTAGTCCCAGGTATCTCCTGGGGTGGTCTGGTAATGCCAGACATATTCACCGGTATCAGGGTTCAGCGCGACGATCGATGAAAGGTACAGATTGTCTCCGCCACCGGGACTACGAACTATCTGATTCCAGGGTGCGCCATTGCCAACACCCACATAGAGCAAATTGAGATCGGGGTCATAGGCAAAACTATCCCAGGCTGTTCCGCCTCCGCCGACCTTCCACCATTCTCCGGTCCAGGTTTTTGCCGCGGCTTCCATTGCTGGAGATTCAAAACCATCAGCGGGATTACCCGGAACCGTGTAAAAACGCCAGGCTTCCGCACCGGATTCCGTGTCGTAAGCCGTGACATAGCCACGAACGCCGTATTCTGCGCCGCCATTGCCAATAATCACCTTGTCTTTGATGACCCGCGGTGCGCCGGTGATGGTATAGGGGCGGGTTCTGTCAATCGTGTTGACGTCCCAAATTTCTTTACCCGTTGCCGCGTCAATTGCAATCAAACGGCCGTCAATCGTGCCGACGTACACCTTGCCCTTCCATACGGCAACGCCGCGATTCACAACGTCACAACAGGCATTTGCACCCCAGGATTTTGGCACTTCCGGATCGTATTGCCAGATGAGTTCACCGGTACGTGCGTCATTGGCAAAAACAACACTCCAGGAGCCGGTTGTATACATGATCCCATCTATGACAATGGGGGAAGCCTCAAGACCGCGATCGGTTCCCGTGTCGAAATACCATTCTAGACCGAGTTTTTCAGCATTATCCGCTGTGATCTGCGTCAAAGGACTATATCGGCTCTCATCATAGGTCCGCCCATGGGCTAGCCAATTTCCAGGTTCGTCATCGGCATTGATGATTCGCTCACCATCAAGGGACCCTGTCGCGTCAGCGATGCGTTGTTCAGTTGGGCTGCTTGTATCGCTGACCGGTTGCTCAGCGGGCTCAGGATCTCGACTCAGCATCACGTAGGCGAGCGCACCTACAATCAACAGCAGTACCACGACGACAATATTTTTCATTGTTATTTGCCTATTTACGAATGGTTAAAACGGTTTTGCTGCAGGATGCTACTGGAGCAACTGCGGCCCTGCAAGCAACGGAACGTCCCGTTCGAATATTGGTCTAGATGCGCCAGTTGCCGTTTATCGTTAATAAGCGACCATTGATTCAACAATCTGCCGTAACTTATTGATATTGATTACATAACGCTTACAAATGATGTGCAGCGGACAGGGCGCATGAATTACAATTAGAACATGCAAAACCTATCCAATTTGCCACCTTCTCAATGGGTGGATCATCATGCCGAGGGATTCTCGTGGTAACAGCTCGGCCGGTCGTTTGGTTCTCCCAGATTTTACTCCTGTTGGCCTGTTTGGTCGGTAGCTCCGCTGTATTTGCCGCGGGGGGAGAAGATGTCCTTCTGCGAAAAACCTACTCCGGTAACATTGACTATATTGCAGCTGGCGCCTCGTTCCGGAACACCTCAAATAACTGCGATTTTTTCAACCCAATGAGCACAACGGTTAACCTCAACATACCGGTTGGTGCAGATATTATTGAAGCTTATCTTTATTACGCAGGGTCCGCTGATATTGGCCCCAACTACCACTCCTCACAAATTGACCTTGATACCCAGACAGCGCTTAAGCTTAACGGTGTTGCGATCTCCACTACTGCGGGCGCAAATGGGCGAGACTTTCCTAATCTGACGGGTCTTGGTAGTGGTTTTGTCGACTTCTTTGGTGCACGCCGGGACGTCAGCTCAATTGTGACTGGGCCAGGTGCCTACACACTCTCGGGCATGGTTGTCCATCTTGAGAGTCAGGGTAGACCACCCACCGGAACCTGCCTGGGCGCCTGGGCGTTGGTTGTTGTTTTTGAGGACCCCAATGTTTCCAATGTCAGGGTAATCAACCTGTTCGACGGTTTTAAGGATTTTAAAGAAAGCACCTTTGATCTCCAGCCCCGAAATTTTGTTGTTGGCTCCGCAAGCCCAACGGGCAAGATGACCCATATGTCCTATGAGGGTGACGAATCACTCACCGGTACTGAAAATTTTCAGATTCAAGTAGGCACCGGTGGCTTTACCGTCAAAACCAATGGTTTCAATCCCTCCAACAACCAATACAACAGCACCGTCACGGGACCTGACGTTTTTGATGTTAATAACAGTTATGGCTTTGACCTGGACACCTATGACATCAGTAGTGACTTATCCGGCCAGGCAGATGCCTTTGACGCCACGACTCGATACAACAGTGGTCAGGACTTGGTACTCCTCATGGCGGAAATCTTTTCCGTAGACAATAAAGCCCTTGCTGATATAGAAATCACCCTGAATGACGTCGGCCTGTTTAATCAGAATACGACCGATGGCGCACAATATATTATCAGCGTCCAAAACAATGGTGATGGCCTTAGCCTTATTTCAACGGGACACGCCACTGGCTACATCCACGTTTACGATGACCTGCCTACGGGAATTGATATTGATAGCCTGGGGGACCTCACGGCTCCTGGCTGGGACTGTTCTGCAACAAACCTTGCCACCAACGAGGTTCGCTGTAGCTACAATCTATCCACACTTTCCGGTGGCCAGATGGATCGAAACACGTCTCTACCGGACATCACGATCACCGCGGATGTTTTAGCCCCAGGCTCCCCTGTGACCAACCGGGCTTATGCATCACTTTGTGCAACTGCCATAGATACCTGTACAACATTCGATGAGAAACACACGGACGCAGATCAATTTGACCAGAAAAACTTCTTTGAAGACTTTGAAGATTTGTTCGACGTCCTATCAAAATCCTCAACCAACAATAACGTCAGTAGCGTCACGACGCCGATTATTGTTGGTTCTCCAAGCGACTTATCGACCTCAACCAAAACCGTTGTTGACTTAAATGGCGGCACGGTTGATCCAGGAGACATCCTGGAATACACCATCACCTTAAACGAAACCAACAATGTCGCAGCGACTGGTGTTGATATCAGCGACACCATTGATACTGATCTGATCTCCTTCAGCTATCAAAGCACCACCTGCGGCGGCACCGCAGCCACAAACTATAGCTTTGGGGTTTTCACAATCACCGGACTCACTGTGCCGGCAAACGGAAGTTGTACCGTTGTCTTCAGGGACACGATTCGGCCTAGCGCGAGTGCCGGTACCCAGATCAACAATACTGCCGACATCTTTAATGGTAACGGCACAGACGGAACTGCGGTTGCACCCACACAACTGGTGGCTGGGACCGCCGTCGGCTCTAAGATCTTGTATTTGGATCAGCTCAATGTCGGCACAAGAAAACTCACCAGAGTCCAGCCTTCTTCTGATACAAGCATTACCTTGACTGCGTCCAATCAAACCAGAACCATGTTATTGAACCCACTACTGGCAAAGGACCTTGACGTCAGTGCTGGCGTTTTACCCGTCAACGTCTGGATTCAAGCGGCAACCACCGGTAACTACACCATTCGCGCTCGAATAAGATCTAACACAACCGGTGATAATGTTTTGATCGGTGAGCAGACCATGACAAACGTCGCAATGACTGCCGGCTTAGCAAACGCTCAGTTGTTTCCTTTCCAACTCAACATTGCGTCCGCCATCACCAACTTTGATGCTGGTGAAAATATAGCGCTGGAGATCCGCAACAGCAGCACCTCGGCAGGTACCATTACGCTGCACAGCGAACTACAGAACATAGACTCAACGGTTGGACTTGCTGCTGAGGACGTCATTAACGTCGATGACATATCTTTCTATTATGATGTCGGCAGGACCAACGAGATTGTCACCGGTGTAGATACAATTACTGCAGGTGAGACAATTTATATCGAAGCCACAATTAGTGACCCGTTTGGCTTTGCGGATATTACCGATGCTCGCCTCACTTTAATTGACCCAAACATTGCCAACCAGCTAACCAATGTGGCGATGACCCAGGCGAGTAACACTACTAGTACCAAGACCTACACCTATGCCTATGTAACGCCTGCTGCAGCCTCGATTGACCCAGGTGTTTGGGTTGCTCAGGTAACAGGCTACGAGGGCACCGAAGGTACTGTCACCCACACCGATGCTGATAGTTTTGAAACAGTTGCACCTGAGATTGACGTCGACTACACCGTGGATGTATTGACTTCAGACCCATCCGGATTACTGACCTACACGATCACCATCACCAACGGCGGCGCTTCAACCACGCTAGATATATCCCAGGCAGTACCGGCGGGCACTAACAATTTGAACATTATCACCCTCCCGAGTGGTGACGATTCCGCATCAAACGGCACCACCTTAGACATCCAGAACATTACTGCCCCGAACGGTGTCACGGTCATTCAATACACAGTCAACGTATTAGGCTCAGCACAACCCGGCGACCTGATCGACCATACAATTTCTCTCGACAATATGGGGACCTCGGTCACGGACATCGCGCCGTCGGTTTTGATCAGCCCGTACGGTGCGCCTACCGGAAATAAACCCTTGTATGCTGACGCCTTTGGCACAGCGGGTAGATTTGATAGAACCATTCCCGTATCAAACACAACGCGAACGATTTCCAGTCAGGGAGGAAACCGTACCTTCACGCTGTCCCCGGTTTTACAAAGCTCGCTGTCACTCAACGCCGGTGATATTGATGCGTCTTTGTGGGTCAGTCGAGGCGTGTCTAGCTTCGCCGGACAAAGAACCATTCAGGCAACCCTCGGCTATACCGGTGCAGCAACAGGTACGATTGATACCGATACCGTTACGATCCAACTTGCTTCTGGAACAGCCGGCGCCCAGTACGTTCCATTTAGTTTTAATCTGGCATCACCCCTTGTACTTCCATCCAATACGTCGTTAACACTTAAAATAACCAATACGACCACTGTTTCCGGCGAATCCATTACCGTTCACACATTCAAGGATTTGACCAATCCAACCCGGATCTCTTTAAACGCAAATGCGCCTCTTACCGTCACGGCCGTCGAGTTCTTAAATAACAGCATCGACAGCGGTGGCGTTGTCGTCACCAGTGCCGGCCCAGGGGACACAATCTGGGTAAGAGCCACTGTACAGGACCCATTTGGTAGCGCTGACATTACCGGTGCAACAGTGACGATTACGGACCCATCCGCAACCCCGACACTGACGAATGGTGCAATGACGATACCAACTGCACAACCCGCATCACCGGCACAGCGATACTTTGAGGCAAGCCATACCTTAACGAGTGCACTGGGTGACTGGACAGCGGTTGTAACCGCCGCTGAAGGAACAGAAGGCCTGGTGACCGCAAACAGTAGCGGCATTATCAACGTTAACAACAACAACCCCGATCTGACAGATTCATATAAATATGTTGTGAACACATCAACTGGAGACAATGCCAACACCAATCCAGGAGATACCCTTCATTACACAATCGAGTTGGTAGAAATCGGCATGTCAGCAGCAACCAGCGTTTCCGTATCTGACGTCATCCCGACGAATACCACTTTTGTTTCTGGGTCCCTAAAGATTGACAGCGTTGCACAGTCAGATCCCGGCGGCGGCACCATCACACTCTCGGGTTTAACGGTACCTGCTTCTGGTTCAAGTACAATTGAATTTGATGTCACCATTGATGGTGGCGTGACTGTCGGTACCATTATTAGTAACAGCGCTGACATCACTAATCCAAACGGTGCTGTTACCAACATCACCGTTGATGCAGAAAATCTGATCATAAGCGGGTCACCGGCAACCGGAACCAAGTTATTCTATCTTGAAGCCCTCAACACGGGTTCGCCTTATATGACCCGGGCACAGCCACAAACCTCAGGTGCCACCGATCGAATTGAGCTACAAAATGGCGGCGGTTCCGTGACGATAGATTTGGATGTGAGTTTAACGAAAGACATTTCCATCGATCCCGCTGATGGTGATATTCCAGTCACACTTCGCATGCGAGGTTCGGATCGAAACTTTCGCGACCGAGAGGTGAATGTCGAACTTGGATATCATAATGGCGGCGGAAGCACGAGCATCGGTAGTGTTTCTCAGGATGCTTTTTTATATACCAATTCAACTACCACCCACGTATTTAATATTCCCGTTTCTGCGCTCACCACTATCCCAGCAGGGTACAAACTCTCACTAACCGTGACGAATAATGAAGGTAGCAACGATCGTGACCTGTTCTTATACAGCTTTGATAGTGGTTCAAACCGCTCCAACATTGCACTTGTTCCTAACCCTGTTATCAACGTTGACTCGATTACATTCTGGACAGATACGATGGGTGCGGGCACTCAAGTGACGAACCCAAATCCCACGACCGATGTCGACATCTATGCACGCATCGTAGTTAGCGATCCATTTGGTGAAGCAGATATTCAAGCCCCGGATGCCGGAACGAACCCAACCACAGTGATTGTTACTGATCCGGATGCGGCTGCGACCGATGCAGGTACCAACACATCCTGTACTGCACCCTGCTATGCCTACGATGGTGAGCTTGTTGATGCGGATCCTGGAACTCGTACCTTCTATTACATTATTAGGATAAATTCCGACCCGCCATCTACCCGGGGAACCTGGACGGTCCAGGTAACAGCCAACGAAGGTCTTGAGGGCACTGTGTTTCACGTTAGTGCTGATAACTTTACGACTGCTTTGGCTGCAAACCTTTCCACCTCAACCAAGAGCCACAATGCGAGTGGCGACATTGGTAATGGTGATCAGGTGACCTATACCATTACCTTAAATAACACCGGTGCATTAGATGCGGACAACATCACCTTCAGTGATACCTTACAAACCAGCCCAGTAGCGCTGACCTTTGTTAGCGCAGCAACTAGCTGTACAGATGAAACTGCGAGTGCACTGCCAAATCCGGCCTTCGCTTCCGGTGATGTGACCTTATCGAATATTTCTGTGACCGCAGGCAACAGTTGTACCATCGCTATCACCGTTTCAGTCGGCGCAGGAACAGCTGGCGATCTTATTGATAACTCCGCAACGATCATCAATCCTGGTGGTGTGGGTGGTACCCCGGTCGCACCGACCATTATTTATCTCGTGTCTCAAATCCCCTCAGCTGGGAGTAAGCAACTGTATCTGGATGACGTAAATTCTGGCACGCCCATCTTGTCGAGGATCCAACCCAACGGCACCAGTCAGGTCACAATCGACAACGGTGGCGACAACGTGACGCTAACCATTGATAACATAACCACAAGGGAGATGACTCTCGCGGCAGGACCAGTCGATCTGAATTTGCTCTTAAGTGAAACCGGTAATGGCTCGACCCGCGCGGTTAGAGTTGAAGTCTTTGTTAATCCAAATGATGGAGGAGGTTTTCAAAGTATCGATGACCAACAGATCAGCCTGTCTTTGACCGGCTCGGCTACCATGTATACCTTTAATCTGACTAACTCGTCACCGATCACGCTAAACGCTGGTAGTCAATTCAGAATTAACGTCCGAAACAATCAGGGTCAAAACAACAGGGATATTATTCTCTATCAAGCGAACTCTGCACCCTACTCGGAACTGATTGTGCCGCTGATAAATCCCATTCAAGTCACTGAAGTAAAGTTCTTTAATGTGAGCGCAACCGATGACACGGGTAACCCAGGCTGCGACGCCTCGTTTAGTTGTGGTACTGAAATCGATCCTGGCATCGTCCAAACTCTCGATACGATCTGGGCACGCGCTGTCATCGCTGACGGATTTGGTGCATTTGATGTCAACACAGGATGCGACGGCGTCACCAGTACTAACTGCCCGACAATTACTGTCACGGACCCTAGCAGCGGTAGCAACGTCTACGATATGACCTTTGTTAACGAACCAGACACCTCGTCCCGGCGTTATGAGTATGAAGTAAATCCAACTGGATTTGGTTTGGAGGGGATCTGGCAGGTAGAAGTACTGGGTAACGAGGGTATCGAGGGTGTGATCTCTGATACCGGTCTAAATACGTTTGAGCGCTACGGATTACCGGTACTGACAATCGTTAAGCTCGTCGATGGCATCGCATCTACGGTGAAGTCACCCCAAAGCATAGCAACTTACACCAATGACGTGACCAATACTGGAGAAGGTCCTGCAATACAGGTGATCCTGACAAATTTAATCGGAGACTTCGTAGACTTGGAATTAACAGATAACGGTGGAACCTGGACAGCACTATTCAGCCTAAGCGGCCTCTACACTGTCGCCGCCGAGACCTTCTCTATTGATGGCTCTGATTTCAGCTACAATCCAAATGTGACGGGAATCTGCGCCGCTGCGCCAACACCCTGTTATGACCCTGCCATTACCCACTGGCGCATAGAACTCAATGAGAGTATTCCAATAGCCGGTTCTGTTACTCAGGAGTATCGAGGAATGGTGCAATAGGACTACGAGCTAACAACGCCGTCCTTTGCGCTTCGGGCATACTAATTTGAGACTTTACGATACGGAAATGACTTTAGTTCGTTTCTGAAACGCTTTCACTGCCACTCAATCCTGCAGCGTAATTTGATCGGGCTTACAAGAAGCTATTCTTGTTCTCCATCCACCGTACCGTAACTACACGAATGTATTATCTGTGGGTCTTTGTTGAGACAGCAGAATTGGGACATCAAATCGGGACTACTTTGTATCAGTTGTTCTAGCTTAGCGAGCTTAGGAAACTTTCAAGTATTAGTCAGCGTAGGTTTACGCTGGCCGGCAAAAAGCTAGTTACCCATCAATCCGAGAATACTATCTGCAGTATTTTGATCGAACTTAACACGGTATTTAAGGAATATACCTTCGGATGTGTATTCAGATGCACTGAAATCTTCATCCTGGAATCCATCAAAGTTATATCCAAGAGAGACCCAGACATTCCTGGCCATATTGTATCCAACTGATACACCATAGGAATAGTCACTCACATCTGCGTTATAGCTATTGTACAAACTACCCTGCAATCCGATATCCCATTTGTTGGTTAGATCGTGACGAACCTCCATCCCATAGAGGTCGGTAAACCCTCTATATTCATCGTCATCAAAATTATCCACCACGTACTTAAACCCGTACTGGAATGCGATCTGAGTGTCATCACTCCAAACATAGTTTGCATTAAGGTTGTTAATCACCTTTTGCGATCTGATGTCCGTCGCAGCATTTTGAGATTGGTTATGCCGTAGATCGAGTCGATTAAACAGCGTCCATCGGCTGTTTTCTGGTCGCAAAGAATAGCCCAACTGGATATCCGTCGAAGTGGTTTCTGACTGATCGGATTCAGTCATTTTTACACCTAGTTTCGCAAGAAGTTGCTGACCTTCATCTAGGTTATGTATGACGTCTGTTACGAGATTAATTTTGTCTTCACTACCGGAATCCCTATATTCGACCCTGGTCGACCAATCCCATGCGTCTTTTCTAAATTTCGAACCAAACGTGACACTCGTGAAGTCATCATTATCTGGACTTGAAAATACCGTCGTAACCTGTAGCGCAGGTGGTGCTTTACTTACCTGCTTGATGGTCTGCGACCGATCTACACCAAAATCAAAACTCCAATTCTCATTCAAGTCCCAGCGTTGTTTCAGACCAGCAACCGCAGCAAGACGCTGAGAATCTTCTTCATCAGATTGCTCAATAGAAGTCACCAGATCCCCGCCTTTCCAAAGTTTGGAGGTCATGCCGATTCTAGTTCCCTGGCTATTCTCTTCATCGCCCCAGGTAAACTCTTGCTCTGCTTTCAGGTTGATATTCTCAGTCAACTTATAGTCGAGACCAACCCGCAGCCGTTTCGGAAAATCGCCAGCCTCTCCTTTACCTCCAAGCGGTGTATCAGCATTAGCAGAAAGCACAAGCTTGCCGTCTAAAACACGATAATTACCCCCAAGTAACAGCTGATTCGAAACCTGTTCCACGCCATTTGAATCCGTTACTGCGGTACGTAAACCAGAACTAACAGAATATTTGTCACCACGTATTTGAATGTTGGTTGACGCAACATCCTGCTCTCCACCTGTTGCTAAGTTTGAGTCCCTATAGACTTCGCCTGCGACGTCTATACCCTCAGCTATTTGATACCTTGCTTTCACCCCTACCTTTCGAGTTCCGCTCTCGCTATCGTTTTGTTGGCCCAGGCCAAAGGCACCTTGCTGCTGGCGAATATAGGCACTTGAATCCAAATTGCCAGTTCTTCGGTTTGCTTCAATCAGGAAGGCATTACCTTCTGATTCGACGCCATTAAGCGTACTTTGAGTACCCGCAACTTCTGCACGAACGACCGTGTCATCGTCCAACTGATACTCAATATCGATTCCCGCGAGTTCACTTTCCCTGCCTTCTATACCTTCTTTAACTAACGTAACACCCATCTCTAAATTATCGAGAGGTTTATAGGCGACTCGCCCACCAATATTCAGCTCATCGGTTCCATTCCCATCAACCTCATAATCCACCACAATGAATATTGGATTGAATGCTGAGTCTTGGCTAAAAATGGGTTCCTTAAAAAATATTGTGCCGACGTCATAGTCGATGTTGTAGTCCAAATGACGAACCAGTTGCTTGGTTTCAAGGATCTCCTGAGACTGAAATCGATCTCTGGTCTCTATCGAAATTTTTTCACTATTGGTAATCAAACCTTTGGTGGTAAGACGATATAATCCCGATGTGCCATCTCCTCTAATTTCATCTTTGATAAATGCCTGGTCCGTTTCGCTAGCAAAAACAACCACCTCAAATTTGTCGTTAGTAAATTCTGACTTGAGACCGCTTAGACTTCTTGAATAGCTAGACAATTCGCCACCCGTTAAACCAGTAGTGTAATCGCCGAACATTGCGTAAAACTGGTCTTTCTCTAGCTTCAAGTACAGCTTTTCCTGGCTCGAAGCATCGTACTGGGTGGAAGCTCGATCCCCGTACAAACTGTAAAAAGAATTAGGATCAATCGACTGCTCTAAAGCATCTTTCTTCTCCTTCGCGGTATCGTAAGCCATTGTTAGGACAAATTCGCCTTTGACCTGGCCCTTCGCATAAAAAGCAATTCTGCCTTCTGTATCAACCTCGTCCTTTAAGCCAGCATCTCCCGCATTAACCATATTGCCTGAAATGTTGTTGTAGGCGACTGACCCTTCCGCCAGACCGACCATAATCCATTCACGTTTTTCCGGTGCGACAAAAACGTTGAACTCTTTTTCAAAATCGTTATAGCTCAAGGTGAATTTATAATTCCCACTGACTGAGACCGGCTCAAAGCTTACGATACCGTTACCGTCAACATCGACAAAATTCGACTCAGATATTTTCGCAAGATCAGTTAGTGAAAGCTCAGAGGTATTTCGCTTCAACTCAGAATCTGAAAGTTTAATTCTATATTCAATCCCAAGTGGTTCACCCGACTTATCAAACAGGTCGAGCTTTACAGATACGGGTGTTGTGCCATCGGCTACGTTTCCTTCTCCTGACACCATTTTAATACTATAAAGCTCTCCTACCCTGACTACTGTCACAGTTTCAGTAAACCGGGCATTCTTAAATGGACCGATGCCCTCCAATGTCAACTCATGGCTGCCAGGCTCACCAAAATCAACGCCGATATAGCTATAAAGCGTTTTGCCTGTCACATCGTCCGCTGCACTGAAACCTATTCGTTCCCTGGGAATCTCTACACCATCTAACAACAGACGAGGTTTTAACCTACTGTCGAGGTCAACTTTCACAGCCTTGACAGCTCGTCCCATCCGCTCTCCATCAACCACGTTAATGAAACCCTGAACACTAGGATCACGGGCAATAGGACCATCAGAAGCAATTTCTACAATATCCCAGCTACCAACTGCGATTCCAGTAGCAGTAGAACTGAGCTTTGTAAAACCCCCAACAAGTCTATTAAGCGGCAAAATACTTGAATCCGTCCGCCCCTTTAGTGTTCCGGCTGATTTATAAGCTAGTCGCGCCCTGCTGTCACCGTTCAATACCGAGGCATCAACGACATTTTTGGTGACCACAGTAGGGACTGGCTTCAGCAATAACTCAACTCGGCGATTCTGCCTGCGACCTTCTTTCGTCTCGTTGGAAGAAATGGGATATTGATCCCCTGCTCCGACTACAAACAATTCAATTACATTTATTTTGTCCGAAAGATACTCTGCTACAGCACTGGCTCTTGCTTCCGACAATGACTTGTTGTTTGCAAATTCGCCTAGGTTTGCAGAGGCAATTGGTACATTGTCGCTGTGTCCAATAATGCTGATCTGTTGCCACTGGTTGTTCTGCCAAGATGCTGCCAATTGATCAAGTTCAATCTTATCTTCTCGGCTTAACTCTGCGCTCCGGGACTTAAACCTGGGCCTCAAAACTTCTAGGACATTCTTACCGAGTATTTTCGTCTCAGTCCGTTTAACATCCTTTGGCTCAATAACAAACCGTAGGGTTTTCTTGTCAATCAGATTTCCAAGGGAATACAACGCACCAACAATTGATGCTTTATGACCAGTTGGGGCTCCATCGAGCATCTCAGTACCCTTGACCACCCTCCAACCCCGGGGCGCAGAATAAATAATGTTCGCGTCTTCAATCGAGACCTTGCCCTGGTTGATTGCTTGAATCTCAACCCAAACACCTTCGGTATCGACCTTCAGATTTTGTATTAACTCAATTTTAGACTCAGGCGGCGCACGTTCTTGCACCTTAAAGTCGGCGCGCCAAAGCGTACCGCCTTTCACATCTACAAACTGACTGTAAGGAGAACCGGAGAATCTACTGTTGTCGTTACAGGGGCTCGCTTCGTAGCGCTCCTCAAGAGACTCAACGTCCATTTGGACAATATGTGTACCTGGCTCAATTCCTTCCATATGCCAGGAACCATTTTCATCGGTCACAACATACGATCCATCTTCAAGGTAAACTCTCACTCCTGGTATACCTTCTGCTAACTCGGTGTAGAGCTTGTTGTTCTTTGACTCAACTTCCTCATCGGTTTTTGGTTCTACTTCTTGTTCACATTTTTCCAGAACAACCTTTCCGACTAAAAATGCCTTCTCCGAGAACAGGTCATCACGTACAAGTACACTAGCAAATGCTGTGTTAGAAGACGCAACCAGATCTCCAAAAACGGTGGCTGAATTTCGTGCCTCACCTATCGATGCTCCGGGCGTCACTTCAGTCACATAGGTAATCGTAGTACTAGCACTAGAAACAGGCGGAAGATCAATCAGCATTGTCCGGCCATTCTCATCTAATACAGGATCTGCAACCTTGACGCCGTCTACCCTGAGCGAACCGTTCTGATAGCGAAAGCCCATAGGCAAGACATCCTGAACAGTCGTATTACGAACCTCACCCCCAACCCTATTTTCGATTGAAAGTGTGTATTGAATGAAATCACCTTTGGCAACCAATTCACGGCTCGCCTGTTTGCTCACAAAAATCTCTGCCAAAGGTTCATCGACTGGTATGTCAATATTAAATGCAGGACCCATTTCAAGTTCAAACTCCTCGCCGAATGAACCATCAACAATCTGAAAAGGCGCCCCAGGCAAAACCTGGATCGATTCCACCGTTGCGCTTGATGGAACAATCAAACCATCCGGGACATCACTAAAGCTCAACTGATAAGATCCAGGTGATACAAACGGAAATCGATATTCCCCTTCAGGGAAGTTGTAAACCAGACCAGCTTCATCGGTGACCTGATGACCCGTGACAATGGGATTAGGAAATGCACCGAATGTCGGTCCATCGCCAAAGACTTCTGCTGGCTGCCCGGTTGTTGTATCTATCAGCGTTATAGTCACATCGTTGATAAGCCTGCCATCTTTAGTACTAAACACCTTACCAAAGGGGTCAACTAGTACCTGAGATTCGGCAATATCGGACTCATCAAAGACATCCGCATAGTGGGTCCGAATGACAGTATTCTTCACAACCCCCAACATACAACTACCGGTGCTGCTTTCATTCTCCGTGGACTGGATATAGCCGACAAACTGACCAGAATCAGGTTCAGTTTCAGTCAACTGCAAAAACTCTCTATCACCACTGGCTGGAACGTTGAGTTGTATCGTGATTTTTTCCCGCGTTAGTGGATCAAGATTTTGGTCCACATCCGTTACCCGAACGAATATCGGCTGCCCTGCTTTAAAAACTGTTGCTGGCAAAAGGTTAACAATCCCAGGCACTGCAACTGAAACATCTTTCAATTCCGATACCTGCCGCTGCGCCCCTGCAACACAGGTGGTTTGTGCAACATTTACAGGTGTTCCTATGGAAGGTTTAGTTGAGTACTGTAAGAACTCAATTTTGGATGGCGTGGGTTCAACCTCTGGCGAGCGTATAAGCTGCTTTACTGGAATATCAATCCGCGGGAACCCACCTTGAGCGACGTTGAACGCCTCCCCCCTTGAAGCATCGGTTAGGATATATTTATCATTTGACGTCACTGTTAAGCTCGTCTGCCCCCCAAGAGCTTGAATCTCCTGATCTACCTTGGCAGAGAAATTCCAACCTTCGTCGTTAAAGATGACAAGCCGGTACCGACCATCTGGGATTGCCGGGAATCGATATTCTCCAGGACCATTTTCATAAAGTGCACCGGATGCATCCTTAATCGTTTCGCCGGTAAGCACCGTTGAGGGGTATGCCGCAAAAATTGGTCCGTCGCCGCTGACCGCTGCGGGTTCACCGGTCACTTCATTGATTAACGCCAAGATAACGCCGTTAATTGGATCTCCAGTTGCGTCATTAAACAGTATGCCAATAGGAGAGATTGCAGCCAGGGTGGTCACAGTTTGCAGGCCGTCTGGGTTGGTATAAACCGCATCAACCTGGGTCCGTGAGGCAACCGTGAGAATACAATCGTCAATTGCACTTTGCTGGGAGGTCGTGAAAACAAACCCAACAAAAACCGCCGAATCAACGCCGGTCTCCACTAGAGTCAAAATTTCTGAATCTCCAGTGAGGTCAATTCTTAACCGAACTTGTACACGTTCTATTGCAAGTGGATTTACATTCGCCTGAGGATCTCCCACGCTGACAATAATTGGGTCTCCAATCGCGTAGGCGTTCACAGGGCTCAGGGACTGAGAACCAGAAACATCTCCCGGAGCAAGATTCACTCTCAACGACGTTGACGCAAATTCCGGAATAAATCCCGGTGTAGGCGAACAGGTCGCTTCAGGAATGGTGATCTCACTACCAGTTGAATCCGGCGCCATAAAGACGATGGTTGGGGCAGATGGTGCTGGTGGGTCAATCGGACCCGTGGTGATATTGAGTACCACCTGGGTCTCAAGACCACCTTTATCTATCACCCGCACGGTAATAGGAAATGTCGAGTCGGGATCTAGATTGATTCCATCGGCTATGGATAAAACATTTCCATCAAGAATCGTGAATCTATCGTCATCCACAATTGAGTAGGTTGCTGTCTCGTCTGCGTCAACATCAGAGACTGCTAACACACCAATCGTCCGCTCACCGTTACCGGGCACCGCAACAGAGCCGGTGCTTGTCAAATCAAAAGGTACTTCATTCACATCACGAACGGTGACGGAGATAACCTTGTCGAAAGAACCACCATCCTCATCGATAGCACGTATTGTCAGCTGAATTATTGATTCCGTTTCAAAATCAATAAAGTCAACATCAGTTAGCTTCAGTTGACCATTTATGATTTCAAATCGAATGCCGCTGTCGCCAACTAAAAACAATTGGTGGGTGGCAGAATCAGCATCCACCACCGTTAGGTTACCTAGAATTTGCCCCAGAACATTTTCGATAATGAGGCCGCCGCTGCAGCCCTCTTCTACTGTGCAGTTGAGAATTATATCGGTGGGTGGATCACCTAGACCGGTAGGGCTTTGAACGACAAAATTTGCCCGAGCGTCTAAGCTACCAGCTAAACCTTGATAGGTCAGGGATGCTGTATTGGTTAGGATCGTTCCGTTTGCGGGAGCTGCTTGTACGGGGAGAGAAGCAGAAATCAAAAAAAACGCCAGCACAATCGAAATTGCGCTGGCGAATTTGTCGATTAGAAGGATAGACCGGCGAAAAGGTTCGCCGAGCATTTCGCCTAGTATCTTCGCAAGCAATAAGCCTGCGAAGATCGTTGTGCGATAAATTCCATCCTTCGTTGCCATTTACTAATCATGCTGTATTAAGAAAGGTCGACTTTGTAGACAACGTTAATCTCAGAACCACCACTCACCGCGCCACTACCTTCATCGCCTGACGTTGTGGGTGTTCCGGTCTGAATCAATAGACCGTTATCGTCCGCTGCAGGATCAAGAGGGAAAGTGCCACCAAATCCGTTGTCGTTCGAGTTATTCGCTCCACCTTCGTCTTCAACAGCCTGGCCATTGATGCGAAGCGTACCGGAATCAAAGGTTGTGAATTCAGCCAAAACGTCCGAGATAGCTGCTGCAGCAAGGGTACCTGAAGCAGGTGTAATCACTCGCAGTAAATACTCTAGTTTCTCACCAGGACGAGCATTAACAGAGAATGCGCCGTCTGTTTTATAGTAGTCCTGATTACCAGATCCATCACCGGAATCATGGCTAGCATCAACAGTACATGCACCACCACCGCTATTCGTACAGTTATCGCGAGTCACATTACGTACATACTTCACAATAGTGACGTTAATAACGGTTACACGGAAAGTATCAGCCGCAGTAACCTGACTCGGTACAGTCAGGGTTGTTTGAAGTGTAGTAGTTACATCGTAGCTTGTCGCTGCACCGTCGACGACTTGATTACCCACACCACCAGCGCCGTTGGTTTGAGCTGTAAAGGTAGTACGTTCGTAAATACCGGTACCGAGAGGTAATCCAGCTGTGATTGCTGCGTTAAGCGTCAAGGTGACGGAGCCAGTACCGGTGTCAACAACCGGTGCATTAATGGTGTAAACCACGCCGTTAATTACAACCGTGTCATTCTGTTGAATACCGTTGACCGCACTATCAGCTACACCGTCAGAAGGGACGGTAATTGTCGTTGAGGCTGTTGATGTTGCGTTCAATGCAGTAGCACCAAGCACAATGTTAGTAATGGTCGCGTTACTAGCATTCTTATAGATGTAAGACACGCCGGTGAAGTCAGTATTAGCGACGTCAGTCAAACCACTACCAGACGTCAAGGTAGATGGTTCGAACGTGTAAGTGTCGAGACCGTTGTTCGTTGCCGTCACTGTGTATTGTGCTAACGTCACGATGGACTGGTTCTCAGCCTTCGTAATGTCTGCAACCGCTGATAACGTAGGAGCCGAAGCGATTACGTTGACTTTAACGGTGGCTTCAGCCTCGATACCCGCAGCGTTACCTGTGTAGGTCAATTTCGCCACGTTCTTCAAGCTCAGATTACCAGGAGTGATAGCTAGAGCACTGCCAGCATAGAGCCAGCCGAACACCAGTATCGAGAGAAGTCCTAAATTCTTTTTCATTTCAACTATCCTAAATAGTTAGTGAGATTCTTGTTCTAAAGTAGATCCAGCAGCCATTAGGGTTACTGGATCTATTAAAATTAGTTGTTATCAACGTCTACCTGGAATACCACAACCGATACTGATCGCAAGTTTGGAGATCCAGCATCAAAGCTATTGATTTGTCCGCCCGTAGTATTATCTGGAGCAGCATCTGAGACGTGCCCAGTATTCGCTTGAATAGTGTTCGAACTGAACTCCAACCAATCGTCGCCAGCCGCATCTGTACCTGCTACGAAGGTTACCGAGGTACCGGCACCGTCTGTAGAGATCGTACAAGTACCCGAACCAATAGTTCCTGTGCTGGTATCGCAAGGTCCGTCAGCCGTCGCCACCTCATCGGTCGCCAGAGCTTTTGGCAATAATGTGGCGGTATCGCTACCGACGTAGGAGGTGAATGGGACTTCCTGATCGTCTAGAGAAACGTTCTGCACCAGACTTGTGTTGTTGTACATCAGGATCGCATATTCGAGCCGGTCACCGGGATCAGCATTCACCTGCAGTCCTTCTGCTGATGTTGTCGAATAGTAGGTCGCCCCACCAGCGATTCTGAGACAGGTAAAGTCAGATACTCCGCCGCCCGCTGTATCAGGGCATGTAGGATTACTTCCGGTAGGAGGACTGCTGCCACCTGGTCCCATATTTCGAACAAACTTGTAAACCTGAAGGTCAACACCCAATACCGTGATTGTGACTTGCGCTGCTGTTCCGACTGTAGCCGCATCGCCAGCGTCAAGACCGGTAGAAGTTAGAGTAGATTCAAGTGTAATTGTTCCGTCGCTTGCGCCGGTATTAACCACAAGTTCTATAGTTGCACGCTCGCCGATCTGGTCTCCGTTCACGAGAAGAATTGTGTTACCTGTAGTACCGTCGTGGGAGCATCCCTCGACGGCGATTGTGGCTGTCGCATTAAATAAAGCACCCTCTGAGATGCCACCGCCTGAAATTGTACAGACCACCTGGCCACCAAAGCCATTAGTACCCGTGCCGCTTGTTGCGTTCAGGATAATCGTGTCACCTGGTTCAAAACCACTAAGTTCGCCGTCGGCTGCACTATCCATTGGTACAGTAATTGTTGCGGTTGTAGTTCCCGTCGTAAACGTGACAGCTGTGTCACTTCCAAAGGAACTACCTCCCAAGGATAACACTGACCCTGCTAGCGACCCGCCGCCACTTGGAATTGACAATGCACCTGCCGATCCGGCAGAGCCAAGTGTGTTAGCCAGGCCAGACGCAAAGGTGTAGTCATCTAGACCATTCGCATTACTATCTACCTGGTACGAGACCGTTGTTGTTGTACCGGTATTAAGAGGTCCGATTGTTGTTGGCGATGGCGTTACACTCACCGCGGCCGACACCAGGCTAACCGTAATATCGACGGTGGCAGTTATCGTGCTCTGTGGAGCGTTCGCTGAGTCCGAATAGTCAACCGAAACAGAATTTCGGATCACGTGATCAGCGGCCAAGGTTGCGAAGGCGCTTTGACTCACACCCAGCATCGCCAACATCATAAAAGTTGATGTTAACGCCTTACCCATTTTTGTTTTGATAATCGAGTTCATTTCTAAATGCCCTACACTCAAGGTTTAAATCTGTTGAGCAGCAACGCTGCCGAATAACTAGCGATAAGCAATATATGCGCCAACTACTGCACTAAAACCACAAAACTCACCTCGCCGGCGGAACCGGGAGGCACTTCTTCAATTAACCAACGTATGTTGGTGTACCTATCTGAGCTTGCCTGACGACGGTCTTTACCACCGCCAAACACCGCTACCTCGTAGGTCACCTCGTCTGGAGCCCCGTAGTTCTGGCCTCCATCCGCTGAAAATACAATTTTTGATCCGACTCCAGACGCAGAGTCAGATATATATACGGTCAAATCTGGAATTGGATTCTCGATACGTACTTCTGTTGCTGGTTCATCACCAACATTCAGGTATCGGACCGTGTAACGCAGTTTTTGCCCAGGCTCAATATCTTCAGCCTCGACCCAACGCGTCACTTCTTGACCATTTTCTTCAACGACAATTTCTTTTGTCACGGACATGTCGAGCTGAATGTTAGGATCAGCTACAGCAGCCATAGGACTGCTAACGACGGCCATTAATAGTAATTCGAGAAACATTTTCCTCTTACCTCTCTTCAACGAGTTGTATACAGAATTCATTGTTAACTCACATCTCACTCATGCATTCGAGCCGGCTATTCTAGGTCTTTTTTCTAGAAATTTCCGCCTCGGGTTAGCCAAAAGGACAATTGAAGTTCCCGGTTCCCCGGCAGTTTATCCAATGACTCGAGCTCTCTCAAGCTAAAAATACCAATAAAAATAGTACGTTAAATTACTTTCCGCACATTCTTATTGAAGAAACCCTGCTAACTCACTAAACGTTTTAGTTTCTGATGTGGCAATTATAGAGATACATACGTCAAACGATGTAAGCAGGTTGTAAACATGGATGAGCGGTAACGGATTGCTGATTAGCGGCGATTTTTTGCCCAATTGACGTCAATATACTGACACTGGGGTTCAGCAAGGTGCTGAAACTATACAGAAAATCGAAATAGCGTCAGGGGTTTATCCCTCAACCAGCTGAATTGTGCAGGATTCGGTCTCGGGATCAAAATTTATGCTCACAATTCCCTTTTGAAGCTGCTTTTTGACCATCTGTACCTTAGCGGCAAGGGAGACCTCCTGGGGGCCGTATTCGGTCCCTTCTCTGGTCACAAAATCCTCGATCACCCCGTCAAGGGCATCTTCGGATAAGTCCTGCCACTGGATTTTCAAACCGCTTTCACTTCAAACGTTCCCAATCCATATGATATAAAGCTACGAGGCTTATTGTTAGCCCTTCCAGATCGCTATTGTTACATTTCCGGAGTCCCGCTACGTGGTTCAGTCTGCAATAAAGCTGCTTGTCGTCGAAGACGAGCCAATTACAAGATCCAAGCTTGTCGCTCACTTTGAGAAGGAAGGTTACGACGTGACCTGCCGCGAAGACGCAACCGATGTACTTCAGCTTGTGGCCGAAGAAAATATTGAACTCTGCCTGATCGACATTAACCTACCCGGCAAGGATGGTCTGACCCTGACTCGCGAACTCCGAGCAACTTCCGATGTGGGCATCATTCTGGTCACCGGCAAAGATGAACAAATTGACCGAATTGTTGGCCTCGAGAGTGGCGCGGACGATTACGTCACCAAGCCCTTCGACCCCAGGGAACTGCTTTCCAGGGTCAAAAACTTACACTGGCGCGTGCAGGCCCAGGAGAAACAAAAAGAAAAAGGATTTAAGAGAACTTTTGAGGGCTGGTCCCTGGACCTAAACAAACGGCAATTAGTGACCCCTACAGAACAAATTCAATCACTGTCCGCCGGTGAGTTTCACCTGCTGCTTGCCCTCATCGAAAGCGCCGGTGAAGTCATGACCCGGGATCAATTGATGAACAAAATTCGCAATCGGGAATGGTATCCCGATGATCGATATATTGATGTACTTGTCGGTCAGGTAAGACGCAAATTTAGACAACACGCACCTGGGGTCACATTTATCAGTACCATCCACGGTACGGGATACTTATTCGCACCCGTCGTCAAATAATCCTGCACGGATTCACCCAATTTGAACCGATGCAGAGGCCGCACCTCTTAAGGTAAGCTGAAGCATGATTTCCGTAAGCGGATTCCACTCACAAAAGATCATCCATCAAGGCGAGATGTCGCTCGTCTCTACTGCTGTACGAGAACATGACAATCTCACGGTCGTTCTCAAGTACCCGCGCCCGGAAACTGCCTCTATCGATGAGATCACTCGCTACCATAAGGAGTTTGACACCCTTAGTAGAGTCCAATCGGACAGAATCATCGCGGTTCTAGACGTTATTGAGCAAGATGGTCTGCCGGTGCTTGTGATGGAACACTTCGCCCATTCAAGCCTCTCAGAACGTCTTAGCCACGGCCCACTCACAATTCAACAAGCCATTACACTGACCGAAAATATCGCAAAGGGTTTAGACGAAATACACGCCTTTAATGTGATTTATAAGAACATTAGCACCAACAACATTCTCTGTAGTGAAGATCTAAGCGAGATTCGTTTTATCGAGTTCGGCTTCGCTTCTTTTCAAAACGTCGCTCTCCCCCCCGAACCCAACGATATTCTTGAGGGGGCAATAGATTATGTCTCCCCAGAACAAACCGGAAGAATGAATCGAGCCGTAGATTATCGATCTGATATTTATTCTCTTGGAATTCTCTTTTACCAACTGTTAACGGGGCAGTTACCCTTTAGCAGCCCCGACGACCTTGAACTCATATTCCAGCATCTCGCAGGTACACCTGAACCTCCATCTTCACTCAACTCTGACATCCCACTAGCAGTCGATAAGATTGTGTTAAAGCTGATAGCAAAGGCTCCAGAAGAGCGATATCAAAGCACCTACGCGATTATTTCGGATCTGAATCAGGTGAAATTGCTACTGACGTTGCCCTCCGATCAATCACAGGATTTTTCAGTCGGGTTAGATGATATTCCGGAGCAAATGTTTATTCCTCAACAACTGCTGAATCGAGACAGCGAGATTGAGAGGATAAGCAAACTTATCGCCGCTGCAGCTAATGGCACCTTCGGTTGTATCGCATTGACCGGTGCTATCGGCACGGGCAAAACGGCTCTGCTAAGAGAAATCCCAAAGTTAGTCCAACAAAACAGCGGTGTGTTAAGTCAGATCAGACTCAGCCTTACAAACACGGATCTGCCCAATAGTGGGATTGCTGCAGTCCTAAGTGATCTTGTTAGATTAGTCTTATCCCAGGAAAATTTGCAGACTGTCGGTAACGAACTCGCTGACGAACTCGGCAGCAATGCACACCTGCTTTTTGCAATTGCACCGGATATGCAACGAATTATCCGCAATGTTCCTGACTACGAAGGCTTCCGGAATAATCCCTTAGAAACCCGAAGCCGCCTAATTAAAGTTATCGCGACGCTGCTCAAGGTCCTGTGTGAAAAGGTCCAACCCATTGTTATTTGCATCGACAATCTTCAATGGATGGACACAGCTTCTCTGGAGGTGCTGCAAGCCATCAGCGAGGAATATCAGATCGCGGGGCTACTAATTATCCTTGCACATCGTACCGAAGGGCATGAAGAAACGGAGCAGAGTCAGATACCCCGGATAAAAAACGCGATTTATCTGGAACTGCACAATCTACAAAAGCACGACGTAAGCAACCTCTTGGCCGAGTGTCTCTATCGCTCCGCTGAAGAAGTGGAGGATCTTGCAACCCTCGTTACCGCAAAGACCCAGGGTAATCCTCAGGCCATCCGGGAATTTCTAAATGAGCTCAACCGGTCGAATTACATCGCCTTCGATCGTACTCACCGAGAGTGGTCCTGGGATCTCGAAAAATCGGCTCAGCACCCCCCTACAAATAATGTTGGGGAGATCTTGGCTCGAGATTTAGCCGGCCTGGATAGCAATACAATTCAGGTACTGAAGATTGCTGCCTGCGTTGGAGATGAATTCGGACTGGACACAATTAAACGTGTATCAGGCATGTCGTTTTCAGAAACTTCAGCTTGTTTAAATAGAGCCGTCGCTGAGGGGTTTTTACTCTACCAGGGTAACGATCGGCAGTCTGGATACCACTTTTCCCACGATAAAATACAGCAAGCCGCATATTTGCTCCTGGAAGGAATCGAGCGCAAACAAATTCATGCTCAGATTGGTAAAACCTACCTCTCTCAGAAAGAGGGCGAAGACAGACTATTTGATGTTGTTAATCAGCTGAATAATAGTGTCCAAGATCCAGGTTCCGACATGGATGACCCAATTGAACTTGCATCGTTGAACCTTGAGGCAGGTAGAAAAGCGAAGCAAGCTGGCGCCTTTCAAGCGTCCTTTAGATATTTGCGAACGGCAATAGCCGTACAGGGCAAACACGTTTGGCAGAACTATGAGTTGAGTCTAGAAATTCACCTCGAGGCCGCTGAGGCAGCATACTATTGTGGCGACAAGCGACAGCTAGATAGCATAATTTCTTCAACTATCGAACATGCAACAACGGCATATGACAAATCCCGTGCTTACGAAATTCAACTTCGAGCCTTTATCGCCTACGGAGACCTGGAAGTTGCAATTGATATTGGTCACCACGTACTTGAGCTGTTGGGACACCCTGTATCAAGAAAGCTCTATAAACCAGTACTGACCTTGTGGGTTGTTAAAACACTCTTCAGAGCCAGAGTGACCGCACAACACAATCACAAGATGAAAAATCGCGAGAATCTTGCCGCGATGAGAATATTGATGATCCTGTGTCATGCCGGTTATCTAAGCGGGCGTGCCATAACAGCAGCCTACACACTCAAGATGACCAACATATCACTAGAGAACGGGCTTGCACCGGAATCCTCCTTTGCTTACCCGTTGTTCGGCGCGCTGATCATCAGCTACTTCGGCACCATTACGACCGGCTACCATTTTGGCACGCTTGCTCTGGAGAATCTTGACGAACGTAATCCAGAACTTTTCTGTCGAGCCAATGCAGTTGTGCACAACTTTATCTCTTTCTGGAAACATCATCTGAGGGACACCCTGGCACCACTGTCAGAGGCGGAGAGGATTGGCTTTGAGACCGGGGATATTGAGTTTGCTCAGATTGCCGCCACTACTCGCTGTGTTAATGGCTTTATGGTGGGTCAGGACCTAAATACGCTAGAAGCCAACTTCCAAAGTAAAAACACCAGGGCGAGCGAATTTAATCAAACTCCGATGTTGTCGATGGGGCTGATATTTCAGCAGTCGATCCGTCATCTGATGACGACCACCGAGAATCCCTCGATGATTTCTGGGGAGCTCTACGATGAAGTTGAATGCATTCCCTTACACGTCAGGGATAAAGACTATTCGAGTATGACCAGCTTGTATGTCCTCAAAACCTTTGTAGCTGTTCTTTTTCGTGAGCATGACAGGAGTTACGAATATGCCTTGACAGCTCGAAAGTCGCTCAAATCACTCATTTCGTCACCAGCGGTCCCCTTTTTTGTATTGTTTGAGTCTCTTGCCTATGTCGCTCAGATGCGAAAGGCATCACCACTACAACTCCTGACGTTACGATTTCGAGTGCAGTTGAATCTAAGACTACTCAGAAAATGGACCCAGCACGCGCCGATGAACACCGGTCATGCATTTCATCTCGTCCAGGCAGAATTGGCCGCTATTAATCAGCAACCAACCCAGGCCATTGACCACTACGAAAGAGCCATGTCATTGGCCGAGAAAAGTGGCCATATCCACATCCTTGGCTTCGCCCAGGAGTTGGCCGGACGGTTTTTCGAAAAACAAGCAAAACCCGCCCTTGCGACGTTCCATCTTAGACGCGCCAGATCTAGTTATGTTCGATGGGGCGCCATTGCTAAAGTTTATGCTTTGGATCAGGAGTTTGAATCCCTGTCCGATGAGCAGTCCATTGCACCATACCCACGCAAGCGGCAACTCACTCAATACCCCGCCGCCGTTGAGCGGCCCTACGACAACTTCTTCGACCTTGGTTCAGTCATCAAAGCCTCCCAGGTCCTTTCAGGCGAAATCATTCTCGAAACCTTGCTCGAAAAACTCATGCAGGTTGCACTGGAAAATGCCGGTGCTCACTCTGCCGGCCTGGTGCTCGCTGACGGAGACGACTTATGTGTTGAGATACTCAGTCGATATAACGGCTCCAACACTGATCACAAACTTAATAGAGAAAAAATCTCCCAGAGTAAAAATCTACCGGTTTCCGTCATTCAATATGTCGCCCGGACACAGGAAGATCTGGTATTAAACGACACAACAAGTGAAGACACATTCATTCAAGACACCTATATCGCCCGGGTGAAGCCACGATCAATTCTTTGTTTCCCGATACTCAGTAAGAGTCATTTAACGGGTGTGTTGTATCTAGAAAATTTGCACAACACCCATGCATTCAATTCCGACCGTGTCGCTGTTCTAAAATTGCTTGCGTCCCAGGCAGCGATTGCAATCGAAAACGCCAAGCTCTATCAACAGTTAAATGAGTCTAGAAATAAGTATCTTGCGCTATATGAAAATGCCGTTGAGGGTATCTTCGAGATTAACATGCAAGGCGAGCTAGTCAGTACCAATCCAGCTGCTGCGCAATTGATAGGCTACGAGGGCTGGGTGGATGGTGAGGTCAAACAGGTCGACTTCTCTCAGTTTTTTGTCGACCCAGCCGAGCTTGGAGAGTTTAGCCGCCAACTTGTTAAGGACCAAAGGGTGGTCGGCTTCGAAACTCGTATCAGGCGATTTGATAATCAGGAAATTTGGGTTGCAATATCGGCTCATCAGATATTTAACGATGATCAGCAGCCCATAAGGATTGAAGGCTCGATAATCGATATCACGGAACAAAAGCTGCGCCAGCACGCGGAACAGGCCACTCGACTTGCTGAAGCAGCTACCCAAACCAAGAGCCAGTTTCTTGCAAATATGAGCCATGAAATCCGCACACCAATGAACGCGATTCTTGGCTACACACGCCTTACCTTAAACACTTCACTCAATGAGAAGCAGCAAAGCTATCTTGAAACCATCAAAGCATCATCGGACCACCTACTAAGAGTTGTAAACGACATTCTGGATATTTCAAAAATTGAATCCGGCAAACTAGAACTACAGCACAAATCATTTTGCCTGGAGGACGTCTTTCGGGATGTTGACCAGCTCTTCAAACTTGAAGCCGAGGAAAAAGGCCTACAATTTAGCATGCCCTCGTTACCCGATTGCAACTATATCGGTGATCCCGTTCGACTTGGGCAGGTGTTAATTAACCTGGTAGGCAATGCCTTAAAATTTACCCAGAGCGGCAAGGTCTCCGTCGAACTAGATGCACTCCCCCTGCCGAGTGGTGCCCACAGTCTTAATTTTATTGTTTCAGATACGGGCCAGGGCATTCCAAACACCGAACTGGAAATTATTTTTGAAGCTTTCACTCAGACCACCAACGTCAATAACGAAAGTGGTACGGGACTTGGACTCGCCATCAGCAGAGACCTGGTTCAGAAAATGGGCGGACACATACACGCCTCGAGTCAGGTGGGCGTCGGCAGTAAATTCTACTTCACCGTAGTACTAGAACCGACCACAAATCAGATTCATCAACCGATCACGACTTCCGAGAGTCCACAGGCTCCAGTCGACAACACCTTATTGCTGGTCGAGGATAATCCCATCAATCTAGACCTCGCAACGGAAGTCCTTCGCTCTGCTGGTTATAAGGTCTTGCAAGCAGGTGATGGCCAGGAAGCCTTGGATATACTCGACGCTCAGTCGGTATTCTGTGTGCTTATGGATCTGCGCATGCCACGGATGTCAGGCAACGAAGCCATCAAGATCATTCGTGCTCGACCAGACCTTAAATCCTTAAGCGTAATTGCACTTTCAGCCGGTGTTTTACAACACGAAATAGATGAGGCGCTGCAAAACGGCTTTGATCACTACGTCACGAAGCCCGTTGATTTTGAAGCATTACTTCGGCTTATCGCGGACATTAGCGGCATAGCCGAACCCGCTAAAGCAAAGTTAACCAGGCCAATCAACCCAGGCCCCACAATACTGGATGTGGATTTTGGCGTCGCCCTAAAGAATCATGACGATGATGAGTTTCTGCTGAATCGTCTCACACAGGATTTTGTTGAGATATACGGGGACTCCGCCAACCTGTTACGCCAGACATTAAACCCAGATGACATCGAGCAAGCAGAGCGATTGATGCATAACATTGCAGGGGTCGCGGGTAGCTTCGGCGCAATGAAGCTTATGGATCACTGCAGGAGATTTGAACATTTGATTCGAGATCGCGGTGGCTTAGAGGCGCAGCATATTGATCAGTTTGAGGCAGAACTGCTCAACCTGATTAAGGCGATTGAGCAATACCACCTGAGTCTCGAACCAAAAGTGAGTCAGGGCTAGAGGTTCACCACATCAAGATGCCGAGTGAGTTTGAGTCCCGGAAAATCGTGAAGCTCTTTATCCAGCAAGTGGGACGGAACCACGTTGTTAATTGCACGAAATATGTTTTCGAGTCGGCCCGGCGTAACCCGCTCCCATTCCTGCAACATCGCTTTAATCATGGGTCGCTGTAGATTGTCCTGGGAACCACAAAGATTACAGGGAATGATCGGCATCTCGCTAATCGTCGCATATTCCTCAATATCTTCCTCGGAGCAGTAGGCAAGTGGCCGAATGACGATATTTTTACCGTCATCGCTGAGTAACTTCGGCGGCATGGTTTTCATTTTGCCGCCGTGGAACATATTCAAGAAAAGCGTTTCAATGATGTCATCACGATGGTGGCCCAGGGCAATCTTTGTGTAGCCGGCGCGCTGTGCGTGTTTATATAGAATGCCCCGCCTAAACCTCGAGCACCAACCGCAGTAGGTTTTACCCTCAGGCACCATTTCTTTTACCAGGGAATAGGTATCTTCCTGGAGGATCTCATATTTGACACCGAGCTTCTGAAAATAGGTTGGCAGCACATCCTCCGGGAACCCAGGCTGTTTTTGATCAAGGTTGACGGCAACCAATTCAAAATCCACCGGAGCGTGAGCTTGCAAGCTCAGCAAAACATCCAACATTGTCAGGCTATCTTTACCACCCGATATACAAACCATGATCTTGTCGCCCGCCTCGATCATACCAAAATCAGCAACGGCTTTACCGACATTCCGACGCAAACGTTTGTGCAATTTGTTCTTCTCGTAACGCTGTTTGTCCAAAATTCTGATCACATGGGGAATAAGCGCGCAATTCTACTCCGGCAAATGCATAATCGTCGAGCCAAACTACGATTCCTGACATGCCTTTTTACTTTGTTTTTATCATTCTACTCATTGTGTCTATACCGGCTCGTGCTGCTGTTATTCTGCAATACCACCATATTGGCTCAGATTCTCCCGCCATCACGAGTACAACCATTGAGGCTTTAGATCAGCATTTCGAATATCTCGCTAGCAGCGGGCTGAAAATTGTACCGCTATCGGAAATCGTCAATGAACCCTCCCGGGAGCATGACCGCAGAGTTGCCATCACGTTCGACGACGCCTATGACAACATTTACCAGCACGCGGTTCCGAGGCTAAAATCGAGGGGCTGGCCCTTCACCCTGTTTGTTGCAACGGAATATATTGATCGCAGGGGATATATGACCTGGGAGCAACTACGGGAGGTTGAGGCATCCGGTGGAACTGTCGCAAACCACACCCACAGCCACTTTCATCTGGTGCGTCATCAAGACGGCGAGTCTATGCGGTCCTGGCGTGCCAAAATCAAAAAAGATATACGCCATGCGCAAGCCCTACTCGAACGGCATTTGGATAATCCAGCAAAATATCTGGCCTATCCCTACGGTGAATATGATGCTGATATCCTCAAATTGATTTCGAGTATGGGCTACACCGGATTTGGTCAGCAAAGTGGTGCCGTCGGCGCTGATAGTCTGAGCTCCGTACTACCGAGATACCCCCTTAGTGGCGCCTACGAAGACATCGAAACCTTCAAGACTAAAGTTCAAACCCTGGCCCTGCCAGTACTGGTGCCAGAACGGACGCCATTGGTCACAACCAACCCTCCGACCTTAGAACTGAAATTCACTCAAACTGAAGGGCTCGCCTTTGATCAGCTGACTTGCTACGGGCCAGGTGGCAAAACGATGTTAAAAGAACTTGGGCCTGGCCACTTTGAGGCGATAAATCAGACTGAAATCCCAGTAGGCAGGTCTCGATACAATTGCACCATGCCCAGCGGAACGCCGGGTCGATTCTATTGGTTCAGCCAACTTTGGATTTTGAAAGAAGCTGACGGTAGTTGGTATCCCGAAGCCTAGGCAAGTTCCCTTAGGACAATTGTTGGCGGCGTCCGAACAACCTTAAGTGTTGCAAGTGTCCCGACTGTCCCAATGAGCACCATGCCCACAAGCGGACCTAGCAGCCACAGGCTCGGGTTCATTGAATATTCAAGCTCAAAAATTTCGGTTTCTAAGGCGTAAACCGTAATCTCTGAACCGATGGTTGCCAGTAGACCAGCAAACAATCCAAGTGCACAGAATTCCACAACAAGACTACCCATGACCAATCTTTGCCCCGCTCCAAGGGTCCTCAGGATTGCGTGCTGTTTGAACCTTTCGTCCATGCTGGCTTGAATACTCGCCAACAAAACCAATCCACCGGAAATTAATATGAGCCCCAACACCAGCTCAATTGCCATTGTCACCTGGGCGATGATCGTCTTAATTTGCGCGATGATGGCGTCCACCTCAATTACCGTCATGGTTGGATAGGCTCGCAACAGCTCGTTTAGGAATATCTTGTCTTCACGCTCCAGGTAAAAACTGGTCATAAAGGTCGATGGGAATTCATCCAGCGCCCCGGGAGAAAAAATAATATAAAAGTTTGGCTGCATATTGTCCCAGGCCACCGATCGAATACTTGAGACCGTTGTACTCAATTCTCGCCCCTGGATATCGAAGACCAGTTCATCACCCACTTTGAGTTTATTTCTCACGGCCAAATCGCGCTCAAGGGACACAAGGGGCTTTCCAGAATAGGATTCCGGCCACCACTCACCGCTGAGCACAACATTGTCATCTGGCAACGATGCCGCATAGGTTAGATTTCGGTTGGAACTGGACCTCGGTCCATCCGGCTCCTCTTGATTCTGACTCTGTCTCTGATTTTGCTCATCATAGTCCTGGGATCTTTCTCCGTTTATCTGGCTGATCCGACCTTGAATCATTGGGTACAGGGGCTGTGCCGCAATTTTATTAACCGCAAGCATCTGACGAATGGGCGCAACGTCCTCAGGGGATATGTTGATCGCAAAATGATTAGGGGCATTCTCCGGAATCTGAGTTTGCCACTCATCAATCAGCGCTGTTCGAACCAGAAACAGAATCAGCAAAAGCATAATGGCAAGGCTAAACACCAATATCTGCACCGTGTTTTCCGGGCCTCGACGTTGCATGCCAGCCAGCGCCAGGCGCCAGACACTACCTGCCTGCATCCCTAACACTCGGCCAGATCTCAGCATCATATAGGCGATCAGACCCAATACAACAATGGATGCAACTGCACCGGAAAAAATCATCATCGTTAAGTAAAGGTCCTGGCTATACCACCACATCAACCCAAGGGTGCCCAAAACACCGCTGGCATAGGCCAGACGATTGCTGACCCCACTCTCTTCAATATCACGTCGAATAACACGTACCGGCTCTATGCCCCTGAGTCGAATCAATGGTGGCAGAGCGAAGGACAGGAGGCAGACAAATCCAGTCACCAGCCCCAGAATAACCGGTTCCATTCCGGGCGCCGGCAGCTCAATTGGGATGTAAGGCTGCAGAATCCCGACGATACCCATCTGGGAAACAAAACCAAGCCCACTACCGAGAACGGTCGCTGCGATACCCAGTGTTAAAAATATTGTAATAAACAGCCCATCGATTCCGTTAGGCGTTGCCCCCAGGGTTTTGAGTATCGCAACGTGATCATAATGACGAAGGGAATATCGCTGGGCCGAGAGCGCAATGGCAACACCCGCTAGAACAACACCCAACAATCCGCCCAGGAGTAAGAACCTCTCAGCCCGTTCAAGGGCATTTCCAATTCCCTCTGTACCTTCTTTAACACCAAATAGGCGAAATCCTTCCGGTAATTGTGGCCTTGCCCAATCTGAAAATTCCGTCAGTGAATCTTCCGGACCACTGAATAGGTATCGGTAGGTAATACGACTTCCCGGCCGCACAACCTCTGTCCCAGGGACGTCAGCCATGTTCATCATGACCCTGGGCCCGACATTATTGAAGCCACCACCGCGGTCCGGTTCTTTAATTAATGCCTTTTCCACGACAAAACTCGCAACACCAATATCCAGAATATCCCCGGGCTTGATGTCGAGGGACGGCAGCAAGCGACTTTCGAGCCAGACCTTACCCTGCTCTGGCCCACGGACAACCACGTCACCTTTTTGGAATGCCGCGTCGGATATAATCAGATTACCCCGAAGCGGATATGCATCGGTCACGGCCTTTACCGAGGAGAACTGAGCCCGATCCGCTGAGAACACCATAGAGAGAAAGCTAAGTGTCTGGGCATGTTTTAAGCCAAGAGATTCCGCTTTGAGCAGGTATGCCTCATCAAGTTCACTACGGCCAGAAATCACCCTATCCGCCGCAAGAAACTGGGCAGACTCTTGAATTAATGCCTGTTGCAGCCGATCGACAAATAACGTGATGGTTGTCACCGTTGCCACAGCAATCACCAGTGAACTGAGTAGCAGGGTTAACTCGCCGGAGCGCCAATCACGCCAAAGAAGTTTTAGTGATAGAGAAATATTCATCTTAGCTCGCCGCCGCGGCTTCTGGCACCTGGACTACCATTCCAGACTCAAGCTGAATCGATCTGTCGCAACGTTCAGCTAGCCTATTGTCATGGGTCACAAGTACCAGGGTGGTACCAAAATCCTCATTCAGCTCAAAAAGCAGGTCAATAATTGTTCCCCCCGTACTCGTATCGAGATTGCCGGTCGGTTCGTCAGCAAACAAAATTTCTACCGACGAGGCAAATGCTCTGGCAATCGCCACCCGCTGCTGTTCGCCGCCGGAAAGCTGGCGTGGATAGTGGTGCATACGGTGCTCGAGTCCAACTCGCTGCAACAATTCTTTGGCTTTTGTTTCTGCCTCCGGGTCCCGTTTTAACTCCGAAGGCAACATCACATTCTCTAAGGCAGTCAGGCTTGCCAGTAACTGGAAGGACTGAAATACAAAGCCGACCATTTCAGCTCTAACCTTTGCACGTTGTTCCTCGTCCATTTTGGTGATGGTATGCCGCCCCAGAAGCACATCTCCTCTCGATGGCACATCTAATCCAGCCAGGAGGCTCAAGAGGGTGGTTTTACCCGAACCTGAAGCACCGACAATCGCAACGCTCTCTGACTTCTTGATTTCGAGGTCTATCCCTTTCAAGATGGACAACTCCCCTTCTGAAGTACTAACTGTCTTGCTAAGGTCTACTGTCTTAATGATGACTTCTTTATCCATTAATCTTCCAAATAGGTTTCGGCTTCAACGGCTGCTTTGCCTTGCGTTACTTTTGTCATTTCAGAATGTATACGCTAATTCAAGCACGATAGTAGTGTTTGGCGATAGCATTAGCGCTGCCTACGGTATGAAGGCGGAACTAGGCTGGGTCAACTTACTCGCCCAACGTCTGCCAGACCACCAGATCATCAATGCCAGTGTGAGCGGTGAGACTACGGGAGGCGGGCTTGTACGCCTGCAGAAAACTCTCGAAATACACCAACCCGATATCCTGATACTGGAACTCGGCGGTAACGACGGTCTGCGAGGTTATCCGATTGATAAGATAGAAGCCAACCTCGACACGATGACTCGAATGGCTGAATCGACTGGTGCCAGAGTTCTCCTGGTTGGCATGGTACTACCGCCGAACTACGGAAAACGCTACACAACTGCCTTTGAAGGGGCATTCAGCAACGTTGCAGCTCGATATGAACTAGCATTTGTGCCCTTCATTTTAGATGGCGTTGCGACGTCCAGCAGCTTGATACAGCGGGACGGGATTCATCCCCGGCCCGAGGCCCAGGAAATGATCATGGAAGACATTCTACTGGAACTCACACCGCTTTTAGTTAATACCGGTTCTCGCGACAACCCAACATTAGAGGAATGATAGCTGCTCCGGCTGCCGCACTTCAGCCTCGGTACTACCGGGCTCTATTTCGGCACCCAGTGCCACTTCTCGCTCCCGCCAATCAGGCATTGCTCGATCCATAAGCTGGTAAAACTGCCGATCATGCTGAAAGTGAACGAGGTGGCAAAGCTCGTGGGTGATCACCATGTCAATAACCTCTGGAGACTTCTGAATGAGCAGCGTATTCAAACAAATCTCACCTCGTTCGGAACAACTCCCCCATCGAGCTTTCATTCGCCGCACCCTTAGCCCGGTGGGTGATACAGGTTCAGGGAAATTCGCCAGGCAACCTGCTAACCGTTCCTTAAAAATGGCTTCGCTCTCGCGGCGCAGAAATGCCAAGAAAACACGCTCTATTTGAGCTTCAGATTCCGGGTGCTTGCAACTGATCCATAACTGATCTGGGGTCAGCATCACACTGCTTTTTCCGAAGCAGGGTTCCAGTACATAACCCTTCCCGAGAAAGGCATGCACCTGTCCGCGCTTAAATTTTGATTCAACGGGCTGGGCTGCTAGTTTTCGTAATGCGTCTGCAATCCAGTCCAGCCTGGACTCGATAAACGCATCAACGTCTACCCACGAACATTTGAGAGGCACTCTTACTTCAGTTGAACGTTCACCGGGAAAAACATGAATGGCTAACGATTTCCGCCGGGCGCGAATAATCTCAAGCGAGATATCCAAACCCTGATGTGAAATTTTTCGTTGGGAAACATTAGGCGGCATTGCCCAATTGTAACAATTTCAGTGGCTAGTATGAGGGATTGTCTTTACGGCGATGTCGGAGGTACTTGCAGCGGTATTCAGCGGCATACCGAGTATCTCTAACATCGATATATCGTCATCCTGAGGGTGACCTTCGCCAAAGGAACGTACCCGGTCAACCAGGCTATCAAACAGCCCTTCCCCTTTGACTGCACCGTCAAACATAAGCTCAAAGCCAGCTTCACCGAGCATCTCACCGTAGGTGTTACAACAATCTGTTACGCCATCGCTATAAGCGACTAACCTCTCACCGGGCTGCATAGTCACCTGCTGTAAAGACTCTCGAAAATCGCTGTCTTTAATAACACCCAGGGGCATATGACTGGAACGTAGTGCGCGTCTTATTAACCCCTCACCATCAATCAGAAACATGTCCGGTAATCCCCCTAGCCAGCACTCTGCATGGGTTCCATCGGCGCTCACCTCAATAAGATTAGCCGCGCAAAACATATGACTTGGCAGATATTTATACAGGGTTCGATTCAGTTGCCTGGCGAGTTCACCCAGGGAGACGCCTTGCTCTGCGAGGACTTGAAAGTCCTGACTAACCGGCAACGCGCCGAGGGCAGCCGGTAGCCCATGGCCGGTAAAATCCCCAAGCATCACAAAAAGGCTATTTCGACAAGTGGGTGCACTCAGAATCAAATCACCGCTAAATCCTCCCATAGGCGATAAGAAGCGTTTAACGGTTGGAGTAGGCAACTGCCAGGAGATTGCGGACTCAAAAACATACTCTGCCAGTTCGTGTTCCTGCTTCAGCAGCTTTTGGTAGCGTTCAAGTTCTTGATTTTTCTTGGATAACTCAATGTTCAGCTCTCTGATTCGCTCATGGGCTTTGATTTTTGCGTTTAACAGGGTCTCATTGACGGGTTTGGTGAGGAAATCATCACCACCGCTCTCAATACATTTAGACAACGACACGTCATCGGACAGTGCGGTGAGAAAAATAATTGGAACATAGTTACCGGTAAGGGATTTGATTTCGGCAGCAGCTTCATAACCGTCCATTCCAGGCATCATGACATCCATCAGGACAAGATCCGGAATCTCTGCAATAAAGCTGTTCACACCCTCGCGGCCACAGACAGCCTCGACAACCTCGTGGCCATCTTCCTCGAGCAGGAACGACAGTAATCCGCGGTTTGCGGCCTGATCATCTACAACTAATATTTTCACCGGCCAATATGTACCTTCTTTGCGGTACTTTAAGGGTAGCAGGCAATTTCAGGTTAGCTAGGAACCGCCGAGGCAAGGGGGGGACATCGGGGCTTCTCCGTGGCGTTTTAGCCACTCGGCTTCTGTATAGGTGTGAATAGCCAGCGCATGGACAGGCCCCGCCAGCTCTGCCTTGAGTAGCTCGTTTACCTGTCGATGACGATCAAGCAGTTTTTGGCCCTCAAAAGCGCTGGCGACCAGACTCACCTTAAAATGGGTTTCGCTATTGGCGGGAACATTGTGGTTGTGGCTTTCATTCAAAACCTCTAAATGGACCAAATTCAGGCCATCGCTCAGTTTCTGCTCGATAAGCTGTTGCACAACCACGTCCGTCTTAGCCCTTGTCCGTCAATGTAAAGACACCATCCCAATCGGCCTTGGGAGGATTCCGAAGAAACTCATCACATCGAGCAACATAGGTTTTACTTGGACCATCGGTATCCGCGATGGCCAGCGCTAGCTTAAATGCCGCCTTTGCCGCCGCGTAATCTCGCTCTTTGTAAAGGCGCATAGCCTTTTCATATTGGGTCACAAGGTCAGCTGTCAGGCCTTTTGTCTCGCCTTTGCGGTCCAGTAACTGATAAACCTTGACGGGTTCACTTTTACCCACAACTCGAATGGTATCCAACTCTCGCACATCAACAAATTCCTGCGCCTGGAGGTAGGTTGCTTCAGAAATCATAATGTCTGAACCAAATGCTTTGTTGGCGCCTTCCAGTCGTGAAGCGAGGTTCACCGTGTCGCCCATAATGGTGTAGTTCATACGCTGGGCAGAACCCATATTACCCACGACCATTGGCCCGGAATTTAATCCCATACGAACATTAATCGCGGGGCGACCATCTTCGGCCCATCGAGCTCGAAGGGGTACGAGGGCTTTATTCATATCAATACTGGCGAAGCAGGCAAGTTTTGCGTGGGCTTCCTGAATCGCAGGGGCTCCCCAGAACGCAATAATGGCATCACCTTCAAACTTATCCACGGTGCCTTCCGTTGCAATGATGATATTACACATCTCTGTGAGGTAATCGTTTAGAACATTAACGAGTTCAGTTGGCGTCATGTTTTCGGAAAAGGTCGAAAATTTGGCAATATCCGAGAAATAGGCTGTCATCTCTCTCTCTTCACCACCCAGCGACAATTTTTCGGGGTCCTTGACCAGGTCCGCTACCACCTTTGGTGATAGATACTGACCAAAAGCATCCCGGATCAATGCTTTTTGCCCCATCTCCGCCAGATAGAATCGGGCGTTAATGACAATGATGCTCAAGATTGTTGCCAGCAGAACATAGCTCATTGACAGCACAAGCCCCTGATACACATACACCAATGACACGGCAGCACTATAGACCACCACGATGCCAATACTGACCAGGTTCCGTGGTGTCGGGTTAGACAATGCGCGGGTCGCCAGGATCGCCGCCATAATCAGCAACGCAACAATGGCCTCCAGGACTCCAGAAGCCGCCTGGAGAGGACCACCTTTTAGGATGGAGGCGATTGTATTAGCAATAATCTCAACCCCGTAGACATTACCAAGGGGGGTTTCGAACTCATCGTGGGCAACCTCAGCGACTTCCCCGATCAGAACAATACGATCTGCTATCAGGAACGATAAATCGTCGAGTTCTTCTTCATCCATGGCAAATAGAATATCGGAGGCAGACACGCCGACAACATCATGCAGTCGACCGATCCCACCTTTACCATCGGGATGGAGCAGCGGATAGTCGATATAGACTTCGTTAAACTGATTTAGTGGTACTTGAAGCTGGCCGCCAAAGTCCAACATATTGTCTGCGACCGTCACATCATCGGTTTGCAGGTAGCTTGCAACTGCCTGAACAGCAAAGGGCCACTCGCCGATGGACTCATTAATTTGTGGGTAGATTCGAAGTCGACCAATGCTTTCTGAGATAACCGAATTAGACGAGATATTGGAATAACCCGAAGTGGTGACCTCGTCGAATCGAGGGATGGCTTTATTCAGGTGTGAAAACTCCTCGCCATTAAACTGCGCCTGGGATACCAGCTGGACATTGCCGGCCGATTCAAACGCCAGAGCCAGGGTCGGATCTTCGCCATAGGCACTATTGAAGTCCAACAACATGTCGACCGCAATCACCGCCGCACCCATCTGATGGAGCCGTTCTACCAGGGTAGATAAATCTACGCGGCGGAGCGGAAACTTATCGTACTCGGTGTAAAAGGCCTCATCGGTGAATACGATGACAACTTCCTCTAGGGGGGATGTCACCGCCTCCGGAGCATTATGTGCCCGGAGCAGTTGCCGATAGGAAAGTGTCTCGTCTTCTAGCAGTGAAAACGACTCGCGGCTCTCAAAAAAGATCGCCAGGAAAAAGACCATTAGAACGACAAGGATGTCGTACCGTTGATTAAGCGCCCCCATTTATCATCTCTCTTTTTTAGTTGTTTGGAGTGTTGTTGTGTAGAGTTTCGGGCAGCCAATAAAAAAGCCTGCAGCAATCATATAAGATCACTGCAGGCTTTTATAGTATGTAGCCTAGAGAACGTTTCTGTTAGAAATCTTCTTCCAAAGACGCTGTGTAGAGTCGAGCTTCGCTTTCTTTCAGGTTGCTAAGCTTCAATTCATGGTAAGACTGGATCAACAATGGTCGCATGTCATTATCATCGGGATTGTCCTGGAAATACTCGCGGTAGCTATCCATTGCTGCGACATACATGTTCTTCTCTTCAAGGATGCCACTTCTGACAAATGCATCGTCACCGGCTACTTCAAGATCCTTCATGACGGCTTTCTCGCCATTGGCATCAAGCCAGATAAAGGTGGAGTCAGAACGGGGAATGTAGACGGTACCATCATTATCCATGACTTCCACTCGGTAGGTATGCTCACCGGGTTTCACGTCTGCAACGGTAAACCGAATCATTTCAGAAGTACTTTGAGCTGCGATATCAACCGGTACATCGTCGATCACCAGTTTGTACGAGAACTCAGGGCAGGCATTTCGCCATACCAGGTCAGGGTGTGAGGCTGTGAGTGTGACACTCTTAATCGTGCGCACTTTGTTGTCGCACTCAGGCTCACCAGGCTTCGTGACGCTGCGGCGTACCGTTGTGTAACGCTGAGCGGTAGCGAACTTGGTTGAAAGCCCTTCAAAAATGCTCGCTGACTCTTGCTTGGGTTCAGACAGACTGCCGCTAACCAGGGCAACCGCTTCTTCCTGAATCAGGATTTCACTGTTTGGGCCTAATATTTGTGACATGCCACTTTCTTGGTCAATCAATTTACCACCACCATCGGTGCCCGTTTTAATTTGATATCCAGAGAACAGATACTTGGTACGCTGTACAGGGCGCCAATCGGTTCCATTACGGCTGTACTCGACGGTTCCTTCTATCTGCACTAACTTCGCGACAGGAGGTTCTCGGCCAGATGCTGTCATGCTCAGTCCGAGTAGCATCATTGCCATCAATACTGAATTGCTAAATGTCTTAAACTTCATCTATGTTCTCCTTCGAACTGTTTACCCGGTAGTCACTCTCTTACCGCTGCATCTATTATTCTGGTACTTAAAAACCTTCCTGACAAACAACAGCGATGTAAAAGCAACTTGTAACAGGATTTACGCCATCATATCCGGATAGGATCAAAGTTAACTTACCGCCTGTCGGCCTTATCTGACTGCTTATCCCATCGAACTGCTATTCAGTATAGCCGACCCCTGGCCCCTTCTATATTAATCTGTATTCCATCTGGGTGTCAGCAACTTCAATTTTGTCTTTGTGTTCCAGTTTATGGGACTTAAACCCTGTCGGCTCGCCGTTAACGAGGGGAACTCTGTCCTTGTCCTTACCACCGTCCACGTGAATGATAAAATGCCCCTGGGGTCTTCTGGATATCGCCGCAACCTGAATGCCAGGCACTCCGATTGTTGTCAGCCCTTCTTCTAGACTAATTTTCTTGCCGGGTTCAGGTCCTACTAGAACTACCAACTGTGCCCGAATTTGCTCCGGGGATCGAGGTGCAACCAGTGTTTTGGGCCGCTCTTCGGCCACCGAGTCGCCGGTAATTAGAAACTTCAGTTGGTGCTCACCTATTGAAACCAGATCATTGTGCTTGAGAATTTGTTGCTTAACCTTACGGCCTTTATAGACAACACCATTGGTGCTGCCCAGATCCTCAATCACGTAGTTCTTTCCGAGTTTCTGAATCTGCGCGTGGCTGCCGCTAACCGCCGGATCTTTTATCGATATGTCACATTCGGACTTTCGACCAATAGTGGTGATATCCGACAGAACAACAAATTGTCCAATCGGTTTATCTTTGATCAGTATGACCTTAACTGACATTTCTATTAATCCTCAACACTCATTCGAACCAGTCCACGACTCGTTTTAATAAGCCCGCCTGCTCAGGAAAAGATTTATTAATTCGGATCAGCACCACTGAAATATTGTCCTTACCACCACTGGCATTCGCAATTTCTACTAGATGACCAGCCATCACACTTAGGTTGGCACTGAGTTCTTGAAAGGATTTCTCGATGTCTGCGTCCCCAACTAAATCCGTCAAACCATCGGAACACATGAGAAAAACATCCCCCTGCTTGACCTTATATTCGTGCACCTCAGGCTCAACCTGTGGCGCGACGCCGAGGGCTCTGGTTACAACATTTTTTTTACTTGAGGCTCTCGCTTCATCTTTTGTATATAGGCCTTTATCGATGAGTTCCTGCACAAAACTATGGTCTTTGGTGACCTGTACCAATTTGTTGTCTCGAAAGCGATAAACCCTCGAGTCGCCAATATGCCCAATCGCAACCTTGTTGTCATAGAACATACTGACAATAATGGTTGTGCCCATACCCTCACAGTGGGGCTGGGTTTGAGACACATGAAAGACCGAGCTGTTGGCTTTCTCTATAGCACGGTGGACAACCTGTGCCCGCAAAGATAGATCACTATCCTCCAGCTCATGCTCAATGTCCGATCCCCCTTCAATATAGGTACGCAGTTCATCCATTAACAAATGGACGGTCATGGAGCTTGCCACCTCTCCGGCATTGAGTCCGCCCATGCCGTCGGCAAGAACGGCAAGGCCGATCCGGTCATCGCTGCTGACATAATCTTCATTATGGTCTCGCACACGCCCAACGTCCGTTTGGCAAACTACTTCAATTTTGCCCCTAAGGTTCATCCACTTCCCCGGTTTGAGGTTCAAGTCTTTCCAAGCAAACCCGCAAGTGTGCCGCTAGTTTTTTGCCTGATTGGTAACGTTTATCCGGTTTCTTGCCTATCGCATTATGAATGACTTTCCGAACCGTGGGCGGAATGTCTGGGTTAACGGTCTTAATATCGATGGGCGGGTCATTTACGATTGCGTACATCAAGGTTGCCATTGACTCACCTTTAAACGGCAGTGCTCCAGAACACAGTTGGTACAGAACAACACCTAGTGAAAACAAGTCTGCGCGCCCATCCACCTTCTTCCCCATACATTGTTCTGGCGACATATAGTTTGGCGTACCCAGCACCGTTCCGGTTCGGGTTTTGCTCGAATCTGTGATTCGGGCAATACCAAAGTCTGTAATCTTTACAGACCCTGTGTCTGGATCATACATGATGTTGGAGGGCTTGATATCACGATGCACCACCTTCTGCTGGTGGGCATAATCGAGGGCTTCTGCGCATTCAATGCCAATCCTCAGCACCTGGGCTAGCGGTAGCAATTGATCCGCTTTGATATGGGCATCCAGGTCATAACCTTTCAACAACTCCATCGCAATGTAAGCCAAATCACTCTCGTCTCCAGCATCGTAAATACCCACAATACCGGCATGGTTGAGTCGTCCCGCAGACTCAGCTTCGCGGAAAAACCTCGCCTTGACTTCATCGAGTTCGCTTGCATCAAACTCATTGGACAGCGCCATAGTCTTAATCGCAACGGAACGATTAATTTTCGGATCCGTGCCTAAATAGACAATACCCATCGCACCTTGACCCAGTTCTTTCTCCACCTGGTAACGCCCGAGCATGGGTTTTTCGACTGAGCCATCTTCGTTTAAAATTGTGCCGCCTAACAGACCTTGAGTTGTACTACCTCCCAGTAAAACCGCATCTTCCATCGCCTCGCAACGCTTAATGCGCTTTTCGATGTCACGGAACTTGGGGTCGGTTTCAGCGATAAGTTCATAGGTGGTCTGTGCCTTGTTAAACTGTCGCTTACGTTCATAGTCCAACCCCAGGTTGTAGACCAATTCGAACGTCGACTCTTCCCTAGGGCAACGCCGATACTTATCGAAGGCGGCGTCCAATTGACCCTGCCCTTGATAGGCCAGGCCCAGCATCCGGTTGCTTTCCGCAGAATCCGCGGCTGATGTCAGCTGGCTCTGTTCAGACAAAATATACAGACGCAAACTGATCATAAGTACACAGGCGATACCCGCAGTTGCACCATAGGCAATTGAAATAACCAACCCAGAGTAAATATAAAGCGCGCTAAGAGTGCCGAGGTAGGCCAGAAACACCAAAACCATGGCAAAGAATCTCAGGGCAAGGGATCTCACCAGACTGGTAAGTAGCAATCCCAACAGCAGTGCAAAGGTAGCAATCGACTCAATTGCCATACTCGCAGGACGCAGTGGCGCTCCGTTGAGCAATGTATTGATGGTATCCGCGATAATTTCGACCCCGTAAACCGGACCGACGGGAGTGTTGAACTTGTCGTGTGTCACTTCCCAGGTATCACCCACCAGAACTATTTTGTTCTCAAATATATAGCTATATTCATCAATCTCGTCTTCACTCAGATCTACCAGGTCAAGGATCTCCAACGCGGAAAATCCTGCCTGCCCCTCACTCAAGTAACGAGTACCCGGGTCGAGTTGGGGGAAGTCGATGTACAGATCACCAAACTGATCGAGGGGCACTTGAATATCTCCCAACATCAGCACGTTGTCCTGTAGTTTGGGCTCTACCCCTTTGAACATTGCTACCGCCTGTATGGCTAACGGCCACCCATCAACATTGTTGGTGATATCCTTGTGCAATCGAACCCTTGCGAGGTTATCTACAATGGCGCTGGTTGGCTGCAGGTTGGAATAACCGGTTCGGGCGGAGGCATTAAGCACTTTGTTCGGGTAAGACAGACCGGAAAACTTGCCGTCTTCAAAATTGGCAAAAGAAACCAGCAGGACATTTCCTGCCTCCTTGAACATCGCAGCGGTCGGTTCGTCCTCCCCGTACGAACTTTTGAAATCCATCAAGAAGTCCATCGCCACAACAGACGCACCAAATTTCGACAGGCGCTCCGCAATCAAGCCCAGATCTGTACGCCGAAAGGGAAAGCTTCCATACTCTTCGTAAAGTGCTTCATCTAACGCAACAATCATGATGTCGTCGCGCAGCTTTGTCAGAGCAGGGTCTCCGAGACTTGCTCGAAAGATATGCCGAAACGAAATTGTCTGGTCTTCCACCAAAGAAAAAATTTCATAGCGCTCGGCAGGGATGGTGAGGAGGAAAAAAATCAGCGTCGCAAACACGTCCCATCGTTTCAGCGGGTTCTTCATATTCGCGTCCCAAAGGGCAATTTGTGCTGCAACGGGGTTTCCTTTTTTTGTGTTGATTTTGCCCCTTCCCAGGGTCCATGTCTAATCGACTAATCTGCGCTTTCAATTCGCACCCTGAGCACAAATCTAGTATCCTCAATCGCTTGTTTTTGATAGACCCTTTTCATGCTGACCGTCATCTCTCCCGCAAAAACGCTGGATTTCGAAACTAAACCACACACTCGAAAACTGTCCCAGCCTATTTTTCTGGAACAGTCCGCCGAGTTAATCGAAACCATGAAACAGCAGTCGCCGAAAAAACTCAGCAAACTCATGGGGATCAGCCCAAAGCTCGCTGAACTCAATGCGGACCGCTACCAAACCTGGCATACACCCTTTACGAAAGATAACGCAAAACAGGCCATTCTTGCCTTCAAAGGTGATGTTTATATCGGTTTAGCGGCTGAGGAGTACGGTGAGCGCGACTTCACATTTGCCCAGAAGCACCTGCGCATTCTGTCTGGATTGTATGGACTTCTGAAGCCCCTTGATTTGATTCAGCCCTACCGCTTAGAAATGGGCACCAAAATCAAAAACCCCGGTGGCAACGACCTGTATGAATATTGGAACACAACGGTGAGTAAAACGTTGTCTGCCGAGCTTGATAGCCACCGGAACAAGACCCTGATTAATTTGGCTTCAATTGAATATTTTAAGTCGATCAAACCCGAGCTCCTACCGGGCCAGGTCATCACGCCTGTATTCAAAGACTACAAAAACGGCACTTACAAAATTTTAAGTTTTTTTGCAAAAAAAGCCCGGGGTTCCATGGCGTCCTTTATCACTAAGAACCGGATTGGTAAGCCCGAGGATATAAAGGCCTTTGATGTTGATGGCTATCGGTACAACGAAGACCTTTCAACGGATTTAAATTGGGTATTCACCCGTAAGGCTCAAGCAAATTAACGCTGCAGCGGGTCACCTTGGGATAGTCGTGAATCCCATGTCCGGTCGGGACGTGCGTCGAGTGGCGGCAAAAGCCAGTACAAGCAGCCATCACGAGAAGCAGCAACAGGTCACTAGACTCGTACTAGGAGCCCTCGAAATGGGCGCCACCCGCATATTCCTCGGCAATGAACCTTTTCGAATCAATGAACGTGCGATTGAAAATCTTCCGCAGCGGGACAGCATTGAAATACTCGAATACCCTCTGACCCATACCGCAACCGACACGGCGGTGATGACCTCGAAGATGTGGGATGCTGGCTGTCGGACCTTTATTGTCCTCGGCGGCGATGGCACCAGTCGAATTGTCGCCAAAAACTTACCCGACGCGGTGATCCTGCCACTATCAACCGGCACCAATAATGTTTTTCCGATATTTTGTGAGGCCTCGATTGCCGGTGCGGCGGCAGGATTGATTGCCTCAAGACGCCTCAAGGCTGAAAACCATTGTTACCGCTGCAAACAAATCCATGTTCGCGTCAATGGTGTCGAAACAGACCTTGCTCTCGTTGACGCTATCCTCCTCGAGAACGATGCGTTGGGTTCATTAATGCCCTTTGGCGCCGACAATATTCGCCAGGTTTATCTCGCCAGAGCTGAACCGGCTGCCGTTGGGATTTCTCCAATCGGAGGCTATCTGCGTACCTGCCGAGCCACCGACCCATTTGGCGTTAAGGTGGATTGCCACCCCGATGCACCGGATCATGTCAGAGTACCTTTGTCTCCAGGGCTTTATGGCAACATTGGCATTATTGGGCACGGGGAAATGGAGCTTGGCCAGAGCTATGTTGTGAAAGGCTCCGGTATATTGGCTTTTGATGGGGATCGCACCCTCCAAATATCAGAATCCGATTGTGTTGAAGTCAGCGTCCGACAGGACGGACCCTGGATTATTGAGCCCGGAAAAATCCTCGAAACCGCTGCTGAACACGACCTGTTAAAACACCCCAGTTAAAACCTCCAGTCTGTTTCTAGGCTTATGTAACGCCATGTTATTAATGATATATTCAGGCATATCAATAATAACGGGCGCTAAGATGATCAAATTGCTGCAACTGCTATTTCTGCTGGCGATCTTGTCCCATCCCGCGATGGCAGAAGAATCCAGCGAAAACGACGACTCTTCTACAACCAAAACTCTGCTCTGGCCTGACGGTACCCGTTACGTCGGCGGCGTGAAAGATGGCAAAAGGTTCGGTAAAGGCACCATTTTCTGGCAGGACGGCACCCGTTTTGTTGGCACGTTTGTCGATGATCAACGAAATGGTCCAGGTACGATGATACTGCCGGACGGCACGGTTTATAACGGCTATTTTGAGAACGATTCACTGGTTGAGCGCGCCGATGGTCCAGCGATAGCAAGCTCAGAACCGACACCACCAATCGCCGAAATTAGCGCCAGCGATGTCCCATCCACAATCACTGAAACTCTCGCTCAGGCGGAAGAGCCAGTGCAGGCCAGTCCAACGGTAGCCGACACGGAAACAATTGCCCAGATTGATGCCCCATCAGACGCAGAGGCAATCACAACATTAAGCCAGGAAACTCGAGAGCAAATTCAAGCCGCGATCGACCTCTGGGCTGCCGCCTGGTCTGATCAGAACATCGAGCAGTACCTCGCAATCTATTCAGCGGACTTCGCTGTCCCCGGCAGACAATCACGCCGCCAATGGGAAGGCATGCGTCGAGCAAGACTTACTCGCCCCTCTCGAATTGAGGTCAGAGTGAACTACGATAGTTTTGAATTGATTGCGCCTAACACCGTCCAGGTAGACTTCAATCAGATTTATGATTCAAATCTATATAGTGACAAAACCAATAAGCGGCTGGTCATGAAGAAAGTTGGCGGTGGCCTGTGGAGAATTATTTCCGAGCGGAGTTTGTAACCCATGGCTGAGGCCATTCCCGCTCCTTCCGCCACCATATTAATGCTCCGTTCCGGCGCAACACCACTTGAAGTGTTTATGGTCGTTCGGCATCACCAGATTGATTTTGCCTCCGGCGCTCTGGTTTTCCCCGGAGGCAAAGTTGATGCACGTGATGGCCTCGTTCGAGATCGTTGTTCCGGCGCCCCGGCGGATGATACTCACCTTACCCTGCAGGTTGCTGCAATTCGCGAGGCTTTCGAAGAATGCGGCATCCTATTGGCGCGACCCAATGGTGACGCCGGTCTCATAGATGGCAAACGCCTCAAAACCCTGGAGCATTATCGTCAGCCCCTGGCGGTGGGTGATATGGGCATAGGGGAGTTTCTTGAAAAAGAAGATCTAATTCTTGCCTGCGACACCCTGGTGCCATTTGCCCATTGGGTTACACCTGAGAGGATGCCAAAACGCTTTGACACACATTTCTACCTCGCAATTGCTCCCGAGGATCATCTCGCAATACACGATGGCCATGAATCTGTTGATTCCGTTTGGATCTCCCCGGAGGATGTACTTACCGGTGCGCAGGATGGTAAGTACACGGTCATTTTTCCAACCCGGCTAAATGTGGAAATGCTCAACACGAGTGACACAGTAGAAGGTGCAATTCAGGATGCCAATGATCGACAAATCGTAACAGTCTTACCTTGGATGGAACAAAGGGAGGATGGAAGTTATATTTGCTTACCCGCTGAAGCCGGTTACGCAGTCACCGCGGAGAAAATGGATACCGGTACCTAGTATTAATAGGAAAGTATGAGTAGGACGCTGTTAATGGGCAGGTATCAATAAATCAGTATTGTCCTGATGAACCCCGAAAAGTGCGCGCCTCCAAAGAAGCGCGCCCTGATATCAGCCGCCGAAGTCGTCGAGGAAGATGTTATCTCTTTCAACACCAAGGTCTTCAAGCATCTGAATCACCGCCGCGTTCATCATGGGTGGGCCACACATATAGTACTCACAATCTTCAGGTGCAGGATGGTCCTTTAGATAGTTTTCGAACAGTACATTGTGAATGAATCCCGTGTAACCTTCCCAGCCTTCAATGTTTTGATCTGAAAGCGCTACGTGCCAACTAAAGTTTTCATGGTCAGCATCGAGCTTATCAAACTCATCAACATAAAATAATTCACGCTCATTACGACCGCCATACCAAAAGGTCATCTTTCGCTCGGTCTTAAGTCGCAGTAGTTGGTCAAAAATATGTGCTCGCATCGGAGCCATACCCGCACCACCGCCAATAAACACCATTTCAGCTCCCGTCTCTTTTGCAAAGAACTCACCGAATGGTCCAAATATTGTGACCTTTTCACCGGGCTTTTTCGTGAAGAGATAAGAGGACATTTTGCCCGGTGGATAATCTGTACCTGGAGGTGGTGAAGCGATCCGGATGTTGAATTTCATCACGCCCTTTTCTTCTGGGTAGTTAGCCATCGAGTAAGCTCGAATAGTCGGCTCGTCTACCTTCGACTTGTGATTGAACACGCCAAAGTTATCCCAGTCACCCCGATATTCATCATCAACTTCGATGTCTTTGTAGTCGATATCATAGGGGGGGATTTCGAATTGAACATAGCCACCTGCTCGGAAGTCAACTTCTTCACCTTCAGGAAGCTTCAACACCAATTCTTTAATAAAGGTCGCAACATTGTCGTTGGAGATCACCTCACATTCCCAGCGCTTCACGCCAAAGAACTCCGCGGGTACTTCGATCTTCATGTCTTGCTTAACCGCTGTTTGGCAGCTCAAGCGCCAGCCTTCACTTGCCTCACCACGGGTAAAATGACCCGCTTCTGTCGATAGCATTGAGCCACCGCCATCCAGCACTTTGCATCGGCACTGGGCACAGGTACCACCGCCACCACAGGCCGAGGACAGGAATATTCCTGAGTCTGCTAATGTATTCAAAAGTTTTCCGCCGGCTGAGGTCCGAATAGACCGTTCGGGATCACCATTGATCTCGATGGTCACATCACCGGTACTCACCAGCTGTTTTCTTGCGAAGAGAATGATAAACACCAACATCATAATAATGGTGGTGAACATCGATACGCCCAAAATGATTTCAGTGTTCATAACACCTGCCGCTTATAGTGAGATACCACCGAATGACATGAAGCCGAGGGACATCAAGCCAACCGTGATGAAAGTAATACCCAATCCACGCAATCCCTCAGGAACGTCGCTGTATTTGAGTTTTTCGCGAATACCAGCGAGCAATACAATTGCAACTGCCCAGCCAACCCCAGAACCAATTCCGTAAACCATACTCTCAGCAAAATTGTAGTCGCGATTTACCATAAAGAGTGACGCACCCAAAATCGCGCAGTTCACAGTAATCAAAGGTAAAAACACGCCGAGCGCGTTGTAGAGTGCCGGTACAAACTTATCCAGGAACATCTCAAGGATTTGCACAATTGCCGCAATAACACCGATGTAACTCAGGTAACCGAGAAAGCTCAGATCAACTTCAGGCAGACCGGCCCAGGCTAATGCGCCATCGGCTAGCAAAAAGTTATAGATAAGGTTATTAACTGGAACCGTAATGGTCAGGACAACCACAACCGCAACACCAAGGCCAATTGCGGTTTCAATTTTCTTCGAGATCGCAATAAACGTACACATGCCCAGAAAAAACACCAGGGCCATGTTTTCGATAAAAACTGCCTTAACAAAAAGGCTCAAATAATATTCCATGATCTGTGCCTATGCTGTTCTGGTCAGGGCAGTGTGACCGCCAATTTCATATTCAGGTTCCTCCACCTGCTCCGTCTTCCAGGCCCGTAGTGCCCAGATCAACAAGCCGATGATAAAGAACGCGCTCGGAGGTAGTAGCATGATGCCCATTGGATTGTACCAACCGCCATTTGTGACCAATGGCAATATTTCAAATCCAAACAAGCTGCCTGAACCTATCAATTCTCGAATCGTCGCCACGGCCATCAGCACTGCGCTGTAACCCAGGCCATTGCCGATACCATCGATAAAACTCAAACCCGGTGGGTTCTGCATAGCAAACGCTTCTGCTCGTCCCATAACAATACAGTTGGTGATAATCAACCCAACAAAAACAGTAAGCTGCTTGCTGATGTCATAGGCGACAGCACCGAGAATCTGATCCACAACAATCACCAACGAGGCAATCACAGTCATTTGAACAATAATTCGAATGCTGTTGGGTATCTGATTTCGAATCATCGAAATAAACAGATTAGAAAAAGCTGTGACCAGGGTGAGCGCGATACACATCACCAGGGCCACACTCATTTTGGTGGTCACAGCCAATGCAGAACAGATTCCTAGAATCTGCAATCCAATTGGATTGTTGTTGAAAATCGGATCAAACAAGACATCCGTGGCTTTAGACATAATATTAACCCTTCAGCTTTTCAAGAATGGGACCAAAACCTTGTTCGCCCATCCAGAATTGAATCAGATTTTGCACACCACGACTGGTAAGTGATGCGCCGGACAAACCGTCGATTTGATGAACTGCGGCCGCGTTGGCGGGGTCGACGCTACCTTTAATGACCGTCAAAGCGACGGATCCGTTACTGCCGTAGATTTCTTTACCTTCCCAGCTCGCTTTCCATTTTGGATTATCCACTTCGCCACCGAGCCCAGCGGTTTCCTGATGCTCGTAGAAGGTAATGCCCGCCACGGTATTCATGTCGCCATCCAGGGCTAAAAATCCGTACAACGTCGACCATAATCCATAACCATGGATCGGCAATACGATGCGGTCAATCTTGTCTCCGGATTTCAATAGGTAAGCGACACTATAATTTGCCTGGCGGCTAATCGACGCAATGTCTTCACTGGTGCCGAGTTCTCGGCTGACCTTGGGATCTTTTGCTGCCTTACGTTGCTCAAAGGTCACAGGGTCAATACCGAGGGCCTGGGCTTCGCTGGCGGTAAGCAATTTACCTTCCTTCAGGTCAACCACTCGAATTTCAAACTGTTTGAACAGCTCATCAATCTGGCTAACGTTGGTTGTGCCTTTTTCAAACAATCCCGCAGCGATCAAAATATTCTTCGCCCGGTCCAATTCTTTGTTGGCTTGCCTCGTTGGCTTCAGCGAAACCGCAACACTGGAAACAATAATGGCAGCGACTAAACAAAGTGACAGGGCGACAATCACAATATTGGATATGGAGTCTTTATTTTTAGCCACGGGCAAGTCTCCTCTTCACGTTGGCTCGCACAACACACCAGTCTATTAAGGGTGCGAACAAGTTGGCGAACAGGATGGCGAGCATAATGCCTTCTGGAAAAGCTGGGTTAACCACCCGAATGAGGACAGTCATCACGCCAATCAGTGCGCCATACCACCATTTGCCCGTATTGGTCATGGCGGCAGACACCGGATCCGTTGCCATATACATCATGCCGAAGGCAAAGCCGCCGAGTACCATGTGCCAGTACCAGGGCATGGCAAACATCGGGTTTGTATCAGATTCGACAAAATTCAGGAAGGTCGACATGACCACCATGCCTAACATCACGCCGGCGACAATTCGCCAGGAGGCAATTTTAGTAAAGAGCAGAATCCCACCGCCAATTAAGATGGCCAGGGTACAGGTTTCACCGACGGAACCCTGAATATTGCCTAAAAATGCATCGGTCCAGGTCACGCCGCTGGCCACAATGCCTTCCATACCTTGCAATGCTGCAACACCCAACATAGTCGCGCCGCTGAAGCCATCAACCGCAGTCCAAACCGCATCACCGGACATTTGTGCAGGATAGGCAAAATAGAGGAATGCTCGGCCCGTCAATGCAGGGTTTAAGAAGTTCTTGCCGGTGCCGCCAAATATCTCTTTACCAATCACCACACCAAAACTAATACCGAGTGCCACTTCCCATAGCGGCACTGTGGCTGGCATGGTCAGAGAGAAAAGGATACTGGTCACAAAGAAACCTTCATTAATCTCATGCCCGCGTTTGACCGCAAACAATATTTCCCAAAACGCACCCGCGCAAAAGGTCACAAAGTATATGGGCACGTAGTACACCGCACCGTACATAATGCAATGCCACCAGTTGGTTTGATCGTAACCCGCAACAATATCTAAAATCCCACCGCGCCATCCGCCCAGGGAATCCAGTCCCATCATTTCCATAGCGCCGAGTGCATTGCTGCCCACAACATACATACCGGCAAACATTGGTAAAAATGCACACAACCATACGGTGGTCATGATTCGTTTTACTTCAACGGAATCCCGAACGTGAGAAGCTCCGGCGGTAACCTTGCCGGGCGAGTAGAAGATGGTGTCGACCGCTTCGTAGACCGAATACCATTTTTCATATTTACCACCGGATTCAAACTCCGGCTCAATCTTGTCTAACAAATTTCTTAAGGCCTGCATCTGGCTTATCCCTCCGCCTCTATTCGCGATAACATATCTCTTAAATAGGGCCCATATTCATACTTTCCTGTGCAGGCAAAAGTACAGAGCGCCAGATCTTCTTCGTCCAATTCCAAACAACCTAATTGAATAGCTGTATCCACATCGTTAACCAATAGTGCGCGGAGTAATTGAGTCGGCAATATGTCTAACGGCATCATTTCTTCATAGGTACCCAGTGGCACCATAGCTCTATGACTACCACCGGTGCTTGTTGTAATTTCGACACCTTTGTTTCCAAGCAAACTCGCGGTAAACAGCCGGGTAAGGGAAAACTTGGTGGCACCGGGCATCACAAACTGTAGAAATTCACGTTTTGTGCCCTCGGTCAAAACAGACACTTGATTGTGGTAGCGCCCAAGAAATGCGGTGGAACCCACGGCTTTTCTACCATCTAATACAGATCCCGAGATAACCCGCTGGCCTTCGGCCTGGATTTCTCCGGCGGTGATTTCCTCTAGACTTGCACCTGCTCGTGTTTTTAATAAACGTGGACGTGTGACGCCAGGACCGGCGAGGGCAACCACCCGGTCGGAAAATATCTTGCCGGTAGTAAACAAACTGCCAATTGCCACAACATCCTGATAGCCAATGGACCAGACCTGTTTTTGTTGACTAACGGGTGCCAGGAAATGAATGTGTGTACCCACCAGACCCGCAGGGTGCGGGCCTGAAAAATCTTCACGCTGAACACCAGCAACACCGGCGCCCGGCAGATCAACACCGGGAGCAGCGCAAAGAAAAACGGTCCCCTCGGTTAGTTTCTTAAGCACCTTCAGGCCCGTTTCAAACTCTGCCGCCTGGGAGGCAATAAAATGCTGGGGTTCTGCGGCCAGAGGTCTGCTGTCTATCGCGGTCACAAATATATGTAGGGGATTTGCGCCCAGTTCAGGGACCCTGCCATAGGGTCGGGTTTTAAATGCAACCCATTCGCCGGATTCCACAAGGGTCGCTGCAATCTCTTCTCGGCTTGCGGCTTCTAGATCCTTTGTTGGGAATTCCAACTCCGCGTCACCTGCCAACTCAATCACAACGGACTCAAAGACTCGCTTCTTGCCTCGATTTACCTCAACAACCGTACCAGCAGCCGGCGCGGTATATCTGACACCTTCATTCTTCTTATCTGTGAAGAGCAGTTGCCCTTTGACCACGGTTTCGCCTTCCGTGACTTCCATAGTTGGCTTCATACCGGGGTAATCAAACCCAACCACAGCAACCCGGGTCACCGGACTCGCTGAATCGATTTCCTGAACCGGCTTGCCGGTAATCGGTAAATCCAAACCCTTTTTGATCTTGATCATTGATTCCCTAACACCAGCGAGCTGCGCCGGCCCAAAATGAAAACTTGATACCTGAACTTACCTGGCAATTGTCTGACAAACATGGCAAACCATAAGTGTAGATCGCGATGGGAAATTTGCGGCCAAATGTCGCAATTTGCGCAAATTGACGCCTTCCGTGCATTGGGATATCCCTACAAGGTAATAACCGAACGCAATAACAACGATCCAAAAAATCGCGGGTAATTATAAAATGTTGGGAGTATTTAATCCACTCCGAAGGCAGATATATCCTGCCTTCGGAGGGAATTAATCAAGCTGATTTAGTGCTTTTAATGGGCTCGACGCCATCGGATGGTGCAGCGCCGCTAACTGGCTGGGGTGGTACAACGGGATATTTAATGCCCGCCATCTTTTGGCCGACCCGAACAACCTGGCAGGTGTAGCCAAACTCGTTGTCATACCAGACGTATAACACGACCTGGTTTTTCTGACCGATCGTCGCCTCGGCATCCACAACGCCCGCGTGCCGGTCACCGATAAAGTCCGAGGAAACCACTTCGTTAGACACGGTGTAGCCCACCTGGCGCTGCATTGCGGAGTTCAAAGAGATCTCACGCAGGTATTCATTGACCTCTTCCCGAGTGATTTCCTGCTCCAGAGTCAGGTTTAGAATCGCCATAGAAACATTGGCGACTGGGACACGGATAGAGTTTCCCGTTAGCTTACCTTTGAGTTCAGGCAGTAACTTTCCGACTGAACTGGTGGCATTTGATTCCGTCAGGACCATATTTAGTGGCGCACTTCGGCCCCGGCGAGTTTTCGAATGAATATTGTCGTGGAGGTTTTGATCGTCGGTATAGGCGTGAACCGTTTCCATATGGCCATGTACAATCCCGAACTTGTCATGGATGCACTTTAAAACCGGCACAATGGCATTGGTGGTACAGGACGCGGCAGCAACTATCTTGTCCCCAGGCACAATAATGTCTGAATTGACACCTGAAACAATATTCTTAATGTCACCCTTGCCTGAAGTTGTCAGCAGGACCTTGGCAACGCCCTTTGACTGCAGATGCTGGGACAAGCCCTCCTCATCACGCCAGACACCGGAGCTATCGATAACAAGTGCGTTATTAATACCGTACTGAGTGTAATCGATACTGCTCGGATCATTTGCATAGATAAACTTGATCACATTACCGTTGCAGACCAACACCATGTTTTCTTCATCAACGCGAATCGTACCTTTAAAACTGCCATGAATTGAATCGCGCCGGAGTAGGCTCGCACGACGGTTCAAATCAAGCAGCGGATCCTTGGGTGGCCTAAGGACAACAGCCCGCTGAATCAAGTTGTGACCGCCACCGGTCTTTTCGACCAACAATCTGGTGACCAGGCGACCAATTCGACCAAAGCCATAAACCACAACGTCCATGGGCTCGTGGGTAACGGTGTCCACGCCTAAAATAGCATTACACTCACGTTTGACGTAATCCTCCATGCTGAGGCCTTCGTTATCAGCCATGAAGTTAGAAGTCAGTTTGCCGATGTCGATATGAGCGGGACCAAGATCAAGCTGAGAAAGCGTCTCCATGATCGGATGGGTTTCGAACTCAGACATCTCGTTGTGTTCGATCTGGCGAACAAACCGATGGGCTTTCATCAGATCAATCACAGAGGTGTTGTACAGGGGTACGCCGTGGATATACATGGCCACGTTGCGACGGTAAAGACCGCCAATCATGGGTATCATCGCTTCAGCAAGCGCCTCACGTTCCTTCCAATCAGCAAAAACGCCGTCTAGACCAGGTCGGGCCACGGAAAACTCCTCTAGAATTTATTTAGGACTGATGGGAAACAGATATGTCCCCCAGAATTTCTGCGCATTATCGAGATTTGGCCTGCTCAACGCAAGGCTACAATCCAAGTCCGTGGACTGGACGCTGGCAACGGGCTACCGCTTATCGAGAATCAGCAATCGATTGTCCTGATCAATGCGAAAGTCATAGTGCCGTAGAAAGTTCATTCCAAGCAGCCCCACAACATCTCCGGGCATTGATAAAGGGAGCGCTCCGACCGGTAATTGGGCCAGTTTAGCGCGCCCCAGGCTTAGGTTACCAACCGTCACAACCGGCGCCGACACCACACCGTTAGCTGTCACAAAATACTGTTGCTCCGCATTCAGATCATAGCCAGCCATTTGCAAAACACCGGCATCAATTGCCGTCATTGCCGCGCCCGTATCCACCAGCAGCTTGATCGGATATCGACCATCAATACTCGCTTCGACAATAAACTGCCCTGCCCCACCGGCCAGGGGCAGACTTTCGAGGGAAATGTCCGCTGCGACGCTTTGTTCTACCTGGTTAATCAACTCACGGGCCTCAGCACCATAACGTTCGTGATTGCTAATTTGCGCAAGGGGGGACAAGGCAGCGTCACCATTACCCATCTGAATCCGTAACTTTCCAAGTTGCAATTGGTATTCAGCATATTGCGGCAAAGACAGGGTCAGCCGCTCGTAAAAGGCATCAACCTGTCTGAATTGGTTGATGGCAATTAACGCCCTCGTATAGGTATCGACAAACTCCGCTAGCTGCCGGCGAAACTCGTCCTGCTCTACGGGGCCGACCGGCAGGTAAGAGAGGTCAAGCAGATGCTCAAAGGCCTGTTCGAATCGTTCAGCCTTGATCAATAATTGAGTTTCAACCAGCAATTGATGAAATTCCGTCGGCTGAGGGTCAGCGACTTCCGGCGTGACCAGCTTAAACTGTTGTTTTTCCGCTGCGGGTAAATCTGGTACGGGTATCAACCTCGTTTGTTGAAGGTGCAGATACCAACCAATCCCGACGCCCGACAGGAACAACGTCGTTAACAGAAGCAGCCGCACAATCAATCAATTTCCCCTTTGAGCTGCACTTGTTTTATTCCCATGGTTAAGTAACCTTCCTACCCCTTCATCAGCCCCCATAAAAGGACCTTCAATGGCCAGCACCTTACCACTGGGTGTTTATCAGATTCCAGACACCGCAGGCAATCGCCGGCACTGGGGGAACCTTGATCAAGCAGCTTTGAGTCTCGTCGTGGCGGACGTGATGAAGACAAAAGACAACTTTGTAATGCTCGTTGTCAGAGACAGCCAAACCGCTGAAAGCGTTAGCCGAGAACTGGAATTCTTCCTGCCAAAATCCGTGCCCGTCATGCAGTTCCCCGATTGGGAAACACTGATTTATGACAGCTTTTCTCCACATCAGGATATTGTCTCCGATCGACTTGCGATCCTGAACGAGTTACCTGGAAAGAAGCAAGGCGTGCTGGTTGTCCCAGCAAGTACGCTGATGCAAAAGCTTGCGCCAAGATCCTTCACACTTGGCAGTAGCTTTGTCCTGGACAAGGGCCAGGAATTTGATATTGAAGCGATGCGGAAAAAACTAACCTCCTCCGCCTACCGCTGTGTTGATACGGTTTTTGAACACGGAGAATTTGCCGTTCGTGGCGCCATCATGGACATTTTCCCGATGGGGATCGATCATCCGTTCCGCATCGATTTATTCGACAAAGAAATCGAAACAATTCGAGTGTTTGACCCAGAAACCCAACGCTCAATTGAACAGGTAGATTCCATCCGACTGTTATCCGCCAGGGAGTTCCCCTTAACGGATGATGCCATCAACCGATTCCAGGATCGATGGCACCAGCATTTTCAAGTTGACCCAAGAAAGTGTCAGGTTTATCAGGACATCTCCCAGGGTCTGTCACCACCAGGCATTGAATACTATCTCCCGCTATTTTTCGACGAGTTAGAGACCCTGTTTGATTACTTGCCTGAAGACACTCTGGTGCTCACCTGTGACATCGACAAGGGAGTTCAAGAAAGCTGGCAAAGCGCCGAATCAAGATACGAAAGCCTTCGCTATGATATTCAGCGCCCCATCGTTAGTCCGTCAGAATTCCTATTGCCGTTAGATGAAATTTTTTCTCAATGTAATCTTCTGCCCCGGGTACAGATTCAAACCGAAGCAAGCAAGGGAGACAATTTCCCTTTTATTGGCCTACCGGACCTCACCGTCAATGAACGACTGCAAAACCCCCTGAGCAACCTGACAAAATTTATCGGTAGCAACAAAACCAGAATTGTTATTGTCGCGGAATCCAACGGTCGCCGTGAGGTGGTCGACGAATTGCTCCGCAAACACCATATTGAACTGGAATATCAGGATTCCTGGGCGGCGACCCTTGCCAGCGACGCCAGGATAGTTGTAACCGTCAGTCCACTTGAGCGGGGCTTCTATCTACCTGAGTCACTGCTGTTTATTACCGAGCAACAACTATTCGGGGAACACGTCCTCCAGCAACGTCGCCGCGCCAAACAAAAAGACAACGTTGCTGAATTGGTCATCAAGAGTTTAACCGAACTCAATATTGGTTCTCCCGTTGTCCATATTGATCATGGAGTCGGCCGATACCTTGGCCTGGAAACCCTGGACATCGACGGACAAAAAACCGAATTTTTGACCCTGGGTTACCAGGACGAAGCCAAACTATATGTTCCGGTTTCTTCCTTACATCTGATCTCCCGCTATGCGGGTACCGATGAGACCATTGCCCCACTACACAAACTCGGTAGTGAGACCTGGGAGAAAGCCAAACGCAAAGCCGCTGAACAGGTTCGCGATGTAGCAGCTGAGTTGCTGAATATTTATGCTCGCCGGGAAGCAAAACCAGGTTTTGCCTTCCCCGAGCCGGATGACGCCTACTATAAATTTGCCTCGGCTTTCCCCTTTGAAGAAACCCCCGACCAACAGAACGCTATTGAGCGCGTTATCAACGATATGACCCAGCCTAGAGCGATGGATCATCTTGTCTGTGGCGACGTCGGATTCGGTAAAACGGAAGTTGCCATGCGGGCGGCATTTCTTGCTGTGCATGCCGGTAAACAGGTTGCAGTGTTAGTGCCAACCACCTTACTCGCCCAGCAGCATGCAGAAACCTTTAAAGATCGATTTGCTGAGCTGCCCGTCAACGTTGAATCCATTTCTCGTTTTAGGACCAAGAAAGAACAAAAGCATGTCATCGAGAAACTTGAAGCTGGTACGGTCGACATTGTGATCGGTACCCACGCACTGATCCAGGATGGCATCAAATTTAAAGACCTTGGGCTACTGATCATCGATGAAGAACATAGATTCGGGGTGCGTCAAAAGGAAAAGCTCAAATCTATGCGGGCAGAAGTCGACATTCTCACCATGACTGCGACACCAATTCCCAGAACACTCAATATGGCAATGTCCGGCATGAGAGACCTGACCATTATTGCCACACCTCCTGCAAAACGTCTGTCCATCAAAACCTTTGTCCGCCAGCGTAACGATGGCTTGATTAAGGAAGCCATTCAGCGGGAGCTCAATCGGGGCGGCCAGGTTTACTATCTGCACAACGAGGTAAAAACGATTGAAAATACCGCGGAAAAAATTCGCGAAATTGTCCCCAACGCCCGGGTTGCAATTGGCCATGGACAAATGCGTGAGCGTGAACTTGAGCAGGTCATGTCAGACTTTTACCACAAGCGAGCGAACGTATTAGTGTGTTCGACGATTATTGAAACCGGGATCGACATCCCCAATGCTAATACCATCATTATGGATCGCGCAGATAAATTTGGACTGGCACAAATTCACCAGCTTCGTGGCCGGGTCGGACGATCTCATCATCAGGCTTACGCCTATTTGTTAACGCCCCACCCCAAAGCCATCAGCGCTGATGCAAACAAGCGGTTGGAAGCCATCATGGAAGCCGAGGATCTAGGCGCGGGGTTTATTTTGGCAAGCCACGATTTAGAAATACGTGGCGCCGGAGAGCTGCTGGGTGACGAACAGACCGGCAATATGCAAACCATCGGTTATTCGCTGTTTATGGAAATGCTGGATCGGGCTGTTAAGGCAATTCAGGACGGTAAAACCCCAAATCTTGATCGACCGTTGGACGATGGAACTGAAGTGAACCTGAGGCTGCCGGCGCTCATCCCGGAAAGCTATTTGCCCGATGTCCATGGAAGGCTAGTACTTTATAAGAGAATATCTAACGCCAAAAATTCAGAAGAATTAAGAGAACTGCAGGTCGAGATGATTGATCGATTTGGTCTGCTCCCGGAGTCGACTAAAACACTATTTCGGATTACAGAATTAAAACTCCGGGCAGAGTACCTCGGCATTAAGAAAGTTGATGCCGGGGACAAAGGTGGTCGATTCGAATTTGGCCAGGATACGGTGGTAGATCCCTTCAGTATTGTGCAACTGGTCCAGTCTGAACCCCATCGCTATCGCCTTCCCACCGCAAATCAATTATCGTTCGAAGAAGTGATGGATAAACCTGAAACCCGTTTTACTAAGATTGAACGATTGTTGGAACGACTCGAGGAGAAAGTACTTGCCAATGCCAGTTAGAATTTTTCTGAGCATTCTCATATCTTGTGTCTTCTGTCAGTCGGTCTCTGGGCAGGATTACTCAAGCTGGTATCAAGTTGAAGTAGTTGTGTTTGCAAACAAGACACCCACCCAGACCGATGAGATCTGGCCCCTCACCGCACTTCAATACCCAGCTCAAATGGTGAGTGTGGCGTCAGAAACCGCGCCGTTCTCACTCGGGCAGTTACAGGATAGCGAGGCTTACCTGGCACTATTCGGCGAGAATCCGACTGACACAGCCAGCACACAACCCTCAAGCGACTTTCTATTTGAGAGCAGAAATCGGTTCAAAGTTCCTGATGTGGAGCCAAATACCGCTAATGGAGGATTGGGCGACGGGGAAATGGAGGGGCTCAAACCAGGCACTGATAGTAAGACTCCAGAGAAAATTGACTACGACGCGTTATTTGTCTCAACGGCACCTGTCCCTTTTGCTGCGCTTCCAGAAGAACGCCTCTTACTAAATGGCCTGGCCCGGTCAATTCGCCGCTCATCATTGTATGAACCGCTTTTTCATGCCGGATGGTTACAACCCGTCGAAAACCAGAACGACGCTATGCCCATCCTCATTCAAGCAGGTAAGCACTACGACGATATGTATCAATTAGATGGGACAATCACCGTCAGCCGATCGCGCTTTCTCCACGTCGATACCGACCTTTGGTTTACGGAGTTCACGCCTCTATATCAAGGCAGCGACGCACCTCTTACCACGGCGGCAAACCAGCTTTCACCCGAGCTTCGGCGGCAATATCCTGAAGTTGCCAATTGGGAATCGACTAGAGGACAAAATCTGAAGGTCCACTCCCACCAGCTACGGCAATCCAGACGGATGCGTAGTTCAACTCTGCATTTTATTGATCACCCGAATTTTGGTGTCCTGGTCAGAATCGAGAAATTTGACGCTCCCACCGAAGACTAAGCCAGGACAGTCTTAGCTGCGACTCGCAACAACGCCATTTAAGACCGTGACAACCTTTGCCATGCTGGTAGAAAGGCTGGCGCTGATCTCCGCAAGATCAAGTTCTCCCGCTAGACCTGCACCCTTATTAACCACCACAGATAAACCGGCATAGGTCAAACCCGCTTCCCTAGCGAGAGCGGCCTCGGGCATAGCGGTCATACCGACAATTGTACAACCATCAATATACAGTCTGCGGATTTCAGCGGCGGATTCTAATCTGGGGCCATTGGTACAACCGTAGGTTCCCACGGGTATACAGTTCACTCCGGACGCGGTCATCGCGACATCAATAATCCGTTGTCGTAGCTTCGAATCGAACGGATAAGTGAAATCAATGTGATTGATCTCGTTATCAAAAAACGTGTGTTCACGGCCGGATGTATAGTCAACAATTTGATCGGGTATGACAAAATCGCTCACTTCGAGTTCCGGAGCAACACTACCCACGGCGGTCACCGCTAGCACTTCGGTCACACCAATCTGCTTCAACGCCTCGATATTGGCGCGATAGTTTATACGATGGGGTGGATACACCGCCGGCTGTCCGTGCCGAGGCAGGAATACAACAGATTGCCCTGTCAGCAATCCAGTCTCGCAAAACGCCTCACCGTACTGGGTTTGGACTATTTCAGACCTAGCATCTTCAAGGGATGCGAGTTCTCCGAGACCCGTGCCCCCAACAATACCGAACACGAGCTCTACTTAGACTTTGTCTTAGGTTTTGTGCCGGACTTTGCACTCGGTTCTGCACTCGCATTGGCAATCCGATCGATCATACGGGCCATATTGCCGAGAGACATCAAATGGCAATATACCCAGGCCAATTCTCCAGACTTAAAGAACTCTAGAGCTTTAGCATCGTCCAATTCCAAAAGTTTCTTTTCATCTACCGCCATGAGTCCAGTCAAGGCAAACTGCTGGCCATCAGCCATATCAATTTTTGCGTTCAGTGACATCAGCAGATCAAGCTCTTTTAAGCGGCTGATAAATCGTTCCGTCCGAAGGTATTGACGTTGATATTCCTCAAGAAAATCGATGGCCTGCTGTAGTACCGGCGTGGGCGCGTCGTTCTCAAATAGCGCCTCTCCTTCTTTGTCGTTAAATCCTGAAAAGCCCTCGTCAATGCACACCATACGCTGACCTTCTTCAGCGGTTTCCGCCAGGACAAACGGATAGCGTCGGACAAATGCCGGAATGTAGCGAGCGTCCCACTTGCCTTTACCATCAACAAATAAATTTTCCTCATTGCGCAGGCCAACCAGAGCAACGGGTACCAGACTCTCACCCGCCTGGGCAAAAACAATAGGGTACTCCTTCGCGGCTTCGGTGAACTCAACACCCGCCAGGATCACCGAGTTAGTATCTTTCGCAAAAGCAAAATCCGCATCGGAGGCTTTGATTTTCAGATCTTTATGGGCTGATTTGTTGAGCGCAACGGGTTTATCGTAAAAAAGTAAACTTGCCATAGGAAATCCTGTTCGTTGAAAGTCAGCCTAAAACATCCATTTTAGACCATAACCACCGGCATGCGTAGTTCACATACAGGTAGTTCATACACTGTCTGACAAAACGTATATACCCGGCCAATTGCGATACTGGCCTTCCATATCCATGCCGTAGCCGAACACGTACTTGTCTGGACACTTCAGCCCGGTGACATCTGGGCGGTAGTCTACCATTTTTCGATCATGCTGCTTGTCCAGCAAGATTGCCGTCCTGACCTTTTCCGCACCCGCCTCCAGGCAATAGTCATATAGCGCTTCGAGGGTTTTCCCTTCATCAAAAATATCATCAATCAACAGGACCTGTTTGCCCCGTAGCTCAGATCGAGGTTTGAGGTGCCACACTAACTTATCGCCCCGGGTCGTATTGTGATACCGGGTGACTTTTAAAGATTCAATCTGCACCGGGAAGGTCAGGCGTCGGGTTAGGTCTGCAGAGAAAAACAATCCACCCGTTAGCACACAGACCGCTAGCCATTCTCCTTCACATGTCTCGTTCAGTTGTTTGGCTACAGACTGGACCGCTTGATCAATGTCAGCTGCAGAGAATAACTGCTCAAACTTTTTGTCTATTAACTTGTCTGTCAACTTGTCCATCATCTTGTCCATCAGCCCAGGCCCTCGGGCTCTGGTTGCGCCAGATGAACCGTCGTCGTGGGAAAGGCAACTTCTGCTCCATGGGCAACAATGATGTCATGGATGGTCAATAACACCGATTCTTTAACACCATGGTACTCCACCCAGTTGGTGGTTTTGGTAAAGCAGTAGATGAAAAAATCCAGAGATGAGGGGCCAAAACTATTAAAATTGACGATCAAAGTTCGCTCTTGTTCAATTTCCTCGTTGTTCTGCAAAAAGCTTTTGACCTCTGCAACTATATCTCGAACCCGGTCAGCATCGTCGTACCTGACACCAATGGTTTCGTATATTCGACGGTTGTGCATCCGAGAAGGATTTTCGAGTGCAATATTCGCAAATACAGAATTCGGGACGTAGAGCGGTCGTTGGGTAAACGTGCGAATAACCGTGAGTCGCCAGCCGATATTTTCAACCGTACCTTCAATATCTCGATCCGGACTACGGACCCAGTCCCCAACGGCAAATGGTCGATCCAGGTAGATCATCAATCCACCAAAAAAATTGGACAATAGATCCTTTGCAGCAAAACCAACCGCAATTCCTCCGACGCCACCGAAGGCAAGCAGACCTTGAATGCTCACACCCAGAGTTTGCAGTACCGTTAACGCAGCCGTAATGAAGACTGATATCCGCAGCAACTTACTGATCGCGTTTGCCGTCGTGATATCTGCACCGCCATGGATGAAGCCCTTTTCACATTCCCGAACAAAACTGATCGCAAAATAGGTGATCACTGCAATAATCAAGACATACCGGACTGGATCAATCAGCTGCGCCAGACTTGACTCGGTTTCCGCAGAAACAATTTCTGCCGCGGTTGCAATTCCAATGATCCAAATCATCAATGCCGCCGGCCGTTGGATTGAGCCCACCAGCGCATCATCCCAAACCGTCTGGGTTTGCGAGACTCGTTTATAGAGTTTGCGGAAAAACTTTCGGACAACATAATTCGCGACCACAGTGGCAAAAACCACCGCGAACACCTGCGCTACAGTCGGATGTGAGAAAAACGCGAGTAAATTCGCTGTATCAAAATCTTCCATTCAGGTGAGGAGCCTCAAAATAAAGTGCGCAGGATACCAGCCATCGTACTGGCAGAAAACGTCTAAGGCTTAACCGCGGGGGTTGCTTTCTTCTCGGGTAATCTTGCGAGGTTAAAATTCTTCGGATATTGATTCGATGAGGATGCTGCCGCCGTTGATTTTGCTGGCACTTTTCTGATCTCGGGCGCACGGGTTCTTTCTCCATATGCAACCTCACTCGCGGCTGCTACTCGAACCTCTTCGACCCTAAGGTTGAGTCGGTTGAGATCCAATTGTAAGGCTTTTAAGTCTGATGTAGGTCCTACCCATACCTGATGTTGGACTTGGCCTCGCGCTAGTTTAGCTTCTCCTCTAACCGATAGAGCTTCGCTCGCCAGTTGACGTTCCAGCGCCAGGGCGGCGTCAATATTGGTAAACGTACCCACTAGAGCAAAATGGAACCGCCCACTCAATTCAGAAACCTCATCCGGGGAAGCGCCGACGATGGCGGGCACCTGGTTTGGCAATGGCTTGGAAGCAAGAGTGGAAGCCGGCATGGAGGTCGAACGAACCGTGATCAACCAGGGCGAAACACCCATAGCTTCAACCCTACTATTCATTGAGTTGTCGATACT
>TARA_R110002072_G_scaffold2252_2_pt1 | contig 76403 bp, 67 predicted proteins | sample TARA_R110002072 | Tara Oceans TARA_R110002072 (sample SAMEA4397118) | marine metagenome | biome: Polar Biome; feature: [SRF] surface water layer (ENVO:00010504); material: water (ENVO:00002006), including particulate matter (ENVO:01000060) such as... | depth 5 m
CTTCCTCACCATTCATCACCCGGCCGGTAAAGGTCAAAGACTTCGCAACATCAATCGGCATCAGATCCCGTAGTGTTTGGGTAATACTCATATCAGGAATCAGACCCCACTTAATCTCCATCACCGACAGCTTGGCATCGGGCGCGGCAATACGAATGTCGGCACCCAGGGCAATCTGCAAACCGCCGCCGTAAGCCACACCGTGCACCGCCGCAATCACAGGAACCGGTAAACGTTTCCACACATAAGCAGGTCGTTGGGCATGATTCTCAGGTCCATCACCCTTGGCCTGTAGATTCTGAGCCGTACTGCCTTCACCCTTTGGACGATCCGCCATACCCTGGAAACTGCCCATATCCAAACCCGCACAAAACCCGCGGCCATTACCGGACAACACCACAACCCGCAGATCTTCATTACCCGCCAGAGACTGGCCAGCCTCAACGATGGCCGTAAACATTTCAGGGCTCAGGGCATTATATTTTTCCGGCCGGTTAAGCCGCACATCGGCAATGCCGTCTTTGATATCAATGGTGACAAGATCCGTCATCTGGGATTCCTCTATTTAAGATTGATTTGCTGGCCTGAGTGTACCACCCAGAATTACCAGGAACAGGCTCAACTTCCTATGCCCTTTTACCCAGCATTAGCGGTACAGTAGGGAGAGATATCCTGTAACAAATCCACGTCTTGTTTAAAAATGCCCAGGACAAAGCGGAGCTACCCAATGACTCAATACCTATTACTGGTCGCCATGTTGATGGCAATATCGTCCTGTTCGATCACCCAACATGTCGACCCTACCGATATGAAGTGCCCAGACTCCCCCAAGTGTGTGTCCAGTGAAGAACGGAACACAGGACAATTTATCGAACCATTTTCCTTTAGCGATCAACCCGACCAGGCCATGACCCGCCTCAAAACCGCCGTGCTGAGTGAAGCAAACACGGTCATCACCAACGAACAACCAACGTCACTTTACGCCGAGGTGCGCAGCCAGATATTTGGATTTGTTGACGATATGAAGTTTGTCCTGCTGCCGGACCAGGGCACTATCCAGGTCCGATCCTCAGCGCGCACAGGTTATTCGGATCTTGGCGTAAATCGGCGCAGGATTGAGAGGATCAGAGAAGTGTTTATCGAGAGTGCACCGTAGAGCGAACAGCTGATGCTCTGAAAGCACCAGAAGGTTTTGAACATATCCCGACTTCAAGTTGAGAAGAATCTTCGCGTATAATCACCGCCACGCCGGAATAGCTCAGTTGGTAGAGCAGCTGCTTCGTAAGCAGTTGGTCGGAGGTTCAAATCCTCTTTCCGGCACCAAACTCACTTCCAGTCACATCCAACAACATCCATAAAACACCGGAATAGGCCTAAAATATAGGAATTTTGGGTTTAGAGAAGTCCAACAACTTCCAGTAGAAGCCAAGCATTTAAGGGGGTATCATCAGGGGTATCCGAAGTTTAGGAGCACTCGATACCCCCACGATGCTGACGAACAAAAAGATCCAGTCCCTTAAACCCAAGCCAAAACAATACAAAGCCGCTGACAGTGGTGGCCTTTACCTTCTTGTGAAACCCACTGGCTCGAAACTTTGGCAACAGAAATATCGGTACGCCGGCAAAGAACAAACTGCCTCCTTCGGACCATACCCTAGAGTCGAGTTAAAGGAAGCTCGCATTAAACGAGAAGAGCTCAAGAAACAGCTCCTGGATGGACTGGACCCGCGCAAGGTCTCACAGGCACGCAAGCGTTCCTCGACAAACACCTTCCGCAGCATCGCCGAAGAGTGGCTCGAAAACCAAAGCGCGGTACTGAAAGAGAACACGCTGGACAAAGCCAGACAGCACCTGAAGTCCAAGATCTACCCTTACATCGGCAACAAAGACATTTCAGACATAGAACCCCCTCTGGTCCTTGAGACCCTTCGGAAGATTGAAGCTAAAGGACACCACGAAACAGCGCACCGATGTAAACAACGCATGAGCCAGGTGTTTGCCTACGGGATCGCGACTGGTAGATGCATACGAAACCCCACTAGCGATCTCGCTCGCGCATTAAAGCCGGTTATTAAAACGCACCGGGCGGCCATTACAGATCCCAAGCGAGTCGGCGCACTTGTCCGCTCAATAAACAGTTATGAGGGTCAGCCAACGGTCTCCGCTGGTTTATACATCATGGCCAGAACATTTTTACGCCCCTGGGAGCTCAGATTCGCTGAGTGGGACGAGATTGACTACGACCGGGCACTGTTAACGATCCCTAAAGCGCGAGCCAAAGGTCGGGAAAAGGTTGAACATCTGGTTCCCCTTTCAAAGCAGGTGATCAAAAAATTTAAGGAATTAGAAAAACATACCAGACACCGTGAGTACGTTTTCGAGACGCTAGTTAAAGGTCAACCGTTCTCCGAAAACACGTTAAACCAGGCCATGAAGCGCATGGGGTACGATGGAGACACTATGACACCCCATGGTTACAGAGCTATGGCCTCTACGCTGCTGCACGAGAAGGGGTACCCACCAGAGGTCATAGAACTGCAACTTGCGCACAAACAGCGAAACCAGGTGGCTGCCTCTTACAACCGAAGCGCAAGACTCCCAGAGCGAAAGAAAATGATGCAAGATTGGGCTAATTATCTCGACAAATTAGCAAAAGAATGAACATCTACGGCATCGATTTCACGAGCAGACCCTCTAGATCGAAGCCGATCACCGCAGCGACATGCGAACTACAGGGAGGCACGCTTGAGTTTCACGAACTCGAGACCTGGTCGGATTTCGCACAGTTCGAGGCTTTCTTATCCGGCCCGGGCGAGTGGATTTCAGGTATCGACTTTCCATTCGGGCAGTCTCGAGCACTAATCAAAAACACCAACTTGCCAGACACTTGGACGGGCTACGTTTCCAGGTTTGCGAGTATGGAGCGGGAGCAGTTCCGACAATTTCTCGAAGAGTACAAAGAACACAGAGCGAGTGGCGATAAAGAGCACCAGAGAGCCACAGACAAGCTTTATGGAGGCGTCAGCCCGCAAAAACTCTACGGCGTACCGGTCGGCTTAATGTTTTTTGAAGGTGCGCAAAGGCTGCTGAGAAGCAATGTGCATATACCTTTGCTGAACCCATCAGGTGACGTCTCCAAGATCGCGGTAGAGGCTTACCCTGGTGCACTGGCTCGCATGATTATCGGCCGCGAGAGCTACAAAAGTGATGACAAGAAAAAACAATCAAACCATCAGAAGGAAGCACGAACAGAAATTTTGACCCATTTGGGTACGCAGCAGTTTGCAGATGATTTCGGTTTTAGAGTTAACGCTCCACATACTCTAGTTGAAGATCCAAGTGGCGATGAATTGGACGCTCTGTTATGCGCAACACAGGCGGCCTGGGCATGGGCAAAACGCAACCAGAACTTTGGGCTACCAGCCGACTCAGACCCTCTGGAAGGCTGGATAGCACATCCGCAGACATCGTTAACAAGATCAAAGCCAACAGGTCATAAACAGTCGACGCTCCGAAAGACCCTGATTGCAACCGCACTAGAGTGGCAGGAACGATTTGGAGTCGGTCCAGCTATCACATCGGCAATCAGCGAATACGACGCTGCAATGCTTGTCGGTTTGAGTGAAGAAGAATATGCATCTGCAATGCAAAATCAGACTGCTGTGCAGAAAGGTCACGACTTTGAGCACCAAGGTGTCCGCTATCAGGTAAAGGGCAATAGACCGTCTGGCAAACCGGGTAGCAAAGTAACGATGGTACCTAAAGCAAAGAACTTTCTTTGGGACAAGCTCATCTGGGTCCTCTACGACAAGGAATACAGAGTGCTTGAGGCGTGGTGTTGGGACGTCGAAGACTACAAAGCAAAGTTTGAGACTCTCGATCGACTATCACCAAACCACATGCGTGAAGGCACTAGGCTCCAGTAAGTTTAATTCTATCGATGCTTCTTTTTATTGAGCCCGGTATTGATGGCGAGCTTCCCGGAACACCACATCTAAGACTCGAATCGAGTGTTAAACACAGGAGATACATGTACGACATCACAGGAGACATACACGGTCACAAACTGATCGGTCTACTTGAAAAACCACGTTAAGAGCAGCGAGGCTGCTGCTACAAGCACTCAGAGCGGTTAGCTCTCTGTTCCTAGGCGACAACAAAACCGCTTGGTGATCAACATAGCGCGGCTGCCTGTTTGTGGTAGTTGCTGCGTTTAGAGAATATCTCTCTAACATTGATTTTTATTGTCTCGATGCCATTCAACCGAGGATGTAACAGCATTCTCAACACATGCCTACCCAGGCTTGATCGCACTGCGGGGGATAATGCATTCACTTTAAGTAGGCGTTTGTTTCAAACCAAGAGGAATGCAGCTGTGCGGAGTTTCCCATTAGCACAACGTTTAGGCTCTATGCGAAACAAAGATATTGGACTACTCATTTGCAGCTGGCGAACGATAGGCGGCACTCCATTCATCATTTGTTTGATCCTCTACTTTTTTAACTTCTATCTCTGAACCCTTATATAACCCTAGATCACTTTCTTGATAACTGGCTTTCTGTTTACTTATTTCGGGATGTTTTTCACACGGACTGGAAATCGCCCGAAACCCACTGTTTTTCTCGCTGTCCCCGTTATCCGTGCCGAACCCAATTGCCGAAAAATTGCCGACACTTTGCCGAGTGTTTGCCGAGCCGTTGCCGAAGGCTTCACCATCAGACAGAAGAGCGTCGCGGATTTTAGCGAATGGCACATCCAGCCCATTTACCTTGTCCTTATGTACCTTCGCACCGCAATCAATCGACAGAGAAAAAACCAAATCGCCAAGCTTGCCCATTTTTTCGTGGTACTCAGAATTTCTTCGCGGCTTCTCCAAACCAATTCGCTGCCACATCTTCACAAACTTACCCTTTAAAGGCGGGTGAAAGTGTCCTTTTTTCAACGGCTTCCCTTTTTTGCCTTTCGATGTGGTTTTCCTTCGCTTCAGGTCCACGCCATAGCAGCAATAGAGAACGTCCTCCGTACCAATTTCACGAAATCTAATGCTGATCCCTGGGTACTTACCACCATTAAAATTACCTACGGAATAGTCGAGATATAAGTAGCCTGTTTGCTTGGTGGCTCGCAGAATCGAGCGAATCAAATCAGACTCATGCTCCCTCAACCAGTCCGGGTCAATATCCTTACCACTCTTGGGTTCTATAGAAAGGCGCCCCTTCTCAATGAACACTCGATCCCCGCGGGCGATAAGCCGGGTGAGCAAACGCGAATCAGATGATTTCATCTTCAACCGACACGGAGGGAGAACGGGATAAGGTAATGCGGGAATCAATCCACTCATCAATTTCGGTATCTAACCAACCGACCGATCGAGGTCCAAGTCCTATCGATCTTGGAAAGCTACCCTCTGACATCTTGTAGTAGATGGAACTTCTCGAGAGCGAAGTACGCAGCATGACGTCTGGTAGTTTTAAGATATTTAGCGCCACAACAATGAATCTCCTTGGATGTTTAGGAGCAAGTGTGGAGCAGAAAGGGTTTACGCTGGGGAGTTATACCCCAGAAAAAAGTCGGACTATAACTCCGATCTGAAGACTTTTATGGCTTCCTTTACGAGCCGCCTGACATCTCTAGTAAATGGATCGACGCCCTCCCTGGGCGAACCCCCCAAGATAAAAAGCAAGAGAACAAGAAGCTTAGAAAATGGCTTGCTCGGACCAGTTGAGGGCTCTACGCCCAAAATACTGGACATGGCCTTGGCTAGCCCTACGGCTAGATTCACGTTTACCGCGCTCTTCCGCTTCTTACCGGAGTAGGCCGACGGCAAACGTTCTTCAGCTTGGCTAGCAAAATGACGCAGCGTAGAGACTGCGTCCATGAATTGATTCAGGTCGAACCCGGGCTTCGCTATAAGATCCCATGTATGGCCATCCACCCTATTCAGTTCATTCCAGAGGCTGGCAGACAAGGTCTCAACTTTTTGAATTCGGCTTTTAACAGATTCGAGGCTGATGTCGTTCCGAAGTCGGTCTTCTATGAGTTTTATCTTGGCCAGCATCTATAGCTCACGAAGGAATCGATCTGACTTTTCAACAGTTAGATCTCCTAAAGCGCCTAGCAACCACTCTTTATCTTTATCTGTAAATTCAAACCGGGGCACATTGGACTCAAATACACCCGTTAATAGAAATTCATCTTCATTTTCATCACTCATAAGCACCTTATGAGACCTGTTCTCTAATGAACGTTGTCGGCCTATGTCATGGTTAGTTTTTAACCAACAGCACCTAAAGCCAGCGGAGATGCAGTTGCTTCCATTACACTTTACTATATGGGCCTTAATAGACAACTTTGAACGTCCCGGGACGTTCTCAAATAGATAAGGGAACAAGGCTCCAGATGGCAACAAACTTCTCCCAAACCGCAGCCTACATCTGGTCACTCGCAGACCTGCTCAGAGGCGACTTCAAACAGTCTCAGTACGGACGCGTCATTCTCCCCTTCACGATCCTGCGCCGCCTTGAGTGCGTGCTGGAGAGCAGCAAGCCAAAGGTCCTTGCCCAGGTTGATAAACTCAAGACCATGAAGGACCTGGAGGAAGATGCCCGCGAGAAGTTCTTACTCAGAGCCGCCGGCGAATCCTTCTACAACATCTCGATGATGGATATGGCCAAGCTGGGTAGCGCAGACATCAAAAGCAATCTGCTCTCCTATGTGAACAGTTTCTCCAAGGATGCTCGCGAGATCTTCGACCACTTCAATTTCAGTGAATTCGTCGGCCAGCTCGATAGTGCCAACCTACTGTTCAAGATCGTGCAAAGAGTCGCGACGATGGACCTCAGCCCCAAAGCCATCAGCAACCATGATATGGGCCTGGTGTTCGAGGAATTAATCAGGCGCTTTGCTGAAAGCTCCAATGAAACTGCGGGTGAGCACTTCACTCCTCGGGACATCGTGCGGTTGACGACATCTCTCGTATTTATGGAAGACGATAATGCACTAACGGAAGACGGCATTATTCGGACTATCTACGATCCAACCGCGGGCACCGGGGGCTTTCTGTCCAGTGGTATGGAATACGTGCATGAACTGAACCCCAAAGCGGTGATGCGCGCCTTCGGCCAGGAGCTCAACCCAGAGAGCTACGCCATCTGTAAAGGCGATATGTTGATCAAGGGTCAGGACGTTAGCCGTATCAAACTCGGCAACACCCTCAGCGACGACCAACTTTATGCGGACAAATTCGACTACATGCTTTCTAACCCCCCTTTCGGTGTGGACTGGAAAAAGGTCGAGAGCGATATTAAGGATGAGCACAAGCTGAAAGGATTTAACGGCCGGTTTGGTCCGGGCTTGCCTCGCGTCAGCGATGGCTCGTTACTATTCTTGATGCACCTAATCGCCAAGATGCGCGACTATGACCCGAATGACACCAACAAGCCTGGCGGGCGCATTGGCATCATCCTAAATGGCTCGCCTTTGTTCACCGGTGGTGCGGGCAGTGGCGAAAGTGAGATCCGCCGCCATATTCTGGAAAGCGATCTGCTGGAAGCCATTGTCGCGCTGCCGACAGACATGTTCTACAACACCGGCATCTCAACCTACGTTTGGGTACTCTCCAACAAGAAAGACCCGGAGCGCAAAGGCAAGGTGCAGCTGATCAATGGTGTGCACCTCTACCAGAAGATGCGCAAAAGCCTTGGCTCCAAGCGGCAAGAACTCGGTGATAACGACATTGCATTGATTACCCGAGCATTTGGAAAGTTTGACGCGATTGAACCTTACAGTCTGGACAAAGCACCCGATGAGAAAAGCAATCGCGGCCGCCAATCTGCCGCCAAAAAGAAAGCAGACAAAAAGACTTTTGGTAGCAAAATCTTTGAGAGCCATGAGTTTGGTTACCGGCGCATCACAGTGGAACGACCGCTACGGCTTTCGATACAGTTCAGCGATGAACGGCTTGAAGAACTTCGGTTCGCCAGTGGTCCGTTGAACACCGCAATGCAAAAACTCCACGAGCAGTTTGGCAAGGACTGGAACGATGATACCTACGGCAAGCTCGACTCTGTCGAGGTCGAGGTGCGTGCACTCATCAAGGCTGATTTTGCCGATGTAAAAGAGAAGCAGATAAAGGACCTGCTGGCACCCAAAACATGGAATGCACAGAAAGAACTTCTGGCAAAGGCCAAGCAGCTCCAGGCCTCAATCGGCACAGCGCAATGCGATGACTTCAACGAGTTCGAGGAGACGCTGAAAGAGGCACTGAAAGCTACAGGGATCAAACTAGAGACCAAAGAGCGAAAGCAACTGCTTGACGCTGTCACATGGACCAACCCCGACGCGGAGCCCGTCATTAAGAAAGCGCTAAAAACAAAAGCAGACCCAATTTATGGCGCATTTGAATATCAAAGCCAGGTGGTCCAGTTCCAGCCCGATAGCAATCTACGCGATAATGAAGATGTACCCCTCACTGCTGAGACAGCACGAGGTGCAAACGTAAATGCAGTGAACGAGACCTACTTCAACAAAGAGGTGGCACCCCACGTCCCTGATGCCTGGATTGATGCAAGCAAGTGCGATGTACGGGATGAGCAGATTGGTATTGTCGGCTACGAGATTCCTTTCAACCGCCACTTCTACCAGTATGAGCCACCAAGAGATCTGGCGGAGATTGATGCAGACCTTGATGTGCTGAGCGCTGAGATTATGGATATGCTGCGGGAGGTTCATTCTTGAGAGAGATTGCATATCCAATCTATCGTAATTCCAGCACCCAATGGATTGGCGAGATACCGACGCACTGGAGAATCGAGAAAGCCGCATGGCATTTCGGTGCCGAGAAAGGTCGAGATGCACAGGGACTAACAAAAGAGTATTGCGGGAACCATGAAGGCGCCTATCCGGTCTATAGCGGGCAAACAGAAAACGAAGGAGTAATGGGCCGCATCAATACGTTCGAGTTCGATGTGGGTGACGAGGGTGTTCTATTCTCTACGACCGTCGGGGCAAAGGCGATGCACGTCTCGCATCTTTTTGGAAAGTTCAGTCTTTCTCAGAATTGCCTTATAGTCCGACCCCGCTCGGCCGTCTTCTTTCTGAGATATGCATACTTTACGTTCCAAGTACTATTCCGATTTGAGCGACTTCTGATCCCGGACCATATGCAGGCTTCGTTTCGCATGGAGGACTTTTATCAGTACCGAGTAGTGCTTCCACCAATTGAAGAACAAACCCAAATCGCCAAGTTCCTCGACTATGAAACTTCAAGGATTGATGCGCTGATTGAGAAGCAGCGGCAGCTAATCGAATTGCTCAAAGAGAAACGACAGGCTGTCATCAGCCATGCAGTCACCAAAGGCTTGAACCCCGACGCCCCCATGCGCGATTCAGGTGTCGAATGGCTAGGTGAGGTCCCGGCGCATTGGCAAGTCTTGCCGACGAAACGTCTCTTCAGCTTAGAGTGCCACCCGGCTCCCAAGAACAACGATATGGAACTCCTTTCGGTCTATACACATATAGGTGTCCGGCCACGAAAGGAGCTTGAGCAGAAAGGCAACAAAGCGTCTACCACAGACGGTTACTGGATCGTCAAGAAAGGTGATCTTGTCGTGAACAAGCTTCTGGCCTGGATGGGCGCTGTCGGATACTCCGACTACGATGGGGTCACGAGTCCTGCATATGACATTCTTCGCAAAACCAGACCGCTGAACCCGAAGTTCTACCACTACCTCTTTCGGCTGGAGAACACCGCGTACGAGTTCAAACGTTGGTCGAGGGGCATCATGGAGATGCGTCTGCGACTCTATTTTGAGGAACTTGGAAAGATCCAAGTTCCTCTGCCATCGGAACGTGAACAGAACGAAGTCGTCGCATATATCGAAGGAGTCGAAGCGACCTTTGACAGACTTGCGCATAAGACAGAAGAACAGATCGTACTCCTCCAAGAACGCCGCACCGCTCTAATATCCGCCGCCGTGACCGGCAAGATCGACGTACGCAACTGGAAAGCTCCCGATTCGGAAACGGAGGTCGCATGAGCGCCGACTCTAAAGAGGCCGCATTTCAACAGGACATCATTGACCAAATGTGTGATACCGGCTGGCAGCTCGGCGACCCGGCAAATTACAATCGCGAGCTGGCGCTCTACACCTCGGACTGCCTCGAATACGTCAAGACAACGCAGCCATCAAGCTGGGAGAAGTACGAAAAGCTCTACCCGAATAATCCCGAACAAGCATTTATAGACAAGCTCGCAGCCCAGCTAAGCAAAGCCGATCCGCAGGCATCGGACAAGAGCCTACGCACCTTCGGCACTCTGGGCGTGCTGCGCCACGAACTGCGCGACAAATCCGCCTCATTCAAGCTCTGCCAGTTCAAGCCAGAGCATGAACTGAACCCAGAAACTCTAACTATGTACGACGGCAACATCCTTCGGGTGGTACCCGAACTGGTCTACAGCCCCTACGCCACCGATGCTCACCTTCACGAGACTGGCATCAAAGCCAAAGCGTGGCGCATCGACCTCGTATTGTTCCTAAATGGCATTCCCATCGTCACCATGGAACTCAAGAGCGAATTCAAACAGGCGGTTGCGAACGCCATCAAGCAGTACAAAACGACACGCTTACCCAAAGATCCAGCAACGAACAAGCCTGAACCACTGCTCACCTTTAAACGTGGCGCGCTTGTCCACTTTGCGGTCAGCCAATATGAAGCCGCCATGACAACTCGACTTGAAGGTAAAGACACACACTTCTTACCGTTTAATCGTGGCACAGCAGATGGCGGTGCCGGTAACGACGTACCCGAAGTTCTCGACACATACGCCACGGAGTATTTATGGCGCGAAGTATTAGCCCCCGAGAATGTCCTGCAGATTATTGGCCGGTTCATGCATCTGGAGATCAAAACAGAAGAAGCCTGGGACGGAAGAAAAAGCAAAAAAGAAACTATGATCTTCCCTCGCTATCACCAATGGGATCTTGTGCGACGTTTGATCAACTCGAGCCGTAATGAAGGACCTGGCCACAAGTATCTTGCTCAGCATAGTGCCGGTTCGGGTAAATCCAATTCCATCGCGTGGACTGCCCACCAACTCTCGCAATTGCATGATGCAGCAGGTGAAAAGGTATTTGATTCCGTCATTGTCGTCACCGACCGCACCGTATTAGACGACCAGCTACAAGACACCATCTATCAATTTGAACACCAGAGCGGTGTTGTTGGGCGAATCAATCGTGATGAGGGTCAGGGCTCTAAATCAGAGAAGCTGGCCACCGCATTAATGGAAAGTCAGCCCATCATCATAGTGACCATTCAAACCTTTCCTTTTGTAATGCAGGCCATCGAAAATAGTTCTGAGTTGAAACAACGCAGCTTCGCCATCATTGCCGACGAGGCGCACTCCTCCCAGTCTGGTGCCACTGCAGGCAAACTGAAAGCTGTTCTTTCTAGCGAAGCCACCGATGAGCTGGAAGACGCATCGGCAGAGGATATGCTCGCCGCTAGCGTCGCCTCACGGCGCGCTGCACCTAACCTGAGTTATTACGCCTTCACCGCGACACCTAAGAGCAAAACCTTAGAGCTATTTGGGCGAGCGCCTAATCCTGACGAACCGCCGTCAAAAACGAACAAGCCAGCACCATTTCATGTTTACAGCATGCGGCAGGCCATCGAAGAGGGTTATATCCTCGATGTGTTGCGGAACTACACCAATTACAAAATCGCTTATAACCTGGCGCAAAAAGTTGCCGCAGCCGACACTGAGGTCGACAGCAAGAAAGCGAAGGTAAAGCTGAATCAGTGGGTGCGCCTGCATGATTACAATATCGCGCAGAAGGTCTTGGTGATCACGGAGCATTTTCGGGACAACGTGATGGGTCTGCTAAATGGTCAGGCCAAGGCCATGATCGTCACCGGCTCCAGAAAGGAAGCCGTCCGCTACAAACTCGAATTTGATAAGTACATCAGCAAAAAATCCTATCCCGATATGACGGCCATGGTCGCATTCTCAGGTGAAGTGAGCTTTAACGCCACAGACCCCAATGCAGCCGGATTGATAGGCGAGACATTCACCGAAAACGGCATGAACCCGGGATTAAAAGGCCGCGATATGCGAGAGGCCTTCGACTCAACGGATTACAGCGTGATGATCGTGGCGCAGAAGTTCCAGACTGGCTTCGACCAGCCCAAACTATGTGCCATGTACGTTGATAAGAAACTGGGCGGCATTGAATGCGTGCAAACCCTATCGCGACTCAATCGAACCTACCCAGGCAAAGAAGAAACCTACGTGCTCGACTTCTTCAACGAGCCTGAAGAAATTCTGGCTGCATTCCAAGAGTATTACCAAACAGCGCAACTGCTCGACGTATCCGATCCTAATCTGATCTGGGACTTATTCGAGAAGCTGCGAGCTAATGATATTTTTCGATGGTCCGAAGTTGTTCAATTCTCGGAAATGTTTTTCAAAAAGAGTAAGAGCAACGCCGCCATCAGCAACATTTGCAAACCCGCCGTGGAACGATGGCAAGCTCGACATACCCAAGCCCAAGCTGACTACGCCATGCATAAGCGATCGTTTGACGAAGCCAAAGCCCACGGTAATGCGACCACCATAGCCAATGCAGAAACAGCGATGAAGGAAGCCAAGCAAGCACTCGATGAGCTCGGCATATTCAAAGCAGACCTCATCTCCTTTACGCGCTACTACGAATTCATGTCCCAGATTGTTGACTACGATAGCCCCGATCTCGAGATGCTAAGCCTGTATGCCAGACACTTGGCACCATTGCTCCGCGAAAGCTCGCCGGACGATGACTCCGTAGATCTCAGCTCCGTACAGCTAAGCCACTACCGTCTTTCAATGATCAAACAACAAGACCTCCTAATGGTGAAAGAAGACCCACCAGGAGGCCTGGCACCCGCAACCGGTATCGGTACTGGAAAGCCCAGAAACAAAGAGGAAGAGTTTTTATCCCAGATCATTGAACGGCTAAACGAGTTGTTCATTACTGACGGGCTCACTGAAAAGGATCTCATCAACTACGCCAACACAATCCGCGACAAGGTGAGTGAAAACGAAACCGTAATGAACCAGATCGCTAATAATTCACCTGAGCAAGCCCTCCTAGGTGATTTCGCAGACGCGATGGACGATGCCGTGATGGACAGCGCCTCCGTTCACAATGCGCAGATGACGCAGTATTTGAACGACAAAGAGCTGGCGGCTGGGTTTCAGAAGTTGGTGTTTGATATGTTGGTGGCGATGAAAGGAAAACACGGCCAGTCGAAGTTATAGACTCCATAAAAACTAATTGTTGAGTTATACCCCATGAAGAAGAACAGAAAAAAAGAAAAGGTCGAATCCGATGACGACGCGGTAGCTCTACAAGTTGAAGAATTTGATGATGTTATGCGAGAAGTGGAAAAACATGTTTCAGCTCGAGATCCACACCAAGGCATGACAGTGCTAAAAACAGCGCTCCGTGACAAGTACGCGCCTAACGCTACCCAACAAGACTTATCATTCTTCTTAGCCCGCGTACCTCCTACAGAGGACAAACGGAACATTGCAATACTTCTGGCTAGAATTATTGGTGCACCGGAGTTTACCGCAGTGGACTCAGAGCGTGCCGTTGTGGAAATTTTTCGAGAATCAGCAGAAGACTTGCTCAGTAAAAAGTTAGGCAACTTGCAAACGTTTGAAGCCTACAATCTTATTAGAGAAGTTCATGTAACGCTATCGCGAAACTTGAAAGCCTTTGATTTCAATGCGATAGATTTGCCAGCAGTTCTCTCAACAAGAAACGACTTAATGAAGGCGCTGCGAAATAAGAAACTGCTTGCCTATGGACAACCTTTTGACATACAGAATGTGACTATCCTTACAGAGCAAGCGCTTTCAGGTATAGCAAAACTACTAAGTGCTGAAGCCGAGAAAAGCGCCGATCTTTATCATTGCTTACAAGATGTCAAAAGAGCTAATACGGAAGGGCTAACTTATTGTGAAAGTTTAAAAAATTTCCTCACAATTGAGGCCATAAAGCTTTTTAAATCCATCGACGACTTGTTACCGAGTTATGAGGAAGCACTGCGTGACCGACTATCTTCAACACTGGTTCCCGCCATATCTAGCAAGACTAACGCACTAAAAAGTTACCCTCTGCACTTGACGGGTGAGCTATTAGAAATCGTGATCCCCATGAAAAAAATTGGATCTGGAGTCGCCACAGATGTCGAGGTTACGCTCGCAATCACGGAAGCAAATGTAGATGTCAATGATCATTTCACAATTGCGCGAATAGATGATTCGCATTTCAACTTCACTATCGAGGTTGTGCTTGATGATCCCTTAAAGCAGCTGACTCTGATGATGGATATGAGATGGCGCGAATTTGATGGGACTTCTAAGAATGAGATATACGAAGTTAATGTAAAAGCTCAGAATACCGATACAGACTGGAGCGGGCTAAGCAATGAGGAACCTTACAGCACAGAACCTGTAAGCGGGACAGAGTTTATAGGTCGCGCTCGGGTTACTGACAAAATATTCGCACTACTACAGAAAGCTAATCCACAATCTTGCTATATCACAGGTCAAAAGCGGGTCGGCAAAACATCGCTTGCATTCGCGTTACGTGACCGTCTGGAAAGTGAGACGATACATACCCAATACCTTGACTGGGGGAGTTACGGTCACCCGAATTCAACAAAAGCTATCAATCAACTTGGCGAGCTCATGAACGACTTTATTCAGTCAAAATTATCGGTTGATATGAACGTAGAGTTCGATGGTGCGTTAACCCCGCTGAGCCGAGTTGTGGATCAAGCGAGTCGCGAAATCCCTGACAACAAATTCATTTTCGTCCTCGATGAATTCGACGAAATTCACGCTGAGATGTATCGCCTCGGACCTATCGCAGAAACCTTCTTCGCCAACTTGAGAACTCTTAGCTCAAAGAAAAACATTGCATTCGTTTTAGTCGGCGGCGAAAAAATGCCGTTTGTGATCGGCGCACAAGGTGATCAGTTAAACAAATTTAAGCGAGAGCGTCTTGGCAATTTTTCGGTAACAGAAGAATATTCCGACTATGAGGACCTGATTTCCACACCTACAGAAAATCAAATCTACTGGTCAAAGGATGCAATAGATTACCTCTATAGAATCACGAATGGACATCCTTTTTATACAAAATTGCTATGTGGCACTGTCTTTCAGCAATGCGTTGAACGTAGAGATAATGAAGTGTCATCTCTTGAAATAGCCCGCGCGATTCACAAGTGTGTCGAAGACCTAGATACAAATGCTTTCGCGCACTTATGGAAAGATGGCATCAGTGGAAGGGAAGAAGATCCTGAGTCAATAGAATTAACGAGATGCAAACTGTTGAGGGGATTTGCTAAAAGTTTACTGGGAGGCACACCCATTACCAGATCGACATTTAGGCCCAGCGGAGTTGATGAGCTAAAGACGAACTTCTACCTAGATCAATTTTGTCAACGGGAAATACTTAAAGAGGACCATGGAGAATTCAAAATCACTATGTCGCTCTTCGAGCATTGGCTAGTAAATGGCGGCTACACTTGGCTTATCACCGATACGTTTGGCGAAGAGATCGAGTTGGCGCGCCGAGCTACGGACGATGAATTGTATATAAAACCCAATGAACTAGTAACCCTTGTCGAAAGCTGGCCAGTTTACAATGGAATTAAAATAGACTCGACAAGAGTACAGGCCTGGCTAGATCACGTTCAGTCGAACTATGATAAGAGATTACTGCTCAATTTGTTATTTCATCTTCGTATACTTTCAGAAGCTGAAATCTCCAGCAAGTTTAGAGAGGTCTATGACGATGTTAAGCGCGAGTTCCCTAGCTGGTATCCCATGAATCGGATTCAAGTTCGACCAGACATAATGGTCACATACTGCGATGGTGAAGGCAAAAGTGGCCAAACTTACGCATCAAAATTTGCTAAAGCCAACAAGATCTCAACCAGCAGCATTTCGTCGGCATCAACCTTTAAAGACAAATTAACTAAAATCGAGGAATCCACCAATGGCAGCATCAATGGCTTAGTTATAGTTGATGACCTAGTCGGATCAGGAGACACTTTATCTAAAAGCGTTCCCGAGTTCTTGGGTGAACACACAGAATTGTTAAAGAACAGAAGTATGTCGGTTTGCGTAGTGGTTCTGTTGGCGACCCCGGAGGGCGAAGCAAAGCTCAGAAAAGCTCTGGACAGATACGATAACGTTGAATTGTTTGTATGCGAAACTATCGACGATAAGCATTATGCTTTTAGTGGCGAGACTATTTGGAGCAATGAGGATGAGCTCTACAAAGCAAAAGAAATATGCTTTCAATGGGGAAAAAAGGTTTCGTCAAAAAGCCCTCTTGGTTACAAGAACCAAGGATTGTTGGTGGTTCTTCCCGACCGTTGCCCAAACAACTCTCTGCCTATTCTTCATTCGAGCTCAAAAGACGGCGAATGGAGATGTTTATTTGAGCGGGCAAAGACAAGTTGACTTGGGTAAACCTGCTCAATTAGGGGTATTATTGGGGGTATTGTAGCCATGCATTCTTGTAATACTTATTCAAAACAATTACTTAGATAATTAATTCAAGCCCTCTTTCCGGCACCAAATTCAAAAGGCGCCCCTCTTTAATGACGTAAGGCCATATATGTTTCCGCGGAAACATTCTTAGAATCTACTTTAAGTTTGCGTTTCCGCTCGGAGATTTTCCTGCCCACAGGTCCAGTGTACACACAGTATGCCTGACCAAATTGAGACTGCGAAAGAATGGATGCCTCTATGCGAATGATCGGTTATGCACTTTCGTTTTTTTCGGTTTTTTTAAGGCGGTGATTTCGCAACATTAAAACCCCAATAGCACTTAATGATGCATCTTCGCATCATTAAGTATTGCTAGCAGAACTAACGCGTGAAGATGGTCAGCGCGGCAATTATCCACGTGACGAGGCCCTGAGTATCAGCTAAATAAACAGGGGCGCGGTAACGCTGACTCACGCAACCACGCTTCACCTACATTGCAAAAGGGGGCAGGAACCTCAGTTAACCTTGGCCACTAATACATCTCGCTCAAGGGCGCGCGCAGCCGCCACGCAGCCCAACTGTGCTGCGATCCGTTGCTCAGCAGGGCCTCGGGTTGCCAGATGATCAAACGCCTGTGTGACCTCGAGCCTGGTTAATTGAGGTTCGCCGTTCAGCAGCGCCGGGCGGTAGCGCATGTTTTGAAGCTGCTTGCGCACCAGGTTGCGAACCAGTCTAGGCGCGTTAGTTTCCGTTACTCTGAGTTTTCTGACTTTGCCCTGTTCGTTAACGACAAAGTCCATATTGATGTTGAAGTTTGTGTAGTCAATTTTGCCGGCTAAATCAGCAATACGTGATTCGCAAAGCGGCAGCGGAGCACCTACCAGTTGCGTCGGCGTCATCTCGGCTGAGGTTAACATTGAGTTTCGGCTGCGCTTTTGCAACATCGCATCCACATAGCCACCCGCCATCTTATCAATTCGATCTGCACCGATCGGTGTTGCCGGCAAGGTAGCATCGGATTTCAGATAGAAAGATTGAGCCTGTTCATACTCTCCTGCGAGTAGGGCCAGGTCTCCGAAGTGCAACCACTGTTCAGATGTTAGATCCATCTTTTCAAGCTCGGCCTTGGCGTTATCAATGTCGCAACAGGCCACCATCAAGTATTCGTTTTTGAGTATGCTTAGATACACAGAAGCCAGTTCGCGCTCGGGCAGTGAGTGCTCTTTCATAATGGCGAGCGCTTCTTTATAAGCTGACTGGGATTTTTTCGGTTGCATGGTTTTCTGGTACCACTGGCCCAGGGTTCTCCAGGCTGGCGCCATAGCCTCAGGAGAAAAACCCGATGACTCGCCAACAATTCGATGTTGGAGCTCCATCATGTTATTTGCCGCGGCAAAACTTCCCTGCTCCAATTGGATCAACGCTAGCTGTTCCAGAATATGATTTTGCTCTGGGCTGAGCACGCCTTCCTCACGGTGGATGAGATACTGGGCATGTTGAAAGTGATCAATCGCTGCAGCAAATTCTTTTTCCTGCATCGCCGCCTTCGCTTCCAGCAGCAAGTCGGAAACTGTCGGCTCGAGCGCGGTATCCGCCTGAGACGTGGTGGCACAAAACAACAACATCGTTATGATGAATCCGGAAATCAGTGTTGTTTTGCTCCGCACTAATTCCCTATGAGACATTGACTGACCCATGTGACTTCCCCCTTTTTTCCCTCGCGATCATCTTAGTCGAATGATGAGCACTTGTAGCTAAAAAAGAGGTAAGTTCCATTATGTTTCCAGAAAGTTCTGGCGCCATTTTGGTGCATCAATAACCGATGTTAACAATTTCCTTATGCTGCATCGCCGCATCTTAAAAAACGCATCATTTTGGTTCCTTAAATGCACTTTTGTTAGAGGGAGCGATCACATAATCACTATTTACACAGCCCCATGAACAGCCCCATGAAACGCAAAAAGATCACCTACCGAGTTAGGACCCACATGATTGGAGGCAACACCGCTTTACCGCAATTTAATCTGGAGGCGGCAAAGCAGGCACTCCCGACCAATGTACTGGGGAAGTGGACACTGGCAAATACGTGATTTTTTGCTTAAATAATGAGAGCACAAGCTTTGTATCGCCTTTTGCTGGAACGCCCAGCAAAAAGCTAATTAAGAGAAAGCTAATCAACAAATAGGCATTCATACCCACTACTCAATATATGAATATTTCCCAGACAACCCACACAACAAATTTCAATAGTCCTCTACGGCCGGAGGCAGTACCCGGTGTGCCCGAGGATAAAGTCACTGCACGCAAACAATCATTGCCCCCGATTGAAGAAGCGAAGCAAGGCGAAGCCGCAACAGATCGCGAGAATCAAGCAAAGCCAGGGAAAACGGAACAAACAGAAAAAAAGGCAGAACTCGCGCAAGAACTGCAAGACCGAAAAGTCATCACCGAGCTAAAAGCCCGCGATCGTGAGGTACGCGCCCATGAGGCGGCCCATGCTGCCGTCGGCGGTCAGTACGCCGGAGCACCGACCTATACATTTCAACGGGGCCCGAATGGGGTGAGTTATGCCGTCGGTGGCGAGGTATCTATTTCGACCAGCGCAATATCAGGCAATCCAGAAGCAACGCTGGAAAAAGCCCAGCAAATTCAGCGCGCCGCCACGGCACCTGCGGAACCCAGCAACCAGGACCGGCGCGTTGCCGCACAAGCCGCTCAAATGGCACAGCAAGCCCGGGCAGACATTGCCCTGGAATTGGAAGCAGAACAAACGACTTTACAGTCTAAAGCTGAAACGAATACAGAAGGAACCAATGCAGAAGGAACCGACACAGAAGACAGTATTGAAACTCAAAGTGACGGCACTGGATTAGCCATACCCGTGGTCAATATTCCACAGCTATTAGTCGATGCAGGGGTGCGTGAAAATGACCGGGGAGGTCGCATCATCAATCAATTGGCTTGAGTACGACATCAAATGGCGGCCAAATTCGTTGGGCGCTAGCCTGGGGAAAGTTATTCTGTAGTAAGCGCTAACAACTCTTCAATGGACTCACTACCTTCATACGCTTCAAAGCCTTCGACCTTGTCCCGCATGGCAATAAAACACATGCGATCGGCGAGCTCATTGCCTTCCACACCCGAATGGCCTTTGACGTGAATGATGCTTAAGGATGATGGTAACTCTACATAACATTCATACATTTTTTTGATCAGCTCTGCATTGGCCAGCACCTCATTTTTGCCCCGGGTCCAGTTTTTCCGCTGCCACCCCGCGGCCCATTGGGTCATGGCTTTAACGGAATAGGATGAATCGCTTAAGATCTGGACTTTGAAGCCCTCGGCAAGCAAATCTTTCGCCAGCAGCATCGCTTGATGGAGCGCATTTAACTCCGCCGTGTTATTGGTGCCCTTGTGATACAAGCCATGATATTTGGCTCGAATATGCCCGGACTGATAGACAATCACGCCGGACGCCGCTGGCCCAGGATTGGGGTCACAGCCACCGTCACAAAAGATGTGGATATCAAAGCTTTTATCCAACACAAAGGCCGGGCGCTGCTTGGCTGGTTTTCTTGATTTGGATGAGACGATACTTTTTTCAGGCGCTTGTTTGAACGCTGCTTCGGCGAGTACCCGGGATTCGAAGCCTTTGAACTTGGCACCCTTATGGCCAGCAACCGCAGCTTGCGCCGTCGGCCAATCTTCGAAAATGCCGGTCTGCCTGCCTTCCCATACCACGTAGTATTTCTTTGCCACTGTGCCCCTATTGCTATCGCTACTAAAAAGTTTGCCCGTTCGTTCTTTATAAAGACAGTCTAAATCATTTCTCCGCAGGACTCAGTCTTTGTGCCTTCGCAATACCAATCTCAGCTAATGTCCCTTTTAAAGCCCCTTTTAAAGCCAAGCAGGAATCAGGTATATTCACAGTTCTTTATCGGTTCTTTCGACGGCCTTAACAAACCTCGATAATTGCATAAGGAACCAAATCTTCTCTCATTTTTTGCGGCACAATTTAAGTGGAATTTTCGACCAGTCTCAGCGCCATTATCCGATCACATCAGGCGACGAACCATTTTGACCTGCATCGGCAGATTAAATTTGACGGTACTAAAAAGACATTCTCGTCAGAAAACGCCTGGTGGCTTGCGGAACTCTCCCGCTGGATGTATTGCGGCAAGCAACTAAACGCGGATCAGCGCAAACCAGCCAGTGACATTTTAGCCCGGGTTGATCTTGAAGAAACCGCCTATTTATCTTCTATGGGTACAGACTGTTGCCTTATATCCGCTAAAGACCAGAGTTTTTCGGTGCTGGTTTTTCGCGGCACCTGCAATGCCCGAAACTGGTTAACGAATATCAACATTGGACCATTTTGCAATAATGCTCACCGGGGCTATGAACGGGCACTCGACCACCTCTGGCCCGAACTTGGACCAGTACTCGCTGCACGTAGTGAGCCCATATTTTTTACTGGCCATTCAATGGGAGGTGCCCTGGCAACCCTCGCCGCGCGAAGACACAAACCCCAGGCTGTTTATAGCTTTGGCTCACCGCCAATCGGGAATCAGCGGCTTCGGCAGGATTATCAAGACATTGCGGTTTATCGAATGGTTAACTTTAAAGACGTCGTCAGTCGCATCCCATTGGCGTCAAATCATGTCGGCACGCTGTGCTATCTCACCCAGGACCATGGAATCAAGCTAGACCCAACCCTTGCGGTTGTTCAACAGGACCAGCGCCTGGGTCCAAGGGCCGTAACCAGGCACCTTAATCGGCATCAGGTTATGTCAATCCCAGAATCTCTGTGCGACCACGCACCACAAAATTACACCGCACACTGTGAACGTCTGAGTTTAGGTCATCGACCAGAAGCAGCAGAGGACTTCACTTTAGAGGCCGCTGCTGGCTCATAGGTTTTTTGCCTGGTTCTGCTCCGTGACGTTTTGTTGGCGTTGCTCCGTAGAGTTATATTTCCGTAGGTCTCAAAAACCGCCTCAAGACGTTCTATTGTTGCTGACCAACTCAGTGTCTGAGCATACCTGGAGGCGGCCGCACCCAGGCCTTGTATCAGACCAGGTTGTGTCACCAGATGTTCTGACTGCTCAATAAAAGACTGATCGTCGTCAAAGGGTACGGACAGACCTGTCTGGTTATGACTAATATGCAACCGACCAGCGGCGTAGTTATACGACACCACAGCAAGCCCACTCGCAAGCGCCTCTAATACCACATTGCCGAAGGTCTCGGTGATACTAGCGTGAAGAAAGATATCACCCGAAGCATAGTGTGCAGCCAGATTGTCCTCCGTCTGGGTTCCAGCAAAAATCACCTCTGGATAGCCTGCCTTAATGCGCACCACCGCGGGTCCGTTACCAACCATGACCAGTTTTATGCCTGGGTTAATGGCACGCATCCGGTTGTAAGCGGCCAGCACTAAATCGAGATTCTTCTCTTCGGCAATCCTTCCAACATAGACGATGACAGGATCCTCTGCCTCGCATCCCCAGCTAGCACGTAGTACGTCAGATCTCGCGGATGGATTAAACAGCGAGGTATCAACTCCTCGTCCAACCACAGTCACGTTTTTAATACCCATCTCTGAGAGGTGAGTCTGTTGTTCTTTGGTGGGCACAATCGTACAGGCTGCTCGATTATGCAAAGCACACAAATAGCGTTCGATTATTGATTGAAAGACGCCCAAACGGTAAAACCGGCTGTAACTTTGAAAGTTCGTATGGAAACCGGTTACCACGGGAATTTGCAGTTGGTGCGCCAACTTGATTGCAAACCAGCCCAGCAATCCTTCGGTTGCGACATAGATAATATCCGGAGGCTGAGACCGCCAGAGATTTGTGAGCACGCGATTGGAAGGCAGCCCAATTTTAACCTCGCGATAGCCGGGAACTGGCAAGGCTCGAATGGTTTGATATGCACTGGTGTAGCCGATATGCATCCCGGTTCGATCCGGATGCGGCGTTGTCACCAACTGGACCTGATGGCCAATCGCTTCGAGTCCCGAAAACCATCGATGAATCGACATGGCAACGCCATTAATGTCCGGCCAGTACGTATCCGACACAACACAAATTTGCATGTGGTAAATCCTGTAAACAACCTGCCGAAGTGTGAAGACGAATTAACAAGCACGGCCATCGAACTATGTGAAAATTTGATAAATTTAGACGGGGCAGCGAAGTAACGCACTGCCAGCGCATTTTTATCTCATCCGTTCACGTCGCCAGATCCGAGTGTCTGGCGGAATTGCTGCTAGAGAAGCTCCAACGTAGTTAGAGTAAACAGTTAGAGTAAAAAGCTAGAGTAAAAAGTCAGGGTGAAAACGTTCAATAAACGCCTCTCCTCAAAACTAAGATGCTTGCAACCAGGATGCCGCATCCAAAGGTACTGAGCTTCGACCAATCCCCACGTAGGTTAATCCATAGTCTCGACATAACTCGGGGTTATAAATGTTTCGTCCGTCGAAAACGACGCCTTCAACCAGGTCTCGCCGTAGCCGCCTAAAATCAGGTTGCTTAAACTCGCGCCACTCGGTTGCAACAATGAGTGCATCCGCATGATCCGTAGCCTCGTAAGCAGACTTTGCATAAACCACGTCGGTACCAAGCTCGTAGTACGCATCCGCCATAGCAGCGGGATCGTAAACCTTAACTATCGCACCCCGGCCAACCAGTTCTCGAGCGATGGTTAATGCAGGAGCGCAGCGAACATCATTAGTCCCTGGCTTAAATGCCAATCCCCATAATGCGAACCGCTTACCTTTTAGCTGGCCATCAAAATGATCTTCAATCTTGTGCACCAACAACTGTTTTTGTGCCTCGTTACGCCTTTCTACCGCAGATAAAATGGTGTCTTTAAGACCAGCGTCTTCAGCCATTTTTATCATGGCAGCAACATCTTTCGGAAAACAACTGCCGCCGTAACCGCAACCGGGATAGATAAAGGATGAACCGATCCTTGGGTCACTACCGATACCACGGCGGACATGCTCAACGTCAATACCAAGCCTGTCACACATCACAGCCACTTCATTAATAAACGAAATTTTTGTCGCTAACATCGCATTCGCCGCATACTTAATCATCTCTGCATCTCGCACACCGACAAACTGAATTCGATCCTCTTTTTTGGCGAAGGCGCTATAGAGTTCAGCCATCACCCGCTGACTCCTGGGTTCAGAGGTACCCACCACGATCCGATCTGGATACATAAAATCACTAATCGCTGAGCCTTCCCGCAGGAACTCAGGATTGCTCACAACATCGAACAAGACACTCATTCGGCGTTTATTCAGGACCTTTTGAATTGTTGCTTTAACGCGAGCCGCGGTACCAACCGGGACGGTCGATTTCCCTGCGATGACAACAGGGGCATTGATGGCGTTACCAATTTGTTCAGCAACCGCAAGGACATGGGTTAGATCAGCATTACCATCCTCCCCCGCCGGCGTGCCCACGGCCACAAAAATAACGTCAACATCCTTAACCGCTAATGTTAGATCTGAGGTAAAGGTTAATCGTCCCGACGCAATGTTCTTTGCTACCAGGTCATCTAAGCCCGGCTCATGGATCGGTAGCTGCCCAGAAGTGATACGGTCGAGTTTTTGTTGATCAACATCTACACAGGCCACCTGATTACCCATCTCCGCAAAACAAGTGCCTGTCACGAGACCAACGTATCCAGTGCCGACTACAACAAGATTCATACTTTTCTCCTGTGGTGTTGTAGGCGACTCTAAACAGTACATATAGGCGGGAAATTAAGATTGAATAAATTAGTCGGATCCGGAACCTATCGGTAAAAATAATATGCTTGGATTCATGATCTACGCCGAACTTAACCATCAATTTATAGCGTCTTAATTATTCCATTCACTACATTTATCCGCCGCCGATAAAGTATTCATCGAGAAACAATCGGAAGCCGGAATATGACCGAAGTGACACACTACCGAAGTATTTTTATCTCCGACGTTCACCTCGGCACATCCGACTGTCAGGCAGATTTACTGTTAGAGTTTCTTCAACATAGCCAGTGTGAAAACCTTTACCTCGTTGGCGATATCTTCGACCTGTGGAAACTCAAGCAGTCAGTGTTCTGGCCAAAGGTCAAAAATGAAATTGTCGACAACGTATTCGACAAGGCAGCGTCCGGTACCCGGGTGATTTATATTCCAGGCAACCACGATGAATTGATGCGCAACTATGTTGGTAACACCATAAATGGCGTTGAAATACACGACGAGATAGAACACACAACGGCAGACAGTAAAAAGCTTTTAGTATTACATGGTGATTGTTTTGATGAATTGATTCGGAATATGGACTGGCTTGAAGCGCTAGGGGACAACCTCTACAGTTTTATTATGCTTTTGAACCGGCTGTATAATCGGAGCCGAAAATATTTTGGCTATCCCTATTGGTCCCTGGCGGCATTTATCAAACTACAGTTTAAAGAAGCTGTGCGCTATATAGAAAAATACGAAGCCACCGTGACCCTCGAGGCAAAGCAACGAGGCCTGGATGGTATCGTCTGCGGTCACATCCACCACCCAAACCTCATCGAAGGCCAGCAAGTGACCTACTTCAATACTGGAGATTGGGTTGAGCATTGCTCAGCGCTGGTAGAGGAAACCTCCGGCGAAATGCGGCTGTTGTGCTGGCTGGAAGAACGCGCGACCCAGCTTGCTCCACAGAAAGTAGTGGTCAACTTCTAAGACCCCACCACTCTGCTTGCCGAAGAAGACTTCCAGAGGCAACTCAATTGCGATCAATTGCCTTACCGTTCGCGCCCGGCTTTTAAAACCAAAACTAAAACACAACCCATCAGTATCCTGCCATCTCACTGCTATTTTCCCAGGAGCCTGCTGGTCATCGCAAAGTGACTGGCAGCCAAACCTTTTCTTCATTAATGTAAAGCCACTAATCGAAGGACTCATAATGGCTAACCCAAAAGATGAACTGATGCACCCAATTAAGGGTGACAACGCCTGGAGCGAGAGTTACTACTTTAACTTTGTAGACCCGGATTCGAAGATTGCTATCTTCACCAGGATGGGCTGGCGCCCCGGTGATGGCTGGGCCGATGCATTACATGTGGTTTATCTGGGTGGAGACAGAGTGGCGTTTACCTACGGCCGACGCAATATTGAAGAGGACCTGTCACAATACGATGGCGACCTTTCTGTCGGTAACCTCACCCTTGGCTGCGAGTCCCCCTTTGATCACTGGACCATTCAATATGATGGACCGGCGCAGGATATCGCTGACGCCGCAATATTGTTAGAGCGCAGCAAGCTTCGCCCGGAGGGTTGGTTCAAACCTGCACATCTGAATATGAAATTGGATTTCAAAGCGCTATTCCCACCCCACTATGCAGCCGATGGCGACCACGGCCACTTTGAACAAACCGGCGAAGTCAGCGGTGATATTAAGATTGGCGATGAGACCTTTACCGTTCGCGGCCACGGAGTTCGAGATAAATCCTGGGGGCCAAGAGACTGGGGCGCGGGCGAGAGCGCAAACAAAGGTTCTAGCGACAGCAGTACACCCAGCGTTGCCAATGATGGCCCCGCCCCATTTGTAAACTGGTTCTCGATGAATTTTGGTGCTGACCTCGCCATGGGTGGCTCATGTTTTAGACATCCCGATGGTCAATTGCGCGGTTCCGGCTGGATTCAGATTGAAGGTGACACCGAGGATTTAAAAGACGTCACCATCACCAGTGAATATCAATCCGATTCGATTCTGCACACCTCAGTGGTCTTGACGGGCAAGACCGCCGGCGGCAAGCCCATTCAAGTAAACGGCAAGGTGCTAACAATCTGCCCAACTAAAGTCCCCATGCCAGGAGGCGCAACCTTCATTAACGAAGGGCTGGCAGAGTTCGAATGCGATGGCAAAATTGGCTACGGCATTAGCGAACACTGGCACCGCGTCAGCAAGTGACATGACTCCAGGATTAGAGGTCAGGGTGAATCTCCACACTGACCTCGATTTTCCTGGTGTTTATTGGAGTCCAACACCTAGTTGACCTTAATCCGCTTCACCTCATCCTTTTCAATTTTTGGCAGAGTCACGGTCAGGACACCATCGGTGTAGGCGGCACTGCCCACATCAACTCTGCATGGCAGTGTCAGCGATCGCTGGAAGTGTCCGTAAGCTCGCTCTGAAATATGGAAACGCCCTTCGGTACGGTCGCTCTTGTAGTGCTTCTTGCCGCTGATCACCAGGTGATGCCCTTCGACCCTTACATCCAGCTCACTTCGATCCATACCCGGGACTTCTATTTGTACTTCAAGACTATCCGGGTTCTCCTTCAGCTCGGCGGAAATCACCCCCCAACGACTGCCATCGTTGGGCACCGGATGATTCTCCCCCTCCCCCTCTGAAGTGAACGGCGTAAACCTGGTTAATGCATTGCGCGCTTGACCCCACAGGTCTTGCCAGCCATCTGCCACGTGATCAATAGATTCTCGAAGATTCGCTCTAAACGCTTCAAATTTGGACATGGTCATCCTCCTGTATTGCTCGGTTATGAATGATGTAGTGCTCAAATATTTAGAGGCTGGCCGAATCTATTCAAGATCCTGTGGCAAATTTTTTTAGCAAATCGTGTAAAAATTAGACCTTGAAATTTCACGCTGCGGCCAAAAATAGCTAGTAACAATTCGGCCGCACATCATGCTGATGAGCGTGAATTTTGTGAGGAGTCTACATCACCATCTGAACAAACGAGTATCGGAGTCAGCCTATGAACAATCGCTATCTATTCGGTATCAGCATACTTTTCTCGCTCCTGTTGGGGGCATTGGCGATGTGGGGATACCAGACCCACGCGAGACACACTGCAGCCTCTATTGATGGATTTGGCGCCTTTGACCCGCTCATTTTCAGCCCGTCGCCATCACCCTTTGCAAACATCGAGGGATTAAGCAAACATTTCGATCAAACCTTTGGCCAGCAATCTGCGTTTCCAGACTCGGATCGTTGGTTTGATTCTTGGTTTGATCGTAGGTTAGGCGGAAGCTTTCACGGCCCGGCGATTATTACATTTCGGACAGAGGAAGACGCCAGGCATCTCTATTACAAACTAGATACCGAAGACAAACAGCTCTCAAACTTCGAAGTTGAGACAACCAATGGATATGTATCCATCAACGCCGAACTCCATGCCAACAGCGGCAATCTAGTTTCATCACAAATGATCAATCAACGATTTCCGATTCCAGCCAACGTCGACCCGAATTCACTTCACGTTGAGCAGTTGGATGAAGAATTGGAGATTCGTTTTACGAAGCAGCGTTAGCGTAAAAAAGCACGGTAAAGGAGGAGTGAAAATGCCTAACATTGTTAAGCCGTCGGCTCGAGAGGATCACATCTTGATGATCTGTGATAAGGCCGTATCCCATGAAGCCATCTCCCGTTATTTCAGTAATGTCGGGTACCCGGTGACGGTATGCCATGTGCCCGCATCGGATATCGATTTACAAAACTATGGTGCGATTGTTCATGTTGCTCGTTCTAATATCCTACTCACCGAGCGATTAGGGGATAGGCTCAATCAGATCAAAGATGAAGAATGGGTCTTAATGTCGGGGGAAGATGAGGGAGATCTACACTGCACCGTAGAACTTACACCTAATGCGTCGGGCACTCTGCGCGCTTTTATTCGAACCTTATGGTCGATGTTTAATATTGCCTAGAATCCGTCGCTCTGGCTTCTGATATCTATTTTGAATCTAGATGGAATACCTCTGGGCATGAGAATCATTCGCCAGTAATTTATAAGTATCACTCGCCGGAAGTGGACGAGAGAAGAGGTATCCCTGGAGTTGATCCGAGCCAAGCTCAGCCAGTCTTCGAGCTTGTAAGCCTGTTTCAACACCCTCGGAGACAACATTCATATTCAGGCTACCTGCCAACGCAATAATGGTCTTCACAATGGGCACCGAGCTCTCATGTTCAAGCAGACCAGAAACAAAACTACGATCTATTTTAACGGTGCGAATCGGAAGTCTGTGCAGGTATGAGAGTGACGAATAACCGGTACCAAAGTCATCAATCATGAGCTCACAGCCCAATGCCATCAGCACATTAAGTTTTTTCAGCACCTTATCAATATCACCGACCAGCATGGTTTCAGTGAGTTCAATTTTGAGCTGCCCTGGCTTGAAGTGATATCGCTTAAACATTGCAGATACTGTTTCGACAAAACGAGGTTCATCGAGGGACACGGGAGAAATGTTCACGCTGACATAAAGCTGGTCAGTGCTCGCAACCTCACACCACTTGGAAAGCTGTTCACTGGCAGCCTCAAGGGCCCAGATACCCAGATCCGCAATTAATCCTGAATCCTCAGCGAGCGGGATAAATTCATCGGGCGGCACCCACTCACCACCGTCGAGCTGCCAACGGGCAAGTGCTTCAAAGCCTAGTACACCATAGCTATCGGACTCAACGATAGGTTGATAATACTGCAGCAAACTACGTTCCTTTATCGCCTGTTGCAATTCAGCACGTAGGGACCGCGTGCGTTTTACCTTAGAATCTAATACTTCATCAAACAATACCCACTGAAAGTTAGGTTCTTTTTTGGCCCGATAAAGTGCAATGTCCGCATCGTGCAACGCCTGGTCAGGTTTCTCATAATCACGGCCCAATTCGACCACGCCAATGCTACCGGTTACCACCAGTTCACGGCCCATAACATTATGCGGCTTAGATAGGATTTCGGTGATTCGATCCGCAACAATCGAGGCGGTATCACTCGTCGTTAACTCCTCCAGTAGAATGACAAATTCATCACCCCCCAATCTCGCCACCGTATCGGTCTTTCTTGCCACGCAGGTCAGCCTTTCCGCAACACTTACCAGCAATTGATCTCCAGCCTGGTGCCCATAGGTATCGTTAATGGACTTAAAGCCATCAAGATCTAACAACATAATGCAGGAGGTCTCCGAGGATTCTCGGCGACTGAGTAAATCAAGATGATGCTCCAGTCGATCCATAAACATCATTCTGTTGCCGATCCGTGTCAGCTGATCGTGATAGGCAAGCCGCCGCATATTAAGTTCCGCAGATTTTTGCTCACTAATATCAAAGGCACTACCCAGCCCTACGGATGCGCCATCAACTTCCATCATCGTCAAACTAAAATAGAGCCAGCGCCGAAACCCACCTTCGATCTCAATCTCTAGTTCTTTGTAAATCGATTGATCCTTTAGCTTATCGAAGGCCTGTAACTCGCTAGCAAGGTCTTTGAACTCCTCGCCAAAAATCCCGGTCAGTCCTGTCTGCAGAATGGCTTGATCTTTGTATCCCGTTATCTCCGCTAATGCTGGGTTTGCGTAAAGAATTCTGTCCTTATTAAAGGTGAAAATCGCAGTGTGGGTAGTTTCCGCCAGGCGCCTAAACCGCTGTTCACTTTTTGCCAGGGAATGGGCCATTGCCTCCAAACGGCCATCTACAATCAAGCCAATCACAACCATACCAATTAGAATAATCGTCACCGCAACAATCCCAACCACCAGGTCAAAGGGTAAAATTGATGCGTGTGTCAGCTTACTGTTGAATTGGGGCTGGAAGTAAGTCGCTTTCATCGCAGTAAAATGCATACCACTGACGGCAACGCCTAACAAAACGCTACCAATTGTTTTGCCTAATATCAGTGGTAGATTGGTGCTTTCGACAAGCCGCTTGTAAGCATGTAAACCGATCAAAGCAAGAAAGAACGCCGCGACAATCGAGAGAAAGAAATATCCCGGTACGTAATACATCGTGGCGGGAACTACGATGGCTTCCATGCCAATATAGTGCATGGATCCAATTCCTGCGGCCATTATCGCTGCCATCAAGATAAGCCGCTTTAACGAATGAAAGCCTGGAACAAATAGTTGCACACACAAGCTAGTCGCCAGCATCGCCGGCACCATAGAAAAGAAGGTGATGCCAATGTCATAATGAATCGGCACCGGCAACGAGAATGCCAGCATCGCCGTAAAATGCATTGCCCAGATTCCAGTGCCCATCGAAACACTACCCGCTGCGAGCCAGAGCCACCGCGACCGCCCACTCGAGGCATGGTATCGATCAGTTAGCGGCAGAAGTACCCAGGCAGCGAGCACAGCCAACATCACTGAAGCAGCACACAACCAATGAACGTGGTGACCCACCAGCGCAGGCTGCACAAATTGATCAGGGTCTACTAGTCGCCATAACTGCATAGGTTGAATAACAAAAAAAGGCAGGGTTCTTAATGCTATCGGCAGGTTTTAAGGATAGTTAAGTACTAATTCAATTGTTTGCAGCTTATTAGAAGCAGCAGCATCACTGACGCATCACTGACGTATAGCTTGATGATCATGTATCCGTTCGAGGCTATCCAGAATCAGATCAAGACCAAAACAAAAATCCTGCACCCCGTCATGGGAACCATTAATGACTTGCACCGATAAGCCGTGCAGAAAAGGATATTGGTCCTGGGGTAGCTGAGGCAAATACTCCTCCGCGGTTTCACTATAAGTCGAAGCTTCGAACGGAAAATTGAGGGCCTGCAGCGTGAACCCATAGATGTGGCTATCGACAGCATTCCACGCCCGATCTGCCATTTCGTAGGAGAAGCCCGCAGTGTGCAAGCAACCCAGAGTGGCATCCACGTACCGCAACATATTGGGGCCAACATTAATTCGAGATACAAATAACATCGCTGCCCAGGGGTGACTCAGCAAGACCTTATGGGCGGAGATTGCTCGTCGCCTTAACGCACCTTTCCAGTCACTTCCTGAATCAGGCACTTCAATTTTGGCCGCCACAAGTTCGACGATGCCATCAAGTACATCCTCTTTGTTGCGGACATGGTTGTACAACGACATTGCCTCAACGCCGAGGGCCTGGGCAAGTTTTCGCATGGATAGTGAGTCGATGCCCTGGCCATCTGCAATTCGGATCGCCGCACGGAGGACTCGTTTACGAGTCAGACTGCCCCGCTTTGGGGTCAATTTCTTATTCGTTTTGCTCATTGCTTTTAACGCTACTTGACAAGCTTACAGTGTAAGTTTAAAGTCCGCCAAATATCAACTTACACTGTAAGTAAAAGCAGACTAAAACGTAGGCAAAAAAATGACAACACTTGTTGTAGGCGCGAACGGGGCGACTGGAAAACTACTCGTAGAACAACTTTTGGAACGTGGGGAAGAAGTTAGAATCATTGTGCGCTCAAGCAACAATTTATCTGCAACCTTGCTTGGCCACAAAAACCTAACGGTGATCACCGCAAACATTTTGGACCTTAACGATAGTGAACTGTCTCAATACGTGACTGGCTGCGACGCTGTTGCTTCTTGCCTGGGTCACAACTTGAGCCTTAAAGGCATGTTCGCTGCCCCGCGTAAACTCGTAACGGATGCGACCCGGCGTTTGTGTCTCGCAATCACCAATAACGTTGATCAAAACGGCAGACCTGAACCGACAAAATTTGTTCTCATGAACACGACGGGTAACAGCAACCGCGATTTGATTGAACCGATATCTTTTGCCCAAAAGGTTGTGATCGCCCTGCTCCGGCTACTACTCCCTCCCCATGCCGACAATGAGACTGCAGCGGACTTTCTACGCACGCAAATCAACAGAACTGACAACCTGATCGATTGGTCAGTGGTACGCCCTGACGCACTGATTGATGAACAGGAGCCTACTCAGTTTTCAGTACACCCCTCCCCAATCAGGAGTGCAATCTTTGATTCAGGTAAAACCAGCCGGATAAACGTCGCCCGCTTTATGGCAGATCTGATCACCGATGCAGAGACTTGGAACGCATGGAAGTCAAAGATGCCGGTGATCTACAATCAGGCGTGAGGAAGACTCTCTAGCGCAACACCAACTGGGTTTGACTGACCAGGGCAACGGGTTTTCCATCTTCCCGAACCAACTCCGTCGACCAGACCGAGAGTCGGCTGCCGACCTTAATCGGTACACAAGTTGCTGTGATCGTTTGTCCGATGGGTGCCGCGTTTAGGAAGTTTGTTTTGCTCTCGATGGTTGTGGTACCCAGGGCGCCCTGGGGTAAGTTCAAAAATGCAGCAGCGGCACCGAGAGTATCAGCAAAGGCCATTATGCTACCACCATGAAGTATTTTGTTGGTGGTACAAAGCTCCGGCCTGACAATTATTTGACCCACCACCTTTTCTTTTTCGGCGGATAGAATTTTGACACCAAGCAAGGTGGCTAGCGGCATTGCATCGACAATTGGGTGGCTCATGGCGGGTATTTCGAATTAGGAATTTAGTCAACAGTAACCGTCTAAAAACCTAATTTCGATGACCTTCGAGGTAATCGTTTTAACCTACTCAGAGAAACGACTAGTTGGCTTGAACTGCAGGTGCAGGAGCATCGTCATCATCATCGTTTTGAATTGACCGAACAATTAACGTACGAAGTTGTGCTTGTGTGTAGGGTTTTCTTAGCAATTCCACACCTCGCATCCCCTGCAGGTCGGACACCTCAGCGTTGCCTGTACACAATATGGCGGGAATCTCCCGAACGGCTCTAACCTTTTCAATAAGCTTCGCCCCATCCATACCCGGCATCACTTGATCCGTGACCAAAAGGTCATACCTTGTTGCGTGGGTGCGGTACGTATCCAACGCTTCACTCGAATCAGAGAAGGAAGTGACAACACATCCCATTTGCTTAAGACCTCCTTCAGCGACCTTAAGCACCATCTGATCATCATCAACAAGCAGTACTCGAAGGCCCTCTGCGAGAAGGGAACTGGTTTCAGGCACAATATGCTCCGGCACCGCAACAGCTTCTTTTGCTGGAAAATAGATCGAGAAGCAGCTTCCTTCGGGGCTAGTTGCAAGATCAATGTAGCCTTCATGGGATTCAACAATTCTATAAACCATTGCTAACCCCATACCCGTGCCCTCGCCCCGGCCTTTTGTTGTAAAAAATGGGTCAAAGATGTGCTGCAGGTGCGCATCATCAATTCCAACTCCCGAATCTGATATTTTAAGCGCAACATAGTTTCCGGCGGGCATGCTGCTATTGATCAAAAACTGTTGCGAAGGAAAGCTAGTATTCTGGGCACTAATTTCAATTGTACCCTTGCCACTCATGGCATGGTTTGCGTTACTACAGAGGTTCAAAATAATTTGCTGCAACTGGGTGGGGTTCGCTTCGATGAAACTCAAATCGTTTGAAACAACCACCTCGGCTTCAATGCTACTTGGAAAGGAAGTCTCAATCAGAGCTCTCGACTCTCCCAATAGTGCTTTTAGATGAACCGCAGACTTTTGATCTGTCTCGTCCCGTCGACTAAAGCTCATAATCTGTCTCACCAAATCCCGGGCTCTGTCAGCAGCGGTAAGTATTCTCTCTAACAACGTGCCCTGGGCGCCTTTCGACTCAGTCATTTCGAGTGCGATCTCGGCATTGCCAATAATCGCCATCAGGATATTGTTAAAATCATGGGCTATTCCTCCCGCCAGGTTTCCCACCGCCTCCATTTTATGCGCTTGTCGTAACTCCTCTTCATTTGCGAGTCTCTCTGAGACATCACGAATCACCGCGAAGTAGCCAACATTTACTCCCTCTATGTCTACAATCGGTTTCAGAACCGTCTCACCCGGGAAAAACCGACTGCCACGTTTACAGGACAAAATACCAGAAGATGGTGCATCCAGATCAATCTGCTCACCAAACAGTTGCAGGATGGATTGGCCTTGAATTTGAGCAGGGCGTTGACTAAACGTTGATTCAAAGCCAGGGCTGTTGGTGGCAACTACACGTCCTGATTCATTTGCGACCACAATCGCATCTGAAATCCCATTAATCACAGAATCGAACAATCGAGATTGATTCTCGCGATCACGCTCCATCAACTTACGACGTCGACTTTCTGCATAGAGAAGTACTATTAGGAGTGTCTGCAATACAATAATGACAATCCCAATTAGCAACTCGAGAAAATATCGCTGCCAAAGGGAAGTCTCGTGATTAAGCAATACTGCTGATTCAGGCAGCAGGTCGCGGTCAACGGAAAAATCGACCAGCAGATTATCGTCAAACACGAGGCCCGTACCTAAGGCATTACCCACTGCACTTACCCCAAGGCCCGCGTGCATTTTTAATATATAGTCCGCTGCTTTACTGCCGTACAGAGAAGCTGAGGTATAGCTCCCCCCAATAGAACCGAAGCCACTTACAGTATCCAACATACTAAAAATGGGTACTCTTTTATTTCGGATCAACTCCATCACTTCTGGGCCGGAATATTGATTTCCAAAACGATCATGATCAAGCGTAATGTAGATCGCCACCGAATTTTTTGGTGCCGACTCTAATCTGGCTCTAACCTCCCCTGGGGTTAGCCCAACTAACACCTCAGTTTCCAGCCCCCCTGTCAGGTCATCTAGCACAGCTCTGGTTCGCGTAAGATAAGACAGATTGCCTGGCGACGTGCCAACTATGTAATAGAGGCGCGACGCTTGAGGAAAAATCGTTCGAATCAATTCAAATGTTTCGACAGAGGCTTTTTCCCAATAACTGCCGATTATGTGTCGATAATTTTCGTCCGATAACTTTTCCTGCAACTGCAATCCTGGCAACACATATAGAACAGGCGCGCCTGGTGCAATAACGGACAAATGATTGGCAACAAAATTATTAGCGTCCGGCAATACCCCGAGCACAAGATCGGGAGGGATTTTTTTGATCTTGCTGTGAATAGCACGAGCGTGTTCAAGGTTTTCTGCTGCAGAATATTGACTGATATCCAGAAATTCCACTTGAACTCGAGTGGATTTACCCGCGCCCAAACCATCGGCAAGCGCAGTGTTAAAGGATTGAATCCAAGGGCTGAGGTCTGCACTGCCATAAATGACCAATATGCGCATGAGGTCCTTTTCCTCAGCGTGCACCCCCGCTGAAAATGCCATTACAACAAGTAAACAGACCGCTCTAGCTAACATGTCGAGGGCTCGATTGAGGTTTCTCTCGAGGTTCATCTAGAAGCTCGTAGATTGAGTCTTTTACTTCGGCAATGCGAAAGGGTTTGGGCATGAATTTTGTCGCGTAATCCGGTCGCTCAATCGTCGGACCGTCTGGATCATAACCGCTGATCATCAACGCGGGTAAGTCGGGCAGGGTTCGCCGCACTTCATCCAGGCACTGCCAACCAGTTCGACCAGGCATTTTGATATCAAGTATCACCAGACAAAGCTTATTTTTGTTGAGTTTAAACAGCTCAAGAAACTGCAATCCATCTTCTGCCTCCACAACATCAAAACCTTCCATCTCCAGAACCTGGCGCAAAATAACACGAATTGGTGTCTCATCATCTGCTATTAGTATAGTACTTTTAACTTCTTGAACTGTTACAGATACCGGTGGCGCCTCAGCTGCAGGAAGACGAACTATAAATCGAGCCCCCATGCCGACATTACTCACAACGTCAATTGTGCCATTGTGTTCATCAACAACATTTTTCACTACAGCTAGACCTAACCCATGCCCGTTTTCCTTGCTGCTGACAAACGGTTGGAACATCGTGGTTTTTATGGCTTCGGATATACCATCTCCTTCATCAGCAACCTCAATCTGCACTGAATCTCCAATACTGCTGACCCGCACGCGCACAACACCATGCTTACTTGATGCCTCAAGTCCATTAATCATCAAGTTAAGCAACACCTGATGAAGTTTCACTGGATCTCCCATAGCCAGGACTGCTGTGGACGGAGCTTCGATTTCAAACTTGACATCAGAGTGCGGCGAGTCTTCCAACATATCTGCCAGGCTGCGAACTTCATGGCCAATATCAACCGCTTCTGATGGCCGCTGCTTATCTCCAGAAAAGGAAATCAACTGCTGGGTAAGAAGCCCAGCCCGTTCTGAGGAATTGATAATTTTGTCCAGAACTCTCTCGGTCGCCTGCGGTTCATATCCGGTTCCCTTCGCGAACTCGGCGTAGCCAGATATTGCCGTCAATATATTGTTGAAATCATGCGCTACACCGCCGGACAACAGCTGCAATGCAGTCAAGGATTCAGCTTTTTGTCGCATTTCACGGACTCTGCCGCTTTGGGAATAGTGATACATCAGTACTGCAGGATAGACTGCAATCAGAATAGCGATGGAGACCTGCCAATCTGAAATTTGATTAGTCGCTCCAATCAATGACATGCCGACAACTAAGGTCACCATACTCACGGTGTAACGTCGTGTGCTGTTCACAGTGAGCGCCTGGGAAGGCGCCTGGGCAATTACAACACCTAGGAGTAGGCCTAAGTGCCAGAGGCTTGGTAAAAAAGCAACAACAACAAGCGTCGAAACTAGATCAATCAATGGATCAATCCAACCACCATTCTCTAGACTTCCGCGAACACTGACCACAAACGCTAAAGGTCCAATGACAAAAGCAAGTAAGCCGGCGATGAATACCCGGTTGTCACCGATTTCAGGAACCAAAACAAGAACTAGTGCAAGACCATAATGTCCAGAAACTCTAGCGATGGATAGGAAATAGGGGCTTTTCACCCAACGTTCCAGTGCTTGCAAACCATATTCCTAACTATTGTTTGAATAACTAGTAAACGCTGATTAATGCTAAAAGTCATCCCGCCCTAGCTGATATAAAAACCCCTATATATATTTCAAAAAGTAAGCGCTTGATAATCGACCGGCGACTGCAAATTAATATGATTATCGTGGCTCGGCATCGGATATTTCAGGCCCGTTGCACAATTAAACAGCACGATACGATCCTGTTTACTTACAATTCCCTGCTCTACTGCGGCCTTGAGTGCAACCGCCGTGGCAGCGCCTTCAGGACAAAGCAGCATGCCCTCGCTGCGGGCGATTTCAGCTTGCATCGTAAGGATATCCTCATCCTCTACGGCTATGGCATCCCCGCCACTGGCTCTCAGTGCATTTAGGATTAGAAAATCTCCAATCGCAGCTGGCACTCGAATACCCGCTGCAACAGTGCTTGCGCCTTGCCACACTTCAGCATGCCGCGCACCTGCTTTAAAGGCTTTCACAATGGGGGCGCAACCCGTTGCCTGCACAGCCACCATCTTGGGTCGTTTACTACCAATCCAGCCAATGGCTTCAAGTTCGTCAAAGGCTTTCCACATACCAATTAATCCAGTGCCACCGCCAGTGGGATAGAAGATCACATCGGGCATTTGCCAACCAAGCTGTTCAGCTAACTCAATGCCCATTGTCTTCTTTCCCTCTATTCGGTAAGGCTCCTTAAGCGTAGAGGTATCAAACCATTGCATGGCGTCCTTACCTTCACCCACAACTCGCCCACACTCGTGAATCAATCCATTGGCTTTCCAGACGTGAGCGCCTTGAAAGGCAATTTCCCTGACATTCACTTCCGGCGTGTCATCGGGGCAAAACACATAACTCTCGATACCCGCACGGGAACAATAAGCTGCTAATGCAGCGCCAGCGTTACCGTTTGTTGGCATTGCCATTCGTTTTACACCGAGCTCTTTGGCCATGCTGACCGCAAGCGCAACTCCCCGCGCCTTAAATGAACCGGTGGGCAAGCGCCCCTCGTCCTTCACCAACACCTCGTTCAAGCCTAAAGTGTCCTGAAGATACGTCGACGGTAGCAATGGGGTCATCACTTCCCCTAGGCGAACCACATTTTCTGTTTTGACAACGGGTAACATCTCCCGATACCGCCAGAATTCGTTTGGCCTGTTCAGCAATTGAGTTTTGGAAAACTCCTCTGCGAGTCGATCAAGGTGATAACGAACCAATAAAGGCTTGCCCGTTCGAGACAGGTTATGCAACAAACCTTTTTCATACCGTTCACCGGTCTCACTACATTCCAAGTGGCTCACATAGTTAATTGCCTGAAACATTTGTGCTGCTCCTCAATTTATAAGGCTGAGTCTACTAAATTTAACGGTGGTACAATCCCTTGATGGAATATGACTACATTATTGTTGGAGCTGGTAGCGCCGGTTGTTTGCTAGCAAACCGACTCTCCGCTGACCCCGACGTTTCGGTATTGCTGCTAGAAGCAGGTGGTAAAGATAACTACTTCTGGATCGACATACCCGTCGGCTACCTATTCACCATCAACAACCCTCGCACCGACTGGTGTTATGAAATCGAACCGGACCCCGGGTTGAATGGCCGCACGATTGGCTACGCCCGCGGCAAGGTCCTGGGGGGCTGTTCAAGCATCAATGCAATGATTTACATGAGGGGCCAGAGATCTGACTACGATCACTGGGCATCCCTGGGTAATCGCGGCTGGGGCTGGGACGATGTATTGCCAGTATTTAAGCACTTTGAACACTACCAACATGGCGCTAACGAATTTCACGGCGCAGATGGCGAACTAAGAGTTGAAGAGCGCAGGGTTAACTGGGAAATTCTCGACGCCTGGCGTGATGCAGCTGCAGAATGCGGCATCCCTAAAATCGAAGAGTTTAATCGCGGTGATAACTTCGGCAATGCCTACTTCCAGATGAATCAAAAAAAGGGCGTTCGTTGGAGTGCCACCAAGGCCTTCCTTAGGCCTATTCAGCACCGCAAAAATTTAACGGTCATCACCGATGCTTCCGTGCGGTCAATCCAATTCGAGGGCAAACGAGCAACCGGTGTCGAGGCAACAATTAAACAAAATGCCCCGGTACATTTTAAAGCCAGGCGGGAAACCATTCTCTCGGCGGGCTCTATCGGTTCACCTCAAATTCTGCAACTTTCGGGGGTGGGAAACTCGGAGTTGTTACAAAAACACCAGATCCCGGTTGTCGCCGACGCACCGGGGGTGGGAGAAAACCTGCAGGATCACCTACAGATTAGAACGGTCTACAGGGTCAGCAATACCGTCACACTAAACCAAAAATACCGCAGTTTGGTCGGGCGTGCACTTATGGGGTTGGAATACCTGGCCTTTAGAACCGGCCCCCTGACAATGCCGCCTTCGCAGTTAGGCGCTTTCGCCAAGAGTGACCCGGATCAACCGAGCGCCAATCTCGAGTGGCATGTACAACCATTGTCTCTAGACAAGTTCGGCAGCCCACTGCATCCCTACAATGCAATCACGCCTTCCGTGTGCAACCTACGGCCTTCTAGTCGTGGGCATGTCAGAATCAAAAGTGCCAATCCCGATGACTATCCCGCAATTTCGACTCACTATCTGTCGACCGAAGCGGATCGTGCCGCCGCCATCGAGGGATTAAAGTTCACCCGAAGAATTATGGCTGCTGATGCACTAAAGAAATTTCTTCCGCAAGAGTTAAAACCTGGATCGCATATTCTCAATGACGAGGATCTACACCACGCCGCAGGTGATCTGGGCACAACAATTTTTCATCCCGTGGGCACATGTAGGATGGGCCAGGATGATCATGCGGTCGTCGACGACGAATTACGGGTGAAAGGAGTCGAGGGATTGCGAGTCATTGATGCCTCAGTGATGCCGACAATCACGTCGGGAAACACAAATGCGCCTACCATGATGATTGCCGAAAAAGGCGCTACCGCAATAATGTCAGCCTGGCGCTAGAGCCTACTGTAATCTCTTGTTACAACCGTCCCATCGCTATGGGTTGCGGTAATGGTAAAACCATTTGCACTAATACCATCAACCACATAGGTTATTTCATCGTTTGAAGTCCTGGGTGCCCAGCCGATGACAGCCGTAAGACCACTAACATTATCCGGATCGGCAGGATCGTAGGTGCCAGCAGCATAGCTACCTTCTGACAATCGATTTTCTTCCTCCAGCAATCGAATGGTTTCCATATTTTGTAACATGGCGCCTTCGCGGGCAGTCACGATGTAGTCCTGATACATGGGCAGGGCAATCGCAGAGATAATGCCGATAATACCCACCGCGACCATCAGTTCGACCAACGAGAAACCGCTTTGTTTCTTAAAACTCATCCTTTCACCCAACGATTAGATTCAAACAATAGATTATGCACCGGTAGATTCATTCTACAAATAGACAAAAAAAAGGCCGGTGAGCAAAACTCACCGGCCTTTTTATTCTGCATCTGACTTTCGTCAGATCAACAAACCTCTATTACTGCTGTGAAGCAGCAACAATTACTGAAGATGCAGCAGTCAGATCCTGGTAAGCAGGACGTAAAATTGTGATAGAAGTTGCATCACCAGTTACACCAACAGCACCTTTTGCGTTGTCAGCGGTAGTTGGAACGTATGCAGCATCACCACCTGGGGCCAGATTACCGCCTGGGTTAAACGCTGAGATCCAAGCACTAGTGTCTGTAGGCACAGTAGAGTCAAGGCCAAGTGCAACCTGAGTGTTGCCTTTTACGTAAGTAGAACGAGCCAGACGAATAGCTTCTTCGTAGTGTGAAGTCACTTTAGTCATATTAGCTGTCTTGATGTAGTCCTGGTAAGCAGGCAACGCAACAGCAGCTAGAATACCGATGATCGCCACAACGATCATCAATTCGATCAAGGTAAAACCTTGTTGTAGTTTATTGTTCATGTCGAAACTCCGATTTGGTGGTTGGAACTGTAGAAACAGCACTGATTGAAAGAAGAGCAATAGCCATGCCAGAAATTATGCACCGTTTATCGGCTGATTTTGGTGGATTTGACGCTCCACGTCACCGAAAAGCAGAGATATCCGAAGCAGCGAGGTCAGAATGTGACCATTTTTGTCACTTTCTTCCTCATTTCACGGTCTAAATCTCACGATTCCCCCTGGAGCTGGCTTAGCGATGTTCTAGAATTCTCCTCCGAAGTCAGATCACGCTCGCAAAATCCCTATCGACAGCCCCATAGGCGGACTGTACACTTTCTAACAACAAGAACGCATCTGGCTGGTCTCCGATGGGACATCAGTACAATTGCTATCGCGAAGCCAATCAGGACCATTAGCTTATGGCAGCGAACCCAATCCAATTAAGTGGACTTGCACGACGTCTAGTAGAAGACAACTTACTAGAGGTTCAAGTCGCACGCGAAGCGGCCGAAGAGGCTGCCAAGTCGCGCGTGCCGTTTGTGACGCATCTGGTTCAAAATAATCTCGCAAACGCCAAAGACATCGCCAACTCTGCAGCGGAAGAATTCGGCACTCCGATCCTGGACATCACATCCCTCGATCTGGAATCTCTACCGAAAAATCATATTGATGACAAACTGGTGCGGGGAAACTTTGCTATCCCGATCTTTCACCGAGGCAATCGTCTGTTTGTTGCTGTTTCCGACCCCACCAACCGCAAAGGTCTGGAAGACATTGCTTTCCAAACCGGTATCGCCACCGAAGAAGTGCTCGTTGAAGAAAACAAGCTGAGAGCTTTTATAGAGAGCTATCTTGAGTCTCAAGAAAGTGGCGGCCTGGGTGACCTGGGTGACGATGACGTCGATCTCGACCTCGAAGCTGTCGATGAAGACGGTGGCCGGGGTGAGGAAGAAGATCTTGGCACCGCCGTTGATGATACGCCCGTTGTACGATTTATTAACAAGATGCTTATGGACGCGATTAGGCTCGGATCTTCTGACCTTCACTTTGAGCCCTTCGAAAAAGCCTATAGGGTGCGGTTTCGTACCGACGGCGTGCTGCACGAGGTTGCCCGTCCACCGGTGAATCTTGCACCCAGAATATCAGCCCGCCTAAAGGTCATGTCCCAAATGGACATCTCTGAACGACGTGTCCCTCAGGATGGCCGAATTAAGCTCAAGATTTCCAAATCCAAGGCGATCGATTTTCGAGTCAATACGTTACCCGTACTGTTTGGCGAGAAACTCTGTTTGCGGATTCTCGACCCAAGTAGTGCCAAGATGGGAATTGATGCCCTGGGTTATGAAGACGATCAAAAAGCCCTTTATATGGAAGCACTGGGTAAGCCCCAGGGTATGTTCCTGGTCACAGGTCCAACCGGTAGTGGTAAGACCGTATCCTTATATACGGGGATCAATATTCTCAATACCCCAGCACTGAATATCTCAACCGCCGAAGACCCGGTCGAGATTAACCTTGAGGGTATCAATCAATGTCCAGTAAATGCCAAGGTTGGGCTCGATTTCAGCGAGGCATTACGCTCATTCCTGCGGCAGGATCCCGACATCATCATGGTGGGCGAGATTCGAGACCTAGAAACCGCAAATATTTCAATTAAAGCGGCTCAAACCGGTCACATGGTCATGTCTACCCTGCACACCAATAGCGCGCCAGAAACCCTGACTCGCTTGCGTAACATGGGGGTTCCAGCATTTAACCTGGCTACTTCTATTAACCTGATTGTTGCCCAGCGTCTAGCTCGACGATTGTGTGACTGCAAAATTAAACTCGAGATACCCAAGCCCGCATTACTTGAAAAAGGCTTTTCAGAGGAGCAGGTTGACGCGGGTATAGACGTATATGGACCAAACGGTTGCGAGAAGTGCTCCGGTGGCTACAAAGGTCGTGTCGGAATCTACGAAGTTGTGAAGATCACCCCAGAAATTTCCAAGATTATTATGGAAGATGGTAATTCAATTGAAATTGCCGCGGTGTGCCAGGAACAGGGATTCAAAAACATCTTCCAGTCTGCGCTCGTAAAAGTCATCGCTGGCATGACAAGTTTGGAAGAAGTTGACCGGGTTACCAGCGGTCACTAAATAGAGGTTTAAAAAATGGCAGCGGCCAATACCGTATTCGCCTACATAGGCACTGACAAAAGCGGCAGAAAAACCAAGGGCGAAATCACAAGCTCTAACGCTAACGTGGCCAAAGCAGAGCTGCGCAAACAAGGTATCAATGCCACAAAGGTCTCGAAAAAGGGTGGCGGACTTAGTGCTCTGCTAAACGCTGGACAAAAAGTTGGCGCATCGGATATAGCGCTCTTTACCCGCCAATTGGCCACCATGATGAAAGCCGGCGTACCCCTCGTTCAATCCTTCGAGATTGTTGCGGACGGTATCGACAACCCGGCAATGAAAGATCTAATTCTAAAAATTCGTGATGATGTTTCCTCGGGTAATTCTTTTGCTGCAGCGGTCAAAGTTCACACGGAGCACTTTGACGAGCTGTTTTGCAATCTGATTGACGCCGGCGAGCAATCCGGTTCATTGGAAACCATGCTCGACCGACTGGCCACGTACAAAGAAAAAACAGAAGCGCTTAAGGCTAAAATCAAAAGTGCCATGAACTACCCCGTTGCAGTATTGGTAGTTGCCAGTGTTGTATCGGGGATTCTACTCGTCAAAGTAGTGCCTCAGTTCGAAGAGATTTTTGCTGGTTTCGGCGCAGAACTGCCTGAGTTCACCCAAATGGTTGTCGACATGTCCCGGTTTATGACTGCCTGGTGGTACATGATTGTTGCCGCCATCGCGGGCTTTATCTTTGCCTACAAAGCCATGCTAAAACGTTCCAAGAAAATGCAAGATGGACAGGAACGTTTAATGCTCAAGATGCCAATTCTGGGGGACATTCTCGACAAATCCTGTATTGCGCGATTTGCTCGAACCCTATCAACCACTTTTGCTGCCGGTGTCCCTCTGGTAGATGCATTGGAGTCTGTCTCCGGAGCTGCCGGTAACGTGGTCTATCTCGAAGCAATTTTAAAGATTAAAGATGACGTCTCAAGCGGTATCCAGCTCAACTACTCTATGAAACAACAGAATGTCTTCCCCAATATGTTGATCCAAATGGTCTCAATTGGTGAAGAGTCTGGTGCGCTGGATGGCATGCTAGACAAGGCCGCAACCTACTACGAAGAAATGGTCGACAATGCCGTTGATGGCCTGACAAGTTTGATGGAGCCATTAATCATGTCCTTCCTGGGTGTTGTCATCGGTGGATTGATTATCGCGATGTATCTACCTATCTTCTCAATGGGTGATGCAATTGGCGGCAGCCACTAAAGATCATATCTAATTATGTTTGAAGACCTGATGCTGCTGAATGCAGCATATCCATCCGTTGGGATATCAATTGCCCTCATTCTCGGGCTGCTGATTGGCAGTTTCCTGAACGTTGTGGTGTATCGCTTACCGGCCATGATTGAGCGAGACTGGCAGAGCCAGGCAAAGCAGATTCTGGAGATTGAAGATACGACGGAGGCCGAAACATTTAATTTGGTCCTACCGAATTCCCGTTGTCCTTCCTGCAACCGCCCCATACGACCCTGGGAGAATATTCCCGTAATCAGCTACCTGATGTTGGGGGCTAAATGCGCGGGATGCAGAACCCCCATTTCTATCCGTTACCCACTTGTTGAAGCACTCACTGGGCTGCTTACCGTTGTGGTTGTCATACATTACGGATTAACACCCACCGCCATCGCATTGGCGTTTTTGACCTTCGGCCTGATTGCGCTATCACTGATCGACTACGATACCAAACTTCTGCCAGACGATATTACGCTGCCGCTGTTATGGCTTGGCTTGATCGTCAACTACTTCGAGTTGGTCACAACCTTTAGCAGTGCGTTCTGGGGCGCCGTTTTAGGCTATCTCGCGCTCTGGTCTGTTTATCAAGCCTTTAAAGTTGTGACGGGTAAAGAAGGCATGGGTTACGGTGATTTCAAACTCCTCGCAGTACTGGGCGCCTGGATGGGCTGGGAATTGTTGCCACTGATCATCATCTTGTCCTCATTAACGGGAGCCATCATTGGCGGTTCTCTGATTGCACTTGGCCGAGATCGATCTAACCCCATACCCTTTGGCCCGTATCTGGCAATAGCCGGCTGGATTGCGCTGATCTGGGGTGAACAAATCACCATGACTTACCTTCGATATACGGTCTAGTATGATTTTTGTTGTGGGTGTAACCGGTGGAATTGGAAGCGGTAAAACTGCAGTCACGGACCACTTTGCGTCATTGGGCATTACCATTGCAGATGCTGATGTTGCCGCAAGAACCGTTGTAGAACCCGGCACCCCTGCGTTAGCAAACATTAAGACGCACTTTGGCCCGAGTGTTATCAACCCAGAAGGTCACCTGGATCGCGCCGCTTTACGCAAAATTGTGTTTAAGGATTCCACCGAACGGAAATGGCTTGAATCGGTTACGGTTCCGGCTATTTTAAAGGAGCTTCGTCACATCCTCGATACCGCAACCTCAGACTACGCCATATTGATGTTATCCAGCGGCAACGGACAATCACCCTGGATAAATAGGAATCTCGTCGTAGACGTTGACGAAGATGTCCAACTGGCAAGGGTCATGGCTAGAGATACCAACAACGAGGAACAGGTCAGGGCAATCATTGCAACCCAACCGAGTAGGCAGGAACGGCTGACTTATGCTGACGATGTTATTAGTAATAACCGCAGCAAAACGGATCTAGAAGTTGCGGTGAACACCCTCCATCAACAATACCTCACGCTAGCCCGGGAGCATCGAGACGCACCATGAGTCCACTAACTGTTGAATGTCCGATTTGTAAAAAAGCAGTGCGTTGGAATGAAGATAGTGTCTTTCGGCCATTTTGTTCCGAGCGGTGTCGCCTGATGGATCTAGGCGAATGGGCATCGGGGAATCGCGCTATCCCATCGGATGCAGAACATGATGACGTGACCGAATCTGACCTACTCCCACCGGAAGATCGCTAACAGAGCGCGCCGATGAAGTTGATCTTTAGGTTCGCGGCCCAGATTCGCGATTTAGATTCGCGACTTCGGCACAACAGTTAGGTTCGATATTCCGCGTTGATTCGAACGTACTCGTTGGACAAATCACTGGTCCAAATACTCGTACTAAAGTCACCCGCATTTATGTCCACGGTAATGACAATTTCCTCTTCAGCCATAACCGCCGCACCCAGAGCTTCGGTATAGGCCTGATCTTTTTGACCGTGTTGCATCAACTGGACGTCGCCTAAATAAACATCCAGGCGATTCACGTCAAGATCAACACCGGCTTTTCCGATTGCCATGACAATGCGGCCCCAGTTCGCATCACTGGCGTACAAAGCAGTTTTCATCAAGGGTGAATTGGCAATTGCGTAGCCAACCTGACTGCAATCGGACATCTTTGCTCCACCAACAACCCGCACCTCTACAAATTTGGTTGCCCCCTCGGCATCACGAATAATACCCTGGGCAAGTTCAAGCATTAGAGCATTCAGCTGAGTCTGGAACAACGCGTGAAAATCTGCATCCACGAGGCTTGCCGTGGTTTTGCAGGTTGCCGTCAACATGCAGGAGTCGTTGGTTGAGGTATCACTATCTACGGTAATGCGGTTAAAAGATAAATCTACTGATAGTTTTAAGCTTGCCTGTAGGGCGTCTTTTGTTGCGTTCACATTGGTCGCAACATAACTCAGCATCGTGGCCATATTAGGCTGGATCATCCCTGCACCTTTTGCAATCCCTGTAATCACGATGGATTCACCCTGATACTGAAAAATTCGCGTCGCAATTTTAGGTCGCGTATCGGTGGTCATGATGCCTTTTGCGGCTTCCAACCACTTATCTTCGGCGAGCTGACTGACCAACTGTTCAAGCTGATTCGTGATTTTCTCCACGGGTAAACGTTCACCTATCACCCCCGTCGAAAAAGGAATCACTTCCTCTGGGCGAACTCCACCCGACTGAGACAATGCGGTACAGCAATGACCGGCATCCTCTACACCCACATCACCAACCCCAGCATTGGCATTGCCACTATTAATCAGAAAGTATCGTGGATTGGCTTTTTCCAGGTGTTTTTTACCTAGAATAACCGGGGCAGCTGCAAACAAACTTCTGGTAAAAACGCCGGCCGTGACGCTGCCTTCCGCGAACTCCAACAACACAAGATCATGGCTGCCCGCAGATTTGATGCCTGCGGCAATTGATGCCAGACGTACACCGGGTACACAGTTGTACTCTAAAGAGTGCTCACCAACGGCCATCGTTAATCCAACTTACCGTGACAGGCTTTATATTTTTTTCCTGAGCCACAGGGGCAAGGCTCATTGCGTCCCACTTTTTTGTCTCTACGAACAAATGGAGCGGCAGGTGCAGCGGCTTGTTGAGGCGCTTCACCACCCAGATTCCCAGCATCGGCTTTTTGGAAATTCATTTTCTGCTTGGACTCTTCCTCTCGGCGGCGACGTTCGACCGCCTCCAAATCATCGGAAGATTGAAACTGAACCCGGGCAAGAAACTTAACCACTTCAAACTTGACGTTGCCCAGGAGCTCTTCAAACAATTCAAAAGCTTCCCGCTTATATTCTTGTTTTGGTTGTTTCTGAGCGTAAGCACGCAAGTGTATGCCTTGACGCAGGTAATCCATTGCGGCGAGATGCTCTTTCCACAAGGTATCGAGTATCTGCAGCATAATTTGCTTTTCGAAGGTTCTAATGCCTTCGCCAAACTGCTCGCATTTTTCTACATATTCGGCGCGGATATTCTCCACGATCTTTTCTCGCAAGGACTCTTCGTGCAAATTATCATCTTCATCAAGCCACTTCTGAACCGGTTGCGTGGTGCCAAATTCCGTATGCAGCGCCTGCTCTAGCCCGTTAATATCCCATTGCTCCTCAAGACTTTGTGGTGGCACAAAGCCATCAACCACTTGATTTACAACATCATCCCACAGGGCACCGATGGTTTCTGATACGTCCTCCGCAGCCATCAATTCATTACGCTGGTTATAGATCAACTGACGTTGGTCATTCGCCACATCGTCATATTCGAGTAACTGTTTACGTATATCGAAGTTTCGTCCCTCTACCTTCTTCTGGGCCTTTTCAATCGCATTGGTCACCATTCGATGTTCGATTGCCTCACCCTTCTCCATCCCAAGGCTTTTCATCAGACCTTTCACCTTGTCCGAGGCAAAGATGCGCATCAAATTATCATCCATTGATAAATAGAAGCTCGAAACCCCGGGGTCACCCTGTCGACCAGCACGACCACGCAACTGATTGTCGATACGACGGCTTTCATGACGTTCAGTACCAATCACATGCAAACCGCCTGCGTTTAGTACGGTTTCATGATCACTTTCCCACTGCTTTTTAATTTTCTCTATATCTGCATCACTTGGATTCGACAATTGAGCCGCTTCGGTTTCCCAGTTGCCGCCAAGCACAATGTCCGTACCTCGACCGGCCATGTTTGTAGCGATGGTCACCGTACCCGGACGCCCTGCCTGGGCAACAATTTCAGCTTCCTTCTCGTGAAACTTGGCATTCAGCACGCTGTGCTTAATCTTCTTCTGGGTCAGCAGCTTGGACAGTAATTCAGATGTCTCAATGGAGGCTGTACCGACTAGCACCGGTGCATTTTTGGATTTTGAAGCCAGAATTTCTTCAACGATCGCATCAAACTTTTCCTCAATGGTCATGTAGATCAAGTCATTTCGATCATCACGAATCATTGGCAAGTTGGTCGGAATTACCACTACATTCAAACCATAGATCTGATTGAACTCGAAGGCTTCCGTATCTGCCGTACCGGTCATACCCGCGAGTTTGTTATAGAGTCGAAAATAATTCTGGAAGGTGGTAGATGCCAGGGTTTGGCTTTCGTTGGTGATCGCAACATTTTCTTTTGCCTCAATTGCCTGGTGAATACCTCCAGACCAACGACGGCCGGGCATGGTTCGCCCCGTATGCTCATCAACAATGACAATCTCGCCGTCCTGAACAATGTAATCCACGTCTCGACTAAACAGGCTGTGGGCTTTTAAGGCGGAATGTACATGATGTAGCAGCGTCAGATTTGAAGTGCCGTATAGTGAATCGCCCTCAGCAAGTAATTTTCGCTTTGTAAGCAGTTCTTCGACCTTCTGATGACCATCTTCCGTCAGTTCAACATCACGTTGCTTTTCATCAACGTAGTAGTCACCCGGTGTTTCAATTTCATTGGCGATATCCTCAGGTGTTTTGATCTGCGGCACGAGGGACGGCACCATTTGATTGATTGCGTGATAAACATCCGACGAATTCTCAACACCGCCAGAAATGATCAGTGGCGTTCGCGCCTCGTCGATCAGAATCGAGTCAACCTCGTCCACGATGGCAAAATTTAATGGCCGTTGGGCACGCTCCTCCTGATTAAATGCCATGTTGTCCCGCAGATAGTCGAAGCCAAATTCGTTGTTAGTGCCGTAGGTGATGTCGCATTGATAGGCATTTTGCTTTTCTTCCTGGGACTGACCCGCATAGACAACCCCAACGGTCATCCCAAATACCTCAAAAATCGGGCCCATCCATTCGGCGCCCCATTTAGCCAGGTAGTCATTGACCGTAACAAGATGCACACCATGGCCGGATATTGCATTGAGAAACAGTGCCAATGTCGCAACCAGCGTCTTACCTTCACCGGTGCGCATTTCTGCGATTCTACCTTCATGGAGCGCGATTCCACCGATCATCTGGACATCAAACAATCTCTTGCCAAGGCTTCGCTTACCAGCCTCTCGTACGGCGGCAAATGCCTCTGGCAATAGAGAATCAAGGGATTCCCCGGCTTCGATTCGACCTCTGAATTCTTCTCGTTTGGCTTTGAGTTCATCTAACGTGAGGACAGCAAACGAATCCTCGAGCCCGTTGATGACTTTGACGATTTTGCCCATCCGCTTTAATTCGCGGTCATTTTTACTGCCGAATAATTTTGAAAATACCATGTTGGTCTCGCAGGAAATTAATAATGTCTGTGGTTGATCACTACCAGACGGCCATCTTAGCCATCATTGAACAGACGTATCATCGACTGGCGCGATGAATATAGGAGGACGGATCGACAATGCGACCGTTTTTATAGACTTCAAAGTGAACATGGGGACCGGTCGAACGACCACTACTACCCATTAGACCGATGGTCTGGCCCTTCTTTACAATATCACCGACATTTACCGTAAGCTCTTTGTGGTGACCGTAACGGGTTGAAAACCCGCCACCGTGGTTGATTTCGACCATTCGACCGTAACCATTGCGCGCACCGGCGTAAACAACTACACCTGCTGCGACCGTGTTGACCTCAGCCCCTTCCTTACCAGCAAAGTCTACACCGTTGTGCCAGGCCTGACGGCCAGTAATTGGGTCGATACGCTTACCGAAGCGCGAGGACATCCAGCCTTTACCAATCGGGCGACCAGCAATAAATACGTCATTTTGAATTTTTCTATCCGCTAGCAACGTTTCAAGAACCCCTAACTGTTGCTCTCGGTTTGCGATATCCGCCGACAACTGGTCTAGCTGTTGCAGATAGTTTTCCGGAGTTGTATCTGACTCCGTTTCCGATAAAGGACCACCTAAGGCCGGAGGTGCTGAAAAATCAAACTCCCCTTCATCCAACTTTGCAACACTGGTTAGGCGTTCACCGAGCGCATCAAGGCGGACTATTCGAGCCTGGAGTTGGGCAAGTCGTAGGGCAGACGCTTCGAGATTGTTACGGGCTTCTTCACTGGCAATTCTAATTTCTTGATCCTGATGCTTGAGCACCTGACGCCACTTGCTAAACATCTCAGCAGTTTGAGCGGCTTCGCCTACACCATGAACATAGGATAGATATCCTATCGCAGCCGGTATACCCAACAGACCCGCAAACGCGATCCCGAGGATTAGCCCGTTCGCAGTTATAGATCTGGTTTTACCAGATTGATGATCGACGATAATGAATTTCATGAAATTCGGTTACTATTCTCTATACAATTCACAAAAGGCGTCTCCTAACGAGGCGCATAATATTGCCACATGCCCAGACTGCCTAAATCTATCACACTCCCCGCCAAGATGTTTCTTCAGCCCAAAGGTGTCCTACGCAATATCTTTGCGGAAGCCCGCATTTTATTGGACATTCAGGCTGCTGTAAAAGAAGTTGTTCGTGTTGATGTACAGGTCGCCTCTCTCAATCAAGGCGAACTCCACCTCGTCACCCACTCCGCAGCCGTTGCTACCCGTATTAAATATAGCCAAAAAACCATTATCGGCGCGCTAAAAACCCGAAAGGGCGTCCAACCTATTGATAGTATTAAAGTTTCTGTTCAGCCTGTAGTAGAGAAAACCAAGCGGGAGTTAAAGAGCGCCCTACCTCCGAACCCGGAGAATGCCAAACAATTGGAGTCTGCAGCAAATTTTGTCACAGACCCAGCTCTGCAGACGGCACTTCGAAAACTGGCCGCCAGGGGCAAACAGGACCTATAAGTAGGCCGTCCTAGGCCATAAGCGGCTGAGCGTAGGCCCTTGGCACTTCCAATTCGTTCTCAAAAGTGACAATTTCGAATGCACTTTCCTGCGCCATTAACGCTTCACGGAGCGCATGATTCGCAGCGTGACCAGATTTGTGACCGATGAACTCGCCGATCAGGCTATGTCCTAAAAGATACAGGTCGCCAATCGCATCAAGAATCTTGTGCCGAACAAATTCATCGTGATGACGTAAGCCGTCGTCGTTCAACACCCGAAAATCGTCGACAACAACCGCATTATCAAGGCTGCCACCCTGGGCCAGATTGCGTTCCCGAAGATGTTCAAACTCCTGCATCAAACCAAAAGTTCTCGCACGACTCACTTCCTTCACGAATGAAGTGGTGGAGAAATTGACTGAAGCACGTTGCTCTTTAATGACGGGGTTATCGTAAACAATAGTGTGGCTTACCTTAAAACCATCAAAGGGCTGCAAAGTAGCGGTTTGACCACACCAACCTACACCTTCAGGACCCGTAACGGTGACGGTTTCTTTAATCCTCAGGAATTTCTTTAATGCATCCTGTTGTTCGATTCCAGCCGATTGAATCAGAAAAACAAAGGTCGCCGCGCTGCCATCCATAATTGGCATCTCTGGGCCACTCACCTCAACAAAGACATTGTCGACACCAAGACCGGAAAGTGCAGCCATTAGGTGCTCAATCGTAGAGATCCGAACCTCACCTTTGGTGATCGTTGTTGCGAGAGTGGTATCACCGACATATTCCGTCCGGGCTGGAATTTCCAGCACAGGATCGAGATCTGAGCGGATAAAAACAACTCCGGTATTGGTCGGCGCAGGTCGCAAAGTCAAATAGACTTTCTCGCCGGTATGCAGTCCGACGCCGGTGGCGCGGATGGGGTTTTTCAGTGTTCTTTGATAGACCATTTATTCTTCTTCTTTGCGAATATGTGAGTTGCTTGGAGCGGCGCGCATAGTAGCAAAACGCAACCTTCCCCGCTTCCGATTCAGCACCAAAACCTGACGAATCGCCTCAGAAAATGCTGAAACTGCGAACCAGACACCACTCACTCCCCACCGAGTTGGTTCGACGCTTCAATTTGAGACCCTCTGTCCAGCAATTAGTTTCAGTTATCGCTGATTCAAAACGGGATATATTCCACTTAATCAGCCTGTCGACGTAAAAAAGCGGGAATATCTAGATATTCCATGTCTTTTGGCGTCACTGGGTCAGAGACCTTAGCGTCTGACGATGCATTTCTCATGACGGTAGGCTTGTCAAAATCCCCGTAATCTAGCGCTCCGTCACCGGCAATCTTCTTACGAGTATTGTCGATAACCTTCTTGGGTCTTTCGACTTCCTGATTGCCAAGACCTGTCGCAACCACTGTCACCCTCAGTTCTTCACCCATTTCAGGGTCAATCACCGTTCCAACCACAATGGTGGCATTGTCGGAGGCAAACTCTTCAATGGTGGCACCTACTTCTGAGAATTCACCCAGTGAGATATCAACACCGGCGGCTATATTCACCAGGATACCTCGAGCACCGTTAAAATCGATGTCATCCAGCAACGGACTCTTCACGGCAGCCTCGGCAGCTTCTCTTGCCCGGTTGCTTCCGGACGCACTCCCACTACCCATCATTGCCAGGCCCATCTCGGACATCACCGTTCGAACATCAGCAAAGTCAACGTTGATCATGCCAGGACGAATGATCAGGTCCGCAATCCCCTGAACAGCGTTGGACAAAACGTCATCTACAGCGCCAAAGGCTTTTAATAGCGGCGTATCATCACCCATGATGCTAAGCAGCTTCTCATTAGGGATCGTGATCAGACTGTCCACAAACTGAGACAATTCACGGATACCTTCTTCCGCCAGGATCATTCTCTTTTTACCTTCAAAGACAAAAGGCTTGGTCACAACTGCGACCGTGAGAATCCCCATGCTCTTGGCGACTTCAGCCACAATAGGTGCCGCGCCGGTACCTGTACCACCCCCCATACCAGCAGTGACAAATACCATATCGGCGCCGGACAACACCTCGGCGATCCGCTCTTTGTCTTCGAGTGCCGCTTCCTTACCCATTGCCGGGTTTGCACCTGCACCTAGTCCTTTGGTGATTGATGTGCCCAATTGAAGCAGTGTCTTCGCGGACAGGTTATGCAACGCCTGGGCGTCGGTATTGGCGCAAATAAAGTCCACGCCTTCTATATCCTGAACCACCATGTGTTCTACGGCGTTACCACCTCCACCACCTACTCCGATGACTTTGATGACCGCATGTTCTGGTGCGCTATCAACTAACTCAAACATATTCCAACCCTCCTAAGGTCTAATAATTTCCAAGAAACCAGTTTTTGACTTTACCCACCATTCCGGACACGTTTTCCGTTGGTGGCACCACAACCTCTTCTCCAATCTGTTTTGCTCCGTAGAGCAGTAACCCAACCGCGGTCGCATAGATGGGGTTACGTACAATATCGATCAGTCCTGTTACATGGGTCGGCTTGCCGATGCTAACCGGCATATGGAAGATTTCTTCCGCAAGTTCAACAACACCTTCCATCTTTGATGTACCGCCAGTTAGCACTATTCCCGCTGCAATCAAATCTTCAAAACCGCTGCGTCGCAGCTCAGCCTGAATCAGCGTGAATAGTTCGTCATAACGAGGCTCAACCACTTCAGCTAGTGCTTGACGAGATAAGTCTCGATCCTTTCGCTCGCCGACACTAGGCACCTTAATGGTTTCGTTTTCGCCGGCGAGACTTGCAAGAGCACAGGCGTACTTAATCTTAATTTCTTCAGCATTTGGCGTTGGCGTTCGTAGCGCCATAGCTATATCGTTTGTTACCTGATCCCCGGCAATCGGTATTACCGCCGTATGGCGAATTGCACCTTCCGTGAAGACTGCAATATCAGTTGTACCGCCACCAATATCGACAATACAAACTCCGAGTTCTTTCTCATCTTCTGTGAGCACTGCATAGCCCGATGCAAGTTGCTCTAGGATAATGTCTTCGACTTCTAGCCCGCACTTTCGGATACATTTTTCGATATTTTGCGCCGCATTCACTGCGCAGGTCACCAGGTGTACCTTTGCCTCCAACCTGACCCCAGACATACCTAGAGGCTCTTTCACTCCTTCCTGTGTATCAATCACATATTCCTGGGGCAGGATATGAAGAATTTTCTGATCCGCGGGAATCGCCACAGCTTGGGCCGCATCAATCACCCGATCAATATCCGGCTTAAACACCTCACGGTCCCTGATGGCCACGATGCCATGGGAATTCAAACTACGGATATGGCTGCCTGCTATTCCCGCATAGACCGAATGTATCTGACAGCCCGCCATTAGTTCCGCCTCTTCCACCGCACGCTGGATGGACTGGACCGTGGATTCAATATTTACCACCACACCTTTTTTTAATCCCCGTGATGGATGACTACCGATGCCTACAATTTCCACATCCCCTTCCGGAGAGACATCCCCCACAATGCAAACTACCTTGGATGTGCCGATATCCAAGCCGACTATCATCTGATTGCCACCTATCCCGGTCATAATTTTGCTTCTCTCTGCGAGTTATAATTGGTTGCCAAGTTAGTACTACTTTGATTCTTCCAAGCTACCGCTACGCCATTGCCATAACGTGTATCAATCTGTTCAATCTGATCGAGCTTGCCGTTCTTCTCGATAAATTCAGTTACCTTCAATAACCGCTGCACCCGTTCCATCAATGCAGTTTTTCCGAGCAGCACATCGATCCCTGCATCACTAGAAAAACGCCAGTTATCCCGTGGCCCCAGGGTTAACATCTCGATGCGTTGGCCAACCTTAAATAGCGTATTGTTCAGCTGTTGGTACTGGGCCATAACCAAAGCCTCTTTACCGTCTGGACCATAGAGCTGCGGCAATCTGGCTTGATTGACAAAAGGCGACATAAAAACTTTACCCGCATCGTTTAGATAAGCATCGTCATTCCATAGTGCGATTGGGCGCTCCGGTGTCACCGTCACCACAATGGCATCTGGCCAACTGCGTTCAACCGTCGCTGACTGGATCCAGCTTTCCGATTCAAGGGTCCGCTGCAAATCCACAATCGGCGTTCCAAGCAATTGTTCGTCGTTGATCAGCCGAAACACAGAATTACGCTGATTAATTGATATCTCACCTGCTACCGATAGTTGTTTGATCTCTGAGATAGAACCGGCATTCACCGTTATTGATAGAATTGCTGCCGCCGCCATTGCAAGCAGCAATGCAAAAACCGGCACCCATTGTTTCAACCCAATTGTCATGGGGACACCGCCCTTGTGTTCCAGTAAGTCTGCAGAGTACCCGCCAACTTGCTGGTCTCACCGGCACCCTGTGTTAATACAAAGTCACCTGCCTGTACCAGGCTGTCGAGCAACTCAGGCACAAGCGCAATATCTTGAACAAACTCAACGGCGGTATCGCTGTCCCGCGTAATAGCGTTAAACAAGTCTTTACCCGTCGCACCGGCAATGCTTTGTTCTCCGGCAGCGTAGACATCCAGCAGGATTAACTGATCAACGGAACCCAGGACATCAACAAACTGATCAAACAACTCAATCGTCCGGCTATAGCGATGGGGTTGATAGACCATAATCAAACGCTGATCCGGCCAGCCGGTTCTGACGGCTTCAATGGTTGCCTTTAGTTCAGAGGGATGATGGCCATAGTCATCGACAAGCAGAAACTCTCCACCATCAGCTTTAAATCGACCATGAATTTCGAAACGCCTGCCGACACCGGAAAAGTCCTCCAGGCCCTTGGCTATATCTTCATCGGAGACACCCTCGTCCGTTGCAATTGCAACGGCTGCAAGCGCATTGAGCACGTTGTGCTTTCCGGGCATTGCTAATGAGATCGATAGATCCGACAGGTCCCGTCGAAGCACGGTGAATCTTGCGCGGCCCTGGTCTTGTACCAGATCAATTGCACGAACATCTGCTTCAGGATCAAAACCATAGGTGACAACGGAACGTTTAACCGATGGCAATATTGATCTCACGTCGTGATCGTCAATGCAGGCAACCAGCAAACCGTAGAATGGTAGATTGTGAATAAAATCTAAAAAGGCACCTTTTAATTTTTCGAAGCTACCTTCGTAATTAGATAGGTGGTCTCGATCAATATTGGTTAACACCGCAACCATCGGTTGCAGATGCAAAAAGGAAGCATCACTTTCATCAGCTTCCGCGACTAATAGACGACTCGCGCCCAGGCGACCATTACTGTCTGAACTATTTAGTAAGCCACCAATCACAAACGTAGGATCAAAACCCGCCTGCGCTAGAACCGAGGCAATCAAACTTGTCGTTGTGGTTTTGCCGTGAGTACCCGCGACTGCAATGCCATGCCGATAGCGCATAAGTTCGCCCAACATTTCTGCTCGACGCACCACCGGAATCCGATTGTCTCTAGCAAAAGCAATTTCAGGATTGCTTGGATCTATCGCAGATGAAACCACCACCACATCTACCCCTTCGACATTCGAGGCTAGATGTTCGGTAAATATTTGCGCGCCCATTGATTCGAGTCGGGCTGTACTTTTGCCACTCGCAAGATCAGAACCTGTAATGATATAACCTTGATTAATCAAGACTTCAGCAATGCCACACATACCTGCACCGCCAATACCAATAAAATGAATTTTACTGATCCGGCGCATCTCGGGCACTTCTGTGTAGTGCCTAGAGGAGTGCCTAGAGGTGTGCTTAGAGGAGTGCCTAGAGGAATTTCGGGAAATGTTATTTGCCACGCTTTGCCCCCCCCGCTTTCTGTACAACCTGCGCTTGAGTATCTCGGGTCTCGTATTCAACCCGCAGCAACATTCCAATAAGCATGCAACTGACGATCAAACTGTTGCCACCAAAGCTGACTAACGGAAGTGTTAAGCCTTTAGTCGGCAGCAAACCAATATTGACCCCAATATTAATAGCCGCCTGAATTCCGAGAACCAGGCCAATGCCGTAAGCCAGGTAACCATGGAACTCCATTTTTGCAAGTTGTGCTCGACGCCCGATAATCAACGCTCGAATCACAAGCGCAAAAAACACCACAATCAAAAATCCCGCACCAAATACGCCAAGCTCTTCTGCGAGGATAGAAAAGAGGAAGTCTGTATGGGCCTCTGGGAGAAAGAATAACTTTTGGATGCTGTTACCAAGCCCAAGCCCAAACCATTCCCCGCGACCAAAGGCAATGAGCGCCTGGGTCAGTTGGTAGCCACCATCAAATTGATGGGCCCAGGGGTCCGCAAAACTTGTTAAGCGCTCAAGTCGATAGGGTTGCCAGCGAGCAATTAAAAACGTTAGAGCGACAAACCCAGTGATCAATGGTAAGAAGTGCGCAAAAGGCACGCCGGCAAGAAAGATCATGCCCATAACCGCAGCCATGATCACAACTGACGCACCAAAATCCGGCTGCTCTAATAACAACAACACCATCAGGCCAATCAACATCAAAGGTTTGATAAAACCAGCCATGGTGTGTTGTACATCAGCTTTCCGCCGGACCAGGTAACCTGCGATATAGACAATGGAAAATAGCTTCACAAACTCTGAGCCCTGCAGTGTGAAGAAGCCAAGGGAAATCCAGCGAGTACTGCCATTTACCGTACGGCCGATCCCTGGCACAAGCACGGCGATCAGCAAGACGAAACTGAGCAGAAGTAACAGCCAATCAATTTGTTGCCACGATCGAGTCGGTAACATCAGGGCAAACGCACCCGCACCCAGACTTATTAAAATATAAACGGCATGCTTGAGCGCAAGGTGAAACGGAGTACCGTAAATTTTGTCAGACACTTCAGTCGATGCTGAGCCCACCATAATCAAGCCAAACAACAACAGCAGAACTGCCGCTGCTGACACCAATCGGTCTAAAGGAAAACTTAACGCAGGCGCCATCATACGAACAGCTCCTGGGTCCGCGTTCGGAAGTAGTCACCCCGGGCTTCAAAATTGCTGTATTGATCAAGTGACGCGCAACCAGGTGAAAACAAGATGAGATCCGATGAATCGCACTTGGCAACAATATCTAACAGGCAATCCTCAAGGGTTTCAAATTGCACAACAGAACTGGAGATTGCGTCTGCAATCAACTTTCGATCTCGACCATAAACATAACAACACTGCACATGATCACGAATCGCTGGGTCTAGAACCGTAAAATCCGCACCCTTACCCATACCGCCTAAAATCAACGTTATCTCTGAACCTGGATCTGCGAACCCTTGTATCGCCGTTAGGGTAGAAGAAGGGTTGGTAGATTTAGAGTCATTGACAACCAGCGCCCTATCGGTTTTAACCACCTCACAACGATGGGGTAGACCGGTAACACTCGGCAAAATGGTTACTAAATCCTCGATTTGGGCGCCCATAGCATCTGCCACGGCGATTGCAGCGAGTAGGTTCAACCAGTTATGGCGGCCCTTCAATGACAATTTATCTACTGAGATAAGGTTGTCATTACCCCTGGCAAGAAATGTTTGCCCCGAGATTTCCCGGATGCCATAACAATTGTTATTCGATGGTTCATCGGAACCAAAAGTAACAACATTTGCACTCGCCGGAATACCAAGGTCAAATTCAATATCCCGGCCAAAAATCGCCGTGGTACAGCCAGAGAAAACACCAGTTTTTGTTCGGTAGTAGTCCTCTAAAGAGGGGTATCGATCCAGGTGATCCGGTGACAGGTTCAATAGAACAGCAACATCTACAGCAGCGTTATTTGCGAGCTCTAGTTGATAGCTAGAAACTTCCAACACATAGGCTCCATAGTCATCCACTAGCAAGCTCAGCGCCGGCGTACCAATATTGCCACCAACACCGGTCTTGATATTCGTTCCGTTCAGTAACTGGCCAACAAAATGGGTCACGGTGCTCTTTCCATTAGAACCCGTAATAAGTGCTAAGGGCTGCTGGCGTAAATCACAAAAAAGTTTGATGTCGTTTGTTAGCTCCAATCCCGATGCCGCTGCTCGCTGAAGTACTGGATGGGTCAATGGAACACCCGGACTTACAACAAGTCGATCCTCGGCCGTAAATTCAAATTGATCTAACGGTGCAAAGGTGACTTTTTGTTGATCGGATTCAAAATCTTTGAGGCGAGTTGGCTCGGCAGCATCATCTGCAACCGCAAACAGGATTCCCTGCCGCAGGCAATGCTCTGCCACGGACACGCCTGTTTTGCCAAATCCAACAATCACGTTACGCACCTCGATGACCGTGATAACTATTTTGAAAGCGCTCGACTTCTGCATAGTCCGAGAAGTTCTGCCGCTCACCCTGTATTTCTTGGTATGTTTCGTGGCCCTTGCCTGCGATCAATACAAGATCTCCGGCTTTAGCACCCTCAAGCGCCAGCGCAATGGCGCTACGGCGATCGGATTCCACTCGAACTTCCGCGCCATCAATCACACCCGCTAGAATGTGCTCAATGATCTCTGCAGATGATTCTGTTCTCGGGTTGTCGTCTGTGACAATGGTGATGTCAGCAAGTCTTGATGCGATTGCTCCCATCATGGGCCGTTTACCCACGTCTCTATCACCTCCACAGCCCATCACGCACCATAGGTTGCCCGTGCAATGAACTCTGACCGCTCGCAAAGCGTTTTCCAAAGCATTGGGAGTGTGGGCATAGTCGATAATGACAACAGCGCCCTTCTCTAGAGGAATTTGATCCATGCGCCCAACAACTGTTTTGATTTCGGCAAGACGCGTTGAAATATCCGCAACAGGCATTCCCTGAGCACCGACCACACCCACGACCGCCAGCAGATTACTTAAGTTGAAATCGCCAATAAGGGAGGAGCGAAGTTCAACCACACCCCATGGAGTCTCGACCCGGGCCGAAATTCCCGTCAGTTCATAGTCGAATGAACCGCAATATATATTGGCATCAGGGTTTTGTACGCTATAGGTCAAACAACAAACATCCGAATCCAGGACTGCCATGACTTGACTTGCAAACTCATCATCTAAATTGAGCACAGCAGTTTTTAACCCGGGCCAGCGGAAAAGAATCTGCTTCGCGGCCTTATAAGCTTCGAAGGTCCGGTGATAGTCCAGGTGATCCCTGGTGATATTGGTAAATACTGCAGTATCAATCGTGATTCCGTTTAATCGGCCTTGCACCAGGCCATGGGAGGACGCCTCAAGGCAAACCGCTTCAGCTCCTTCATCAAGTAGCTCAGCCAGAGTCTTCTGCAGAGAAATGGCGTCGGGTGTCGTCAACCCAGCACCTTTTAGATCAGGCAGAAAACCACTTCCCAACGTCCCAACTACGCCGCATTTAACATCCAAAGCAGCGGCAATAAACTGACTACAGGAGGTTTTGCCATTGGTTCCAGTGACAGCGGTAACCACCAAATGGCTAGACGGATCACCATAAAATCGGCTTGCCAGCGCTCCCTTGCGAGCAGATAGGTTGGAGACTTTAAAAAGCGGATATTCTACGACCGGCATCAATTCCGATTCATCACAGAGTACTGCTGAAATTTCAGAGTTAGCCACATCATCCATCATCCGACTTACTGAATAGTGCTCGCCGGACACCGCAATAAACAGATCGCCCTTTTGCACCTTTCTACTATCGTCGGATATTCCGAATATTTCGATCGAAGAATCCGACTCCAGCTCAGGCATCAATGCCGACAAGGTCATCATGAAGTCACCTCCTCAACAGGAGGAATATTCAGCAAACGCAACGCTTCTTTCATCACCCGGGCAAAGACAGGCGCTGCAATCGCACCGCCGCCGTACTCTTTTCCGCTCGGCTCGTTAATCATCACCACACCCACCAATCGGGGCCGATCAACAGGCGTCATCCCGGCAAAAAAAGCCATGTGCCGGGTATCCTCGTAGCCTGACTCACCCACTTTTCGAACGGTGCCGGTTTTACCCGCAACTTCATAATCAGCAATAGATGCTCGGCTACCCGTACCCTCATCAACGACCCGCGCCAACATGACCTTGAGCTCCTGAGCTGTTTTGGCTGACATCACCCGATGGGCTTCTCCGGCCTGTCCTTTGACGAGACTCAATTCACGTTTAATACCACCGGACGCAATCACCTGATATGCAGCAGCAAGTTGTAGCGGTGTCACTTGAAATCCATAACCGTAAGCAAATGTTGCTCTCTCAATATCCTTCCAACGGCGTCGGTTCGGTAGGTAGCCACCGCTTTCACCTGGAAAACCAATGCCAACCGGCTGGCCAAACCCAAGCTCAGAAAACATGGTCCATACGTCGTATTCATCTAAGGTCAATGCCAGTTTGGTAATACCCACCTGGCTCGAATTGGCAATAATGGCGCCCAGATCCAACTCGCCAAAATTACGTGGATCCGGAATCGTTTTACTACCAACTTGAACATATCCAGGGCTGGTATCCACCACAGAATCCGGCTGGTACAAACCTGATTCCAACGCCACCGCCACCGTAAAGGGTTTGACGGTTGAGCCCGGTTCAAACACGTCTGTAACCGCTCGATTTCGTACGCTTCCAATCTCCAACCCAATCCTATTGTTGGGGTTATACGAGGGCTGATTAACCAGAGATAAAATCTGGCCTGTTTCAGCGTCAAGAATGACAATAGATCCAGACACGGCGCCGTAGTGCGAGATCGCACTTTTTAACTCTCTATGGGCCAAATACTGAATTCTAAGATCAATACTAATATCGAGGTTTTTACCGGCAACCGCTTCGACCATCGGTCGAAGATCACGCACCACATCGCCATAGAGGTTTTTCAGGACTTTCTTTTTGCCCGGCTCGCCTCGAAGCCAGTCATCAAAGGCAAGCTCAATTCCTTCCTGGCCCTCATCATCAATATTGGTAAAGCCAACAACATGGGCTGCAATCTCACCGGCTGGGTAATAGCGCTGATATTCTTTTTGGCCGTAGATGCCTTTAATCTTCTGGGCGAGAATTTTTTCAGCCTGGGGCGGCGGCATTTGTCGACGTAAATAGACAAAGGTTCTATGGGCATTTTCTTGAATGCGTTTTTCAAACTTTTGTGCAGGCACATCAAAAATTGCCGCGATATAAGGAAGATTGTCTGGGTCCGCCAGCAGCTCTACCGGATTGGCCCAAATTGAAACCACCGGCGTGCTTATGGCTAACGGCTTACCACTGTAGTCACGGATCATGCCTCGATGAGCGTTGATTCGTTCCGCACGAATACTTCTCGCATCACCCTGGTCTTGTAAAAACTCATGGTCAACAACGTGCAAAAAAACCAGCCGTGTGCACATCGCAAGGGTCAAGAACACAAAACCTGCAATCACGATGGCTACTCGAAGATTGAGCGCATTCATTGTGTAATCACCACAACGTCATTACCCTCTGGAATCTCCATCCCAAGATCCCCACGGGACAACTCATCTATACGTGCATATCCCGCCCAGGCGCTTTGTTCTAGTAATAGCTTTTCATACTCACTATCGAGGCTGTCCGCTTCACTCACTAACACCTGCAAGCGTGAATATTTTTGCCGTGTTTCAAATGCCGCAAGTGAAACGCCGAAACAGGAAACCACAACGGCAATCAATAACGCCCCCTGTAACAATTGAGGCCAATTCAATATCCACAAAACCAACGCAATCAGTGGGTTGTCGCGCATCATGTGAGCTTCTCCCCGATCCGCATGATGGAACTTCGAGAGCGTCGATTGTTTGAGACTTCCTCGTCACCGGGCTTGACTGGTTTGCCAATAATTTTTAGGTGCCGAATGATGTCAGCATCTCGCACTGGCAATCGTGAGGGCAACTGTTCCCCTCGCGCCTGATTACGCAAAAAACGCTTTACGATCCGGTCTTCGAGGGAATGGAAGCTGATCACAACCAGACGACCGCCTTTTACAAGGACCGGTAGGATGGCATCCAGACATAATTCAAGGTCGTGCAATTCCTCATTGATGAATATCCGAATGGCTTGGAACGTTCGGGTAGCCGGGTGCTTCTTTTGTTCTCTGCTTGGCACTGCAGCTTCAATGATTTTCACTAGGTCGCCGGTGGTCTCTAAAAGTTTTTCTTCCCTTGCATCAACGATCCGCATGGCGATGCGCCGGGCAAACTTCTCCTCGCCGAATCTTCTGATCACATAGGCAATGTCCGACGCTTTAGCGCTATTGAGCCATTCCGCAGCCGTTTGCCCCTGACTCTGGTCCATACGCATATCGAGTGGCCCATCGTGGGAGAAGCTAAAGCCACGCTCGCCTTCATCTAACTGTGGCGAGGAAACGCCCAGATCAATCAGTACGCCATCCACGGGCCCGAGACCTCGTTCCGCAAGCATTTCCGCAATCTGACTAAAGGAACCGTGCACAATCTCGAGCCGAGGCTCATTTGCAAAGCGCTCGGCAGCATCGTCGACAGCGGTCAGATCCTTGTCTATCGCCAGGACTTTGCCGTCCGCTGCTAATCGCTCAAGTATCATTTGTGTGTGGCCGCCTCGACCGTATGTACAATCAACAAAGACCCCATGGGGGTTAGTCACAAGGGCGTCAATGGCCTCTTGTTTCAAAACTGTTTGATGGCCGGCCATTACAGCGAGAGACTGGTTAACTGATCGGGTAGCTCTTCGCTTCGATTTTCATCGAGCCAACTGTCTCTCCGGCTAATCCATTCAGATTCTGACCAGAGTTCCAATTTATTGCCCTGGCCCAACATAACCGTTCGTTTGTCGAGTAACGCATACTCACGTAGTGGAGGCGTGAGTTGTAAGCGCCCACTAGCGTCTAACTGGATATCGGTTGCGTGGCCGATCAGGAGTCGCTGTACCCTTCGGGCTGCGGCGTTGAAGCTGGGTAACCCTTCGACTTTTCTTTGCAGATCTTCCCATTCGGGCTGGGGATAAATAAGCAAACAACGTTCTTCAGTGTCTATGGTTGCGACCATATCGCCGTTACAATGCTGGACTAACAACTCTCGATAACGAGTAGGGACCGCCAGGCGACCCTTCGCATCTAGATTGATATTGTTAGCACCCCTAAACATGTCGATTTTGCTCTTATTATTGAAAGTTGAACGAATCGGGTTTCAAAAACCCACAAAACTACACAAATAACCACTTTTTCACACCATGCACGATAAGAATGGGGAGCAGCCTTGTCAAGGAGCAGGATTCGGGGATTTGTCTTTAAAACACAATGACTTAGGGAATCTTCTTAATTTCACTTAAGACAGTGCGGGGATTAGGAAAGGAATACATGACGATAGGCGCCGAAGTTAAAGTAATACATTAACTTCTAGCCGCCTTAGACTCTTTTAAGATACTTAAGGAGTTTTTTAATAACTAAACTAGACTGAGCTAAATCGAGTAACCAAATTAGATGAGCTAACCGGTAAGCCGGGTTCTGTCGTGGACAATCATTCATCTGGGATCCATGTCACCATGAACCTCATGCGACCTACCCGAATCCTTGCGCGGGCAGCGCCAGTGGATTCCTATTCGGTCTTGCTCCAGGTGGGGTTTACACTGCCACACTCGTTACCGACTGCGCGGTGCGCTCTTACCGCACCTTTTCACCCTTACCCGCTCTTCAAGTAAATGAAAAACCGGCGGTTTATTTTCTGCTGCACTTTCCGTGGGCTCACGCCCCCCAGGTGTTACCTGGCACCTTGCCCTATGGAGCCCGGACTTTCCTCTGCCAAACACTCGCAGCGATTGCCTAGTTAGCTCGCCGCTAGAGTATCCCTAAGCTGCAGCAGGCTTCAATCATTTTTTAAGGGAGATTGCGATATCATAAAGCGTCTTGCGGGATTCGCCGGTAATCTGGCTTACAACACCCGCCGCCTTTCGTGGCGGAAGCTCCTCTAGTAAAGCTTGCATGAGGGTAATGTGATCGTAACTAGGCCCCGCCTCACTCGCGCCCTCAATCATGACAACAAACTCCCCTTTTTCGACAATTTCTTGATTGTTAACCGCTGCAGACAATTCCCCAAGGGTACCCTGCCGGGTCTGTTCAAAACGCTTGGTCAACTCACGGGCTACCGTTGCCCGGCGATCGTCGCCCAATACCAAAGCCATATCTCGGAGTGAGTCGCTAATTCTATGTCTGGATTCATAACACACCAGTGTTGCAGTCTCCTGACTCAGTTCTTTGAGCGCCTTTTGCCTTGCCTGCTGCTTCGAAGGCAAAAAACCAATAAAGAGGAATCGATCCGTGGCCAGACCCGATATCGAGAGTGCAGCGGTCAGGGCGCTGGCCCCCGGAATTGTGACCACCTCAACGCCAACACTACGGGCAAGTTTTACAAGTCGGTACCCAGGGTCAGAAATCAACGGTGTCCCGGCATCAGAAATCAACGCAATGCTCGTGCCTGCTTGCAATCGAGCTATCAACCCTTCACTCGCCTCATTTTCGTTATGGTCATGGTATGCAACGAGCGGCGTTTCGATGCCATAGTGCTGCATCAAGGTCCTACTATGCCGAGTATCCTCGGCGGCAATCAGGTCGACGCTTTTTAAGGTGGAAATCGCCCGGAAAGTGAAGTCCTCCAGATTCCCTATAGGCGTGGCAACAATATAAAGCTTCACGGTCTTACACCTTCCAAATGAGTTCTTTTAAAAAACCTATGGCAATTACTTACAGCGAGCATTTTTGATTTACGATAGGATGCAAACGAATTGTAAACCTTATTGAGGTACCAACGCAGAGCCATGTTACGACTCCTGCTTCTACCGTTATTGTTGATCCTGTTATCCGCCTGTGAAACGACGCCAACCAGCTCTACTCCACGGACAAAAACGCCGACGGGTGAAGTCAACCGGGGCCAGGACTCCATCCTGGACCTAATAGCGGCCGCTCGATTGGCTGACCCCGCGCGGGCCAATCAACTCCGCTTACAGGCTGCAGAATTAGCCATGGAGAACGGCAATACCGACCAGACTCGTAACATTCTCGAGACAATCAGACTTCCTAGCACTACGGATTTTGAGCGCCAGCACGCCCTTCTACAGGCGAGACTTGCCATAGCACTCGAAGACGGGCCCGAAGCCCTGAATTGGCTCAGAAACCCTGGCATGACTAGCAGACCACTCGATCAGACTGAACAGATCGCATTAGGAAGACTCAAAGCGGAGGCTTACCTGGTCGGTAGAAGCTATCTTGCCAGCGCACGGGAACGAATTTTTTTCAATCCATTACTAGAACGCGAGGCCAGGACTGAGAATCAGGAAGCAATTTTTTCTGCACTGCTCGAATTGCCCCAGAGCAATTTAAACCAGCAAGCGCAAAAAGCGATCACCTCAGACCTAAGGGGCTGGCTCTCTCTAGCCGCAATGACCAAGCAATATCAAAATCGACCCATGCGTCAACTTGAGGCACTAGGCCAGTGGCGACAGGTATGGTCTAACCACCCTGCCGCCATTCGATTGCCCGAACAGTTAGCGACGCTGTCCGCAGTAGTAGACAACCAACCAAAATCCCTCGCCTTGTTCTTACCTCTACACGGTGATCTCGCACCATTTGGTCGAGCGATCCGAGATGCAATTATTGCCTCCCGATACCAATTAGGAAGAGAAATTGATATCCGCGTCTACGACACAAGCCGCACCCCAATTAACTTGTTAATCGAGCAAGCAGTTACCGCAGGAGCTGAGTTAGGTATCGGTCCATTGGACAGGGAGAACGTCACACTGCTTGCGAACAATCCGACCTTACCTTTACCAATATTAGCTTTAAACAGAACATTGGATGGCAGCAGTAACCCGAACCTATACCAATTTGCCCTCGCACCCGAAGATGAAATGGTCCAGGTGGCCGATCAGGTTTTCCGTGAAGGTAAACGCAATGCATTGATTGTCTACCCCGACAGCGACTGGGGGCAAAGAAACGTCATTGCATTCAAAAATCGGTGGCTCTCTCTTGGTGGAAACATCATTAATAGCTCCGCTTACGCCAACCAAAAAGATTACTCAAGCATGGTGAGATCAATGCTGGATGTAGATGCCAGCGAAGATCGAGCTAGCAACCTTCGCAGAATCGTTGGTCAGAGTTTCGAATTCACGCCAAGGCGACGACAAGATATCGACTTTGTTTTTCTGTTAGGAAACCAGACTCAAGCCCGGGGAATTAATCCCACTCTGGCTTTCTACTACGCTGAGGATATCCCTGTATATTCAACCTCCCATGTATATGAGTACGGTGATTCTCGAATAGAGTCGATTGACTTAAATGGCATTCGTTTTTGTGATATCCCCTGGAAGCTCAATCTCGCTGATCCATCCCAGCAACAAATGCAAACCCTTTGGCCAACCTCCCGGACCAACCTTGCGCCTTTTTACGCACTCGGTGTCGACGCCTTTAGGTTGTATCCCCGCCTGGAACAAATGAAGCGACGACCAGATGAGAAAATATACGGTTCAACCGGAATACTGAGTCTGAATTCTCAAAATATTTTAATCCGCCAATTGCTCTGGGCACAATTTTCCAATGGTAGTGTGATCACAAGCCCCCAGGTTGTAGGCGCCCAGTGAAAACCCAACGACTTGGGAATGCTGCGGAGCAAGCAGCGCTCAACCATCTTGAGAGTGAGGGCTTACAATGTATTGAACGTAACTTCTCCTGCAAAATGGGCGAGATTGATTTAATCATGCTCGACAAGAACGCCCTGGTTTTTGTTGAAGTTCGACTACGTAATAACCCCCATCATGGTAGCGGAGCAGATTCCGTGACTCGATCAAAAATGCGTAAACTGATTCGAACAGCTGAATTTTATCTGACAAAGCATCCCATACCGGGGAACCTTGACTGTAGATTCGATGTCGTTTCTATGGACAATAAAATTGATTGGATCAAGAACGCTTTTACCCTTGATTCCCTTACCTGACTATTTTGGAGCTGTGAACATGCCGCTTTACCGCATTAAACGAATAATTATGCTCTCGATCTTCGTAACACTGGCGAACGGTTGCTCAACCGGTGGTCCGATGTCAGAGGATCTAGGCAAACGCACAATCGGTACTTCCATAGACGACATGATGATTACCTCAAGAGCCAAGTCCAATATCAAAAGCGCCAGCGAGCAATTGGACAAAGCTCATATTGACGTCACGTCCTTCAGTGGCATTGTACTCTTAACGGGTCAGGTGCCATCCGAGGAAGCAAAACACGAAGCGGAGCAGGCCATCGAAGGGCTCCGGCATGTGCGCTTGATACACAACGAACTCGAAATGGCCGGCCCCACCTCTATTCCATCAAGAATGAATGATTCCTACCTATCCACTAAGGTGAAAACAGCACTTATCGCCGACAGCAATACCCAGGGCGGCAGAACCAAAGTGGTGACTGAAAACGGTGTGGTCTATCTAATGGGATTGCTGACTCGAGATGAAGCTGAGGCGGCTGTAGCAAAGGCACGAGAAGTGTTTGGCGTACAGAAAATTGTAAAGGTGTTTGAGTATATTAATTAGGACAGGAAATTATTGGACAACGGCGCAGCCTAATCAGCTTACTTAATCACCTTTAGGGCCGGTGGGCCGGTCTTCTTCTTAATTGGCTTGGGTGGTGGCTCGGGATCCGTTTCTTCCCTGGGGAACCACATACCCTCGCCATTTTCTTTTGCCACGACACCCATCACCGCATCAATTGGGGCAAAAATCTCGTGGGGCATACCGCCAAAGCGACCGCTAAAGGCAACATATTCGTCCCCAATCACGAGATCTCGAATGGCCGTTGGACTGATGTTCAATACAATTTGCCCATCTTTGACGTACTCAAGGGGCACAGAGGTATCTTTGACCGCCGCGTCGACAATCAGGTAGGGAGTCAGATTGTTGTCCAGTATCCACTCGTTAATCGCACGCAGCAGATACGGGACTGAGGAAGTCATCGCCATTATGTCAGCCCCGAGGGGTCTCTACGTAACCTTAGTCGCGCATATCCAGTTCAGCTTCCGACAAACTTGCCTGAAAGGCATCGCGATCGAACATGCGATCCATATAATCGAGAATTGGCTTGCCATGTTTCGGCGGCAGCTCAATGCCCAACTGTGGCAAACGCCATAGAATTGGCGCAACAACACAATCCACCAGGGTGAACTCGTCGTTCATAAAGTAGGGCTTCTCGGCAAAAATTGGTGCAATGGTAATTAGGCTTTCGCGCAATTCTTTGCGAGCTTTCTCGATAACAGTTTCTTTAGAGCGGCCAGCAATAATGGTATCTACCTGACCACACCAATCACGCTGAATTCGGTAAATAAATAACCGACTCTGGGCTCTGGCAACCGGATAGACAGGCAACAATGGTGGATGTGGAAAACGTTCGTCCAGATACTCCATGATGACCTGAGACTCATAGAGCACCAGTTCACGATCCACTAATGTGGGTAAAGTGTTGTACGGATTCAGATCAACCAGGTCTTCTGGGAGATTCTTCGGATCAATGTCCATAATCTCCACAGCCACGCCTTTCTCCGCTAAGACCAGCCTTACACGCTGTGAATAGTGGTCGTCGCCGTTAGAATAAAACGTCATCGATGAGTGTTTTGCAACTACCCCCATCAGGCACCTCTCAAAAGTTAATTAGAGCTATATTGTCGGGAACTTAAACCTTCCGGAAACATCCGGAAGGGCTCAAGTCTTGTGGAATTCTTTGTGGTACTCACGACCCAGGAGCCATGTAAACACGTAGAAGAATGCTAGAAATAGCAGTACATAGACGCCAATTCGAGTCCTATCGATTCGTGCCGGTTCGCCAACGTAGTACATGAAGTTTGCGAGATCATAAGCAACCTGATCGTATTCCTCAGCCGTCAATGATCCACTGCCTTCAACTAGCTGCAAGGGATAATGGCCCGCATCGGTGATCTCGTGACCACACATCTCGGTTGTAATAAGCTCATTGGTCAATTCGTCGCGCATCTCGCCGCCATTACTTGCAATTTGCGGCAACTGCATACACTCGGGTCGAACCTGGGTGCCCTGTAATCCTGCAAGTACATGGGGCATCCCGACATTTTCGAAGACCAGATTGTTGACCCCTAGAGGTCTACTGTCATCCACATAAAAAGTTCTCAGGTAGGTGTAAATCCAATCCGGCCCACCTTTCAAGTTACTGTGCAGCGTTAGATCTGGAGGTGCAGCACCGAAGAAGGCTTTTGCATGCTCCGTCTGCATGGTGTTGGTCATCAAGTTACCAATTTGCCCTGCTGGATCAAAAACGATGTGTTCCAACATGAGATCCTCCGGAATACCAAGATCGTCCGCCGTTCGCTTGTATCGCTGGTATTTAAGGGAGTGACAGCCCATGCAGTAATTCATATAGGTCTGTAATCCTCTTTGCAGAGAAGCCTGGTCATGAATATCGGGCTCAATATGATCCAATGGATATCCAGCACTCGACGCAAATCCCACGAGCGGCAGCGCCATCATCAAGAAAGTGGTCAGCAATAGTTTCTTCATAGGGAAACCCTCTCTGGCACTGGCTTGGTCTTTTCAACAGCGGTATACCAGGGCATCAACAGGAAGTAGGCAAAATAGATTGCCGTACAAATCTGGGCAACTACCGTTCTACCTGCCGTCGGATGCACTGTTCCGAGATAACCAAGAATAAAGAAGGAGATCACAAATAGGGTTAAGAAGATTTTGCTCGGCAACCCCTTGTAGCGCATCGAGCGCACAGGCGAACGATCAAGCCAGGGGATGACAAACAAAATAGCAATTGCACCGGCCATCACTACCAGCCCCCAGAACTTCGCTGTCATACCAAACAACGGGAAGGTTGCCGCACGTAGCATTGAGTAGTAAGGCGTGTAATACCAGACAGGAGCGATAAGTTCTGGTGTTTTAAGCGGGTCAGCCGGTTCGTAGTTCGGATGTTCAATAAAATATCCGCCGCCGTCTGGGTAGAAAAACATCACGGCACAGAAAACAAACAGGAACAACACAATGCCAGGAAGGTCATGGCCAATGGTGTAATAGGGGTGGAATTGAATGCCGTCTAAGGGCTTGCCCATTTCGTCAACATTCTTTTTGATGTCTATGCCGTCAGGATTATTTGAACCAACCTCGTGTAGCGCAAGGATATGGAGGAAAATCAACACAATCAGCGCCAGGGGTACCAGGACAACATGGAGAGCAAAGAATCGGTTCAAGGTGATGCCGGACATATTGAAGTCGCCACGCACCCAGGTCATAAGGTCGTCACCCACCACAGGAATAGCTCCCGCAAGGGACACAATTACCTGAGCACCCCAGTAGGACATATTGCCCCAGGGAAGCAGGTAACCGAAAAAGCCTTCGGCCATCAGGGCTAGATAAATCAGCATACCCAAAACCCAAATCAGTTCTCTCGGCTTCTGGTAGGAGCCGTACATCAAGCCCCGGAACATATGCAGGTAGACCACAACAAAGAACGCCGATGCGCCGGTGGAGTGCATGTAACGCAGCATCCAACCGTAATCCACGTCCCGCATAATGTATTCAACCGAGGCAAAAGCACCTTCGCCCGTTGGTACATAACTCATGGTCAACCAGATACCGGTTAGCAGTTGATTCACCAGCACGACAAATGCCAGCACACCAAAGACATACCAAAAGTTGAAGTTTTTCGGTGCCCAGTACTTCGACATATGCTTTTCATATGTTTCTGTAACCGGCAGTCTGGCGTCTACCCAGTCCATCATTTCTTTTAAAGATTGTTCCAACGTGGCCATCTACGCGGTCTCCTCGTCTTCGCCAATAACAATCACCGATTCTGACTCGTATCGATAAGGAGGCACTTCTAAATTGGTCGGTGCGGGGACGCCTGAATATACGCGCCCTGCAAGGTCAAATTTTGATCCGTGACAGGGGCAGTAGAATCCACCTTGCCAGTCAGGATCGAAGTCCGTGGGCTCCACGATAGTTCTAGGTTTCGGTGAGCAGCCAAGATGAGTACACAACCCAACCAGCACCAGAACTTCAGGCTTGATGGAGCGAGTATCATTCTGAGCATAGGCAGGCTGCTGGGGTTCCTCGGACCTGGGATCAGCCAGACGAGAAACATTCTTATTTAGCTCGCCGAGCATCGCCTCGGTACGTCGGATAACAAAAATTGGCCGATCGCGCCACGCTGGAATAGGCCCGAGCATTTCGCCGGACTGCAGCTTACTGATATCGATCTTGATCGGTGCCCCGGCAGCAAGTGCCTTGGCGCTTGGGTTCCAAGAACCCAGAAATGGTACAGCGACACCTACTACACCGGCGGATCCGACTGCTGTCGTCGCGCCTATGAGAAAGTTTCGCCGCCCCTTGTTGATACCGTCACTCACGGAATATCTCCCTCAACAACACTGCATAAATATGGGCAACAAGGCCAGTTAAAAAACCCGCCGATTTTATCATAGTTCGAATATGAAATGTTGCACGAACAGCCGATTCTTTTTAGCAATTACAATATCGATGTAAAGACCCCGGCGTTGAGGACCAACGCCGGAAGAAAGGCATGAATACTAGCGTTTGGAGAATTGTGGCTTCTTACGAGCCTTACGCAGACCAACTTTCTTACGTTCGACTGCACGAGCATCACGTGTCACAAAACCAGCTTTACGTAATGAAGGACGTAAAGTTTCATCATAATCGATCAACGCCCGGGTAATACCATGGCGAATTGCACCTGCCTGGCCATTACCACCACCGCCTTTAACGGTGACGTATAAATTGAACTTCTCAGTCATTTCGACCAACTGCAGCGGCTGACGAACGATCATTCGAGCAGTTTCCCGACCGAAATACTCATCAAGTGGCCGGTCATTGACCATGATATTGCCTTCGCCGGAGGACAAAAACACTCTGGCCTTGGAAGACTTTCTTCTACCCGTTCCGTAGTACTGAGTCATAAATAAACCTTAAATATCCAGCAGTTGCGGCTGCTGCGCCTGATGAGGATGCTCGCTGCCAGCATAAACTTTCAACTTAGACAGCATGGCACGGGCTAGCTTGTTCTTGGGCATCATACCTTTTACAGCCGACTGAATGGCACGTTCTGGAGCCTTATCAATCAACTTATCAAAGGAAATAGATTTGATCCCACCGGGAAAACCTGTGTGGTGGTAATACATTTTGTCTGTCGTCTTGTTACCCGTGACCTTAACCTTCTCGGCATTGACCACAACAACATAGTCTCCAGTATCAACATGTGGGGTGAATTCGGCTTTATGTTTGCCTCGCAGACGATTAGCAATCTCAGTAGCCATGCGGCCTAGCGTCTTGTCAGTGGCGTCTACCACGAACCAATCGTGCTTTGCCGTCTCTTTTTTTGCGGAATACGTTTTCATGATTCGCCACGAATTTTAGGAGCGCGAATGTTACCGATTCGGTCAGGTTTGCGCAAGAGAAAATCCGATCTCCCGCAATTTCCGATTTATTACCTCAAAGCCGCTCCAGCCTTGATGTTACGGTGGATGTTGGTAGATGTTACGGTAGATGCTCATAACCCAGATATTCTCTGGATTGCATCTCCTGAAGCCGACTTTCGGTCCTCTGGAATTCAAACACCAGCCGATCCCCCTGGTATAACTCAGGAATCGCAACCTCTGCTGAAAGAATCAGTTTAACATTATGGTCGTAAAACTCATCAACCAAACTGATAAATCGTCTCGCCGCATCTTCTTTTTTGGAATTAAAGCACGGCACCTTGCTGATCAGGACCGTCTGGTAGAGCATCGCGATCTCGATATAGTCATTTTGACTGCGGGGGCCCTCACAAATAGCAGGGAATTCAAACCACACCACACCATCACCGCACCGCCTGGCCCGCATCGGTCGCCCCTCAATCTCCAGGGTCACATCCGCATCGCCGATGTCCGGGGACAGGGACACAAAACTCCGCTCCAGACTGATATCCGCCTCGGCGTCTAACGGAAAATGGAACAACTCAGCGGACTCAAGCGCCCGCAACCGATAATCAACGCCGCCGTCCACGTTCAATATTTCCGTATGTTTGACCAGCAGATCTATGGCTGGGAGAAACTTACGCCGCTGCAGGCCGTCCCGGTAGAGATTGACCGGTTCGACATTAGATGTCGCAACCAGGCTGACCCCCTCTTCAAATAGCGCATCCAGTAATCCAGCCAAAATCATGGCATCGGTAATATCACTGACAAAAAACTCATCAAAACACAGGACCCTGGCCTTCTTGGCGAAATTCTTGGCAACCTGGCGGAGAGGGCTAGGTGTGCCCTGAAGCGCCCTGAGTTCCTGATGGGTGTAGCGCATAAATCGATGAAAATGCATACGCTGCTTTTCCTCAAAGGGCAGCGAATCAAAAAAGACGTCCATCAAAAAAGTTTTGCCCCGGCCCACACCGCCCCAGAAGTACAAACCCTTAACGGTTTGCTTAGATTTGGTTTGGGTACCCAGGACCCTGGAGAAAAAACCTTTTTCGGGTGCGGGCTTTACCAGATCATCAAAAAGACGCTGCAGGTGATCAACGGCCTCGGACTGGGCTGGATCAGCGCTAATCTCACCTCTGCCTACCGCTGCGGCATAGATGCTAGCCGGTCCTTTTGAGTGTTCAGAGTCGAGTTTAGAACTCAAAACCTAACCTTGAACTCGGTACTGTGCTGATTTGCTGTGGGCTTCAAGCCCCTCTTCCTCCGCAAGAATGGCAGCGCCTCTAGATAATTGCACCGAGCCTTGAGGGCTGCAGTGAACCAGGGAGGAACGAACTAAAAAATCATAAACACCCAGCGGGGAAGCAAATCGAGCCGTACCACTGGTCGGGAGGACGTGGCTGGGCCCCGCCGTGTAGTCTCCAACAACCTCCGCCGTCGAAGCACCAACAAAAATTGCGCCGGCATGTTTAACACCGGGCACAAAGCTTTCTGGTTCAGCCAATGCGAGCTCCAAATGTTCAGGTGCAATTTGATTCACGACACTTTGGGCCTGCTGCAAATCAGACACCAGAATAAGCGCACCTCGATCCATTAGCGCCTGTTGAATGATGTCTTTTCGGTTCATCTTTTCTAGCATTTGAGGCAGACGTGCTGCGACACGATCTAAAAGGCTTGAACTGGTAGAGATTAGAATGGACTGGGCCATTTCATCATGTTCTGCCTGGGCAAACATATCCATCACCAACCAGTCCACCTCGGCTGTGTCGTCAGCAACAATCACAACTTCTGACGGTCCAGCAATCATATCGATGCCTACTCGACCAAATACCATTTCTTTTGCGGTGGCGACGTAGATATTGCCTGGCCCGACAATCTTGTCCACCCTTGGAATTGATTCCGTACCAAAAGCTAAGGCGGCAATTGCCTGGGCCCCGCCTATTCTAAACATGCGATCAACACCGCTTAAATAGGCGGCCGCAAGTAATACATCGCTGACTTCATTATCCGGCGTGGGGACAGTCACAATGACCTCCTCTACGCCCGCCACCTTCGCCGGCACAACGGTCATGATCACGGTCGAGGGATAACAAGCCTTGCCGCCAGGGGCATAGACACCGACTCGCTCCATCCCCCGGACGATCTGACCCAGGCGATTGCCTTCTGGGTCTGTGTATTGCCACTCACCAACGCCACCGGTCGCCTCGAGCTGTTGCTCATGGTAATGGCGGACGCGACGGACACTTTGTTCAAGTGCATCAACAACAAGGGGATCAACCCTCGTGAGGGCTTCAGACATTTGAGACTTGCTAATTTCCAGATCAGCAACGGATTCCGCATCAACACGATCAAACCGCTGAGTCAAAGCCAGTACTTCAGAATCTCCATTTGCCTT
>TARA_R110002072_G_scaffold189174_1_pt1 | contig 76173 bp, 75 predicted proteins | sample TARA_R110002072 | Tara Oceans TARA_R110002072 (sample SAMEA4397118) | marine metagenome | biome: Polar Biome; feature: [SRF] surface water layer (ENVO:00010504); material: water (ENVO:00002006), including particulate matter (ENVO:01000060) such as... | depth 5 m
TCAATCGGCAGGGTGGGTCAATTTTCCATCAGCGCCAACAATCCACAACCATGAGGTGAAGTACAAAAGCCTGGCAGACCCGTTCACGCGTGCAGAAATCGCACGTATCCAGCATGCAGACCCTCAGAGACTGCTTGAAGCACGGATGGTGGTCATGAACTGCTGGATTGGTCTCTCGCGCTCTGAGCTGATGGCGTTGGCCCGCGAGGATGTGGATCTCGATAACGGGGTGATCCATGTCCACCGCGCCTATGTGGATGGGATCTACCGCATTCCTAAAGAGAAAAAGCGTGAGCGCTTTGCTGAGTTGATTAAACCAGCAGCTGAGTTGATGAAACTCATCTTGGAGGATACCGCTGGCTGCATGCCGCAGCCGATTGAGGTTACTCAGCGGGATAATCTCACCAGCGAGTCGGAGCGTGTCACCTTTCTATTCAGGGACTGGACTACGGGAAATGCGTGGCGCCCTGACCACCTGGATGAGTGGTTCAAAGAGCACCTGGTCAAGTCCAAGGTGAACCACCGGGGCATCAACCAATGCCGCCATACGTTTGCGAGTCAGGCCCTATCAAGCCACGTTAGCCTGGAGTGGCTGGCGAAGCAGCTGGGTCACGCTGACATCACAATGATTAAGAAACACTATGCAAAGCTGATCCCGGCAGACACCAAACGGATGGGCAGTGATGTGTCTGAGCAGATGGGATTTGGGGAGGAATGGGGCGGTGTATAGCGGTTTGGGGGAACAGGTTTTTGCCCCCATTTGCCCCCAATTTTGCCCCCAAGCGATTTTTCACTTTCTAGAAGACAAGAAAAAGCCCCGTAACTCATTGAATTACGGGGCTTTTTAGTATGGCGGGAAGATAGGGATTTGAACCCTAGGTACCATCGCTGATACAACGGATTTCGAATCCGTCCCGTTCGGCCACTCCGGCATCTTCCCGTGGCGGCGCGCATGATAACAGCTGAAATACGTTTGGCGAACCCCAGTTTTGAAATTTTTCACATACTTTCAGATGCTTGCGATCAAAGGCGGTTAACAGCTGCAAAATCTGGCTACTGGGAAGCTAAACAGTCGCCCACAAAAAGGGGCACCGCAGCGCCCCTCTGTGTCGCGCTTACGCGCGTATTGCTGCGGCTTAGACGGTGAGTCGCGTCAGGGCTTCGCGGTATTTGTCGGCGGTTTTTTGCGCGACGTCGGCGGGCACTGCTGGGGCTGGTGGCTCTTTGTTCCAGCCGGTGGATTCCAGCCAGTCGCGTACGAACTGCTTGTCGAAGCTTGGCGGGTTCTTGCCTTCTGCATAGCTGTCCGCCGGCCAGAAACGGCTGGAGTCTGGGGTCAGGGCTTCGTCCATCAGGGTCAGGGTGCCGTCTTCGTCAAGGCCGAATTCGAACTTGGTGTCGGCGATGATGATGCCGCGCGTGGCTGCGTATTCAACCGCTGCGCTGTACAGGGCAATCGAGGTATCGCGCACTTTGGCGGCCAGCTCTGCGCCGATGATGGCTTCGCACTGTTCGAAACTGATGTTCTCGTCGTGGTCGCCAACGGCAGCCTTGGTCGAGGGGGTGAAGATCGGTTGCGGCAGCTTGGCCGCTTCCTTAAGACCCGCAGGCAGTTGGATGCCGCAAACGGTGCCGCTCTTCTGGTATTCCTTCCAACCGGAGCCAACGATATAGCCGCGCACGATGGCTTCTACCGCGACTGGCTTGAGGCGCTTGGCGACTACTGCGCGGCCTTCCACCAGAGGCAGTTCGGCGGCGGGGACGATGTCTTCAACCTTGTCGCCGGTGAAGTGGTTGGGCACCAAATCCTTGAGCTTGTCGAACCAGAAGTTGGAGATGGCGGTGAGGATCTTGCCCTTTTCCGGGATCGGCTCGTTGAGGATCACGTCGAATGCCGAAAGGCGGTCGGTGGCGACCATCAGCATGCGTTTGTCGTCGATCTCGTATAGATCACGGACTTTGCCCGAATAGATTTTCTTCAAACTCAGGGTGGTGGCTGTGCTCATGTCGGAATTTCCGCCTTTGGTAAACAAAACAGGCGAAACCCGCCGGGTTTCGCCTATTGGTATTGCCGGTGTAGCAGTTGCCTGCTGTCAGCCAAGGTTTTCCTGGATCAGGTCCAGCACCTTGCGCGCCACGTCGGCGGGGGCAATAGTGTTGAGATCTTTTTCCACGGTGACCTGCACGCTGTCGCCAACGGCGGTCAGGCGTACCTGATAGCGTTCGGCTCGGGCGTCGATCTCTTCCTTGCTCGGCGCGCTGCCAAACACGCTACCGAAGAAGCCAGGTTTTTCGTCCGGCTTCTGCGCGCGCTCAGCGAGGTTGATGTAGTAAACGCCCAGGCTACGGTTGATGTCGTCGATGCGTACATCCGCCATTTCCAGGGAGCGCCCCACACCGGACCAGGCGCGGTCGAAATCAGCACCCAGGCTCAGCACCGGGTTACCGTTACCGTCTTCGGACAGGCTGACGCGATTCGGTGCATCGTAATCACGGGCGGCCAGCAGAGAGACCGAACCACCCTGCTCGGCGCTGCGCGCCAGGGTCACGAGCATTTCATCGAGCAGCGCAGCATCCAAGCTTGGGTTGCTGCTGCGGTTGGTGAAGGCGACATCGGCCGTGCTGCCAGCTGGACGCTCGGCGCTGACCACGAAGATTTCGCTGGTATTACGCTGCACGCCTGGCTCGATACGCACCCGCACGCGGGTTTCAGCCTCGGGATTCACCCCAGAGACGCGGCTGCTCAGACGACGGGCCATGGATTCAGACAGGGCATCAAAACGCTGCCAGGAGGTGCTGAATTCGCCCGTTTGCGGACGCTCTTCTGCAATCTGGAAGCCGTTGTCAGCAAAGAACTGACGCGCAACAGGCCAGACTTCGGCCGGTACGCGCTGCGCCACAACCCAGCGCGACTCGCCGCTCTTCTGCAGGCTGAACTCGCTGGCATCACCGGCCACAGCCAGAGCTTGCGGGCGCGGCACGATAAATTCGCCGGTATCGGTGGTGCTAGCTACCTGCTGCGGCACGGGCAGCAGCGGGTCGATACGTTTGGCGTCGACGTTTGGCGGCATTTGCATCGTGGCCGTCTGACGGGCTTCGAGGTAGTCGCTGCCACGGTCACGGAAATAGCCGTTTTCGCCATAGATCCAGCCGCAACCGCTGGTACCAGCGATGATCAGGGCCAGGGCAGAGAGTCCGGTGAGTCGCTTCATGCGTAGTAATTCCTCAATTAAACCAATACGCCGGACTGGCGCAGGGCCTGACGCAGCGGTTCATGACAACGTGGGCTGAGCCAGGTCAGTGGCAGACGGATACCGTCTGGCATCAAACCCATTTCATGCAGAGCCCATTTCACCGGAATCGGGTTGGATTCGATAAACAGCGCCTTGTGCAGCGGCATCAGGCGGTCGTTGATGGCGCGGGCAATGGCGGCTTCACCGCGCATGGCTGCTGCGCACAGATCGCTCATCGCGCGCGGGGCGACGTTGGCGGTTACCGAGATATTGCCCTTGCCGCCCATCAGCATCAGCTCGACGGCAGTAGCGTCATCGCCGGAATAGACGAGGAAGTCCTTGCTTACGCGATCCAGTACTTCCTGGCCGCGCTGCAGGTCGCCAGTGGCTTCCTTGATACCAATGATGTTGTCGATCTTGGCCAGGCGCTCAACCGTCTCCGGCAGCATGTCGCAGACCGTACGGCCCGGCACGTTGTAGAGAATCTGCGGGATGGCAACCGATTCGGCGATATGGCGGAAGTGCAGGTACAGGCCTTCCTGAGTCGGCTTGTTGTAATACGGGGTGACTAGCAGGCAAGCGTCGGCACCGACATCTTTAGCAGCGCGGGTCAGTTCGACTGACTCTCGGGTGGAGTTGCCACCGGTACCGGCGATGACGGGAATACGTCCGGCTACCTGATCGACCACACGACGGATCACTTCTACGTGCTCACCCACGTCAAGCGTGGCGGACTCACCTGTGGTGCCGACCGCGACGATGGCGTTGGTGCCCTCTTGCAGGTGGAAATCCACCAGTTTGCTCAGGCCGTCCCAATCAAGACCACCTTGTGCATCCATGGGCGTAACCAGTGCCACCATACTGCCCGCAATCATGCAACCGCTCCTGCCGGAAAAAGAGAGCGGTAATGGTACTGGGGCCACCTGCCTTGCACAAGCGAAGTACCTCGGCAACGCGTATACAATCTTTCTCAGGCAAACGCGGCACATTCCACATCGCCAAGCCCTGCCAGCATTCCCCTGAGCGGTGCTTTTCGCTACCCTTCCGGCTTTGATCGGTGCTGTATAAACAGCTCGACCGCTTATTGTTTAGGAAGGCTGCATGTCCACCCCCCCAGTTCGCGAACAATTCCTGCTTATCAGCGCCCTCGGTCCCAACGCCATGGAGCTGACCAACGTGCTCTGCCGCACCAGTCACGAGAACCGTTGCGCCGTGGTCAGTACTCGCCTCAGTCGGCATGGCGAGTACAGCGCACTGGTCTTGCAGATATCCGGCAGCTGGGATGCACTGGCTCGCTTGGAGTCAAGCCTGCCGGCGCTGGCGAAGAAGCACAGCTTCTCGGTCAACGTGATTCGCAGCGCCGCCTCGGAAAGCCGCCCACAGGCGCTGCCTTATGTGGCGTATGTCAGCTCGGCCTACCGCCCGGACATCCTTAATGAGCTGTGCCAGTTCTTTCTCGACCATCACGTCGAACTGGAAAACCTCACCTGCGACACCTACCAGGCCCCGCAGACCGGCGGCACCATGCTCAACGCCACCCTGACCGTGACCTTGCCAGCCGGCACGCAGATCAGCTGGTTGCGTGATCAGTTCCTCGACTTTGCCGATGCCTTGAATCTGGACGCTTTGATTGAACCCTGGCGTCCGCAGAACCCATAAAGGAGCAGCACGATATGGCCGTAGTACTCGACACCCCGGTTGCAGATTTTCAGGCAGAGGCCACCAGCGGCCAGACCGTAAAGCTGTCCGCACTCAAAGGCCAGCAAGTGGTGATCTACTTTTATCCGAAGGACAGCACGCCGGGCTGCACCACCGAGGGCCAGGGTTTTCGCGACCAATACTCGGCCTTTCAGGCAGCCAACACGCTGATCTTCGGCGTGTCGCGCGACAGCCTGAAGTCCCACGAGAACTTCAAGTGCAAGCAGGAATTCCCCTTTGAGCTGATCTCTGACAAAGATGAAGCCGTTTGCCAGCTGTTCGATGTGATCAAGCTCAAAAAGCTCTACGGCAAGGAATACCTGGGCGTGGACCGCAGCACCTTCCTAATCGATAAAGAAGGTGTATTGCGCCAGGAATGGCGTGGCGTGAAGGTACCCGGGCATGTCGATGCGGTACTGGCCGCGGCCCAGGCACTGAATAAAGCCTGAATCGCGCGAGCAAAAAAGCCGGTCAATTGACCGGCTTTTTATTGCCTGCAGATTAATCGGCCGTTATCTGCTCACTACGTGGCCAGGCATCGATCACGGCTTTGAATAGCGTGGCCAACGGGATGGCGAAGAACACGCCCCAGAAGCCCCACATGCCGCCAAACAGCAGCACCGCGCAGATGATCGCCACCGGGTGCAGATTGACCGCCTCGGAGAACAGCAGCGGCACCAGGACGTTGCCGTCCAGCGCCTGAATGATCCCGTAGACCACCATCAGGTAAATGAACTGATCACCGAGCCCCCACTGGAACAGCCCGATCAGCGCCACCGGCACCGTGACCACCACAGCACCGATATACGGCACCACCACCGACAGGCCAACCAGCAAAGCCAGCAGCGCGGCGTAGTTAAGCCCCAAGTAGGCAAACGCGATGTAGGTGACCACGCCACAGATAATGATTTCGATCACCTTGCCGCGAATGTAGTTGGCAATCTGCTTGTTCATCTCCTCTGCCACTTGAGTGATCAACGCACGTTCACGCGGCAGATAACCACGAAACCACGCACTGATCAGCTCGCGATCCTTGAGGAAGAAGAACACCAGAATCGGTACAAGCACGAGGTAGATCATGATGCTGACCAGCATCGGCAAGCTTGATAAGGAAAATGACAGTGCCCACTGGCCAAACTTGCCAACCTCACCCCGCACGCCCTCAATTAACTGCAGCACCTGCACATCGGTAATCAACGTCGGGTAACGCTCCGGCAGCAGCAGAAACAGCGACTGCCACTCGCCAAGCATGCGCGGCAGTTCATTGAACAAGGTGCTCAACTGTTGCCAAAGCAGTGGCATCAATACCAACAGAAACAGTCCTAGCATGCTTAAAAACAGGGTAAACACCAGCCACACTGCCACCACTTGCGGCAAGCGCAGGCGCTCAAAGGCATTCACCAACCCCTGCATCAGAAACGCCAGCACCAAGCCGGTCAGCACTGGAGCCAACATTCCACCCAGGTTCAGGATCGCGGCAAAGCCCAACACCAATAAAACCGCGAGCACCACCGCCTGCTCATCAGAAAAATAGCGATGCAACCAATCCTGAAACACCTTGAACATCGTGACTCCTTACTTGAGCAGCGCCTTCACAGGCATCCCTATGAACCGCACTTGTCGTCGCGGCTGTTAGGCCTTGCGCAGCCAATAGCGATACACACCACTATCGACCTCTTCACGCAACAGACTATGCCCGGCCAGGCTGGCGAAGGCACGGAAATCCCGCTGCGAGCCGGCATCAGTGGCCTCAACCTTGAGTACGGCGCCACTGGCCAGGCGGTTTAGCTCCAGCTTGGCTTTGAGTAAAGGTAGCGGGCAGTTGAGCCCGCAGGCGTCCAGTTGCGCGTCGAAGTCCTCGGCACGCCATTGCATATCAGTCATTGAGCCACTCCAGGAAGGCCGCAAGGATACCCAAGGGCGTACAACCCTGGCCAGCACCGCCGCCAGCCAGCTACAGTAGCGCCTTTGTTCGACACGAGCTTTGTGCATGAGCCTTCTGCGCCCTACCCTGTTGACGCTGGCCTGCCTGCTGGCAGCCCCCGCCACGGCCAGTGACCTGCCCTCCCTTGGCGATGCCAGTTCCGCCATCGTTTCCCCACAGCAAGAGCACCAACTGGGCCGCGCCTGGCTGAGCCTGGTTCGCGGCCAGGTCAGCCAGCTCGACGACCCACAGCTCAAGGACTTCGTCGAAACCAGCGTCTATCGCCTGAGCGAAACCAGCCAACTGCAGGATCGACGCCTGGAGTTCGTTCTGCTCAACAGCCCACAGATCAACGCCTTTGCCGCGCCCGGTGGAATTGTCGGGGTCAACGGCGGCCTGTTTCTCTATGCGCAGACCGAAGCCGAGTACGCCTCGGTTATGGCTCACGAACTGGCGCATTTGTCACAACGCCACTTCGCTCGAGGGCTAGAGGCACAGCAGCGCATGCAGATCCCGGTGATGGCCGGACTGCTCGCGGGTATCGTCGCAGCGGCGGCTGGTGCTGGCGACCTGGGCATAGCCGCCATCGCCTCGACCCAAGCAGCAGCGATGCAGGAACAACGGCGCTTCTCTCGACAAAATGAGCAGGAAGCTGACCGCATCGGCCTGGTCAACCTGGAAAAAGCCGGCTTCGATCCGCGCGCCATGCCCAGCATGTTCGAGCGTCTGATGCGCCAGTACCGCTACGATCGCAAGCCGCCGGAGTTTCTCCTCACTCACCCGGTGTCGGAATCGCGCATCGCCGACACCCGCAACCGCGCCGAGCAGTACAACGCGTCAGGGATCACTGACAGCGTGCGCTACCAGCTGATGCGCGCACGCGTGCAGCTGATCTACGAAGAAACCCCAGGCGTCGCCGCCAAACGCTTTCGCAACATGCTCGACGAGAATCCGCAGCTGGAAGCCGCCCGCTATGGCTTGGCGATTGCGCTGATCAAGAGCGGACAGCACAAAGAAGCCCGCGAAGCGTTGCAACCTCTGCTCGCCAAATCCCCCAACGACGTCACCTACAACCTGGCGCACGTTGAACTGGATATGGCTGCCAATCGCCTAGGCGACGCGCAAAGCCGGATCACCCGCTTGCTGACCCTTTATCCGAACAATTACCCCGTCAACCAGGCGCATATCGATCTGCTGATGAAGCAGGTGCGCACTCAGGAAGCCGAGCGCGCCCTCGACGACATGCTGAAAAGTCGCGGCAAAGATCCGGATGTCTGGTATCAGGTAGCCGAAGTGCGCGGCCTGAGCGGCAATACCATCGGCCTGCACCAAGCCCGTGGCGAATTCTTCGCCCTGGTCGGCGACTACAACCAGGCCCTGGAACAGCTCGACTTTGCCAAGCGCCGCGCCAGCAACAACTTCCAACTCGCCTCACGCATCGACGCCAGGCAGCGCGAGCTGATTGAAGAACAGCGCATCATCGAGCAGATGCTTCGCTAGCACTGCTCGCCCTAGAGACGAAAAAGCCAGGCAAATGCCTGGCTTTTTTATACAGCTCGCTTAAGCGTTGCCGCTCAGCTTGAGCCGCGCTACCTGGGTAAAATCGAGCATACGCTTGAGCGGCTTGATCGCTTTGGGGATCAATGCCGGGTCGACGAATATCTCGTTACTACCCTCACGCAAGCACTCCAAGGTGCGCTGCAGAGTATTCATAGCCATCCACGGACAATGCGCGCAGCTACGGCAAGCAGCGCCGTTGCCGGCGGTGGGCGCGGCAACAAACTCCTTGTCCGGACACAGCTGCTGCATTTTGTAGAAGATGCCAGCGTCGGTGGCGACGATAAAGGTCTTGTTCGGCAGACGCTGCGCCGCGGCGATCAGCTGACTGGTAGAACCCACTGCATCGGCCAGATCGATCACCGCTGTCGGCGACTCGGGGTGCACCAGCACGGCGGCATCCGGATACAGCGCCTTCATATCTTCCAGCTGCTTGGCTTTGAACTCTTCGTGAACGATGCAGGCGCCGTCCCAAAGCAGCATGTCAGCGCCGGTTTTGTTCTGGATATAACGCCCCAGGTGTTGATCCGGTGCCCAGATGATGCTTTCGCCGTTATCCATCAGGTGCTCAACAATCTCCACCGCGCAGCTGGAGGTCACCACCCAATCAGCCCGCGCCTTCACCGCCGCCGAGGTATTGGCATATACCACTACCGTGCGCTGCGGGTGCTGATCGCAGAACGCCGAAAACTCTTCCACCGGACAACCCAGATCAAGCGAGCAAGTCGCCTCAAGCGTCGGCATCAGCACGCGCTTTTCCGGATTAAGGATTTTCGCCGTTTCGCCCATGAATTTTACGCCGGCCACCAACACAGTCTGCGCCGGGTGCTGATTGCCAAAGCGTGCCATCTCCAGCGAGTCGGAAACGCAGCCACCCGTTTCTTCGGCCAGCGCCTGCAGCACGGGGTCGCAGTAATAGTGTGCAACCAGTACGGCATTTTGCTTTTTCAGCTCTGCGGCGATTTCGCTGCGGTAAAAAGCCTCTTGCTCAGGCGTGAGCGGTTGGGGCTGCTTCGCATCGAGGTGGGCTTGTACCAGCAGGCGTTCGGAAATCTGGGTCATGTCATCAGGCTCTGAATATGCTTTCAGTGCAGCGAGTATACCGCCTGCATGGCACGGCGCAGACAGCTTACGGCCAGACACAGGTAGTAAATAACGGATAAAAAAAAACCTGAAAATTCTTTTATAAGAACTTTCAGGCTTCTTTAACCTTCCGAAGAAGGGAATATGGTGGGTCGTGTGGGATTCGAACCTACGACCAATTGGTTAAAAGCCAACTGCTCTACCAACTGAGCTAACGACCCGACGCGAGGCGCATGATACTGATTTAATTCAGGAATTCAACACTTCGCGGAAAATTTTTTAGAAATAACGAGTGGGATCAACCAACCCTGCGGCAGTAAAGCCCGCTGCACGCAGACGACAGCTGTCACATTTACCGCAGGCACGGCCCTGATCATCAGCCTGGTAGCAAGAGACAGTCAGCGCGTAATCAACGCCCTGCTGAACGCCAGCCTGAACGATCTCGGCCTTGCTCATGGCCTGCAGTGGAGCCTGAATGCGAAAGCCCTGCCCTTCTACACCGGCCTTGGTAGCAAGATTGGCCATACGCTCGAAAGCCTCAACAAACTCCGGACGGCAATCGGGGTAACCGGAATAATCCACCGCGTTTACACCGATAAAAATATCCCGAGCGCCCAACACCTCAGCCCAACCCAACGCAAGCGACAGGAACACGGTATTACGCGCAGGCACGTAAGTTACCGGAATGCCTTCGGTCGGGCTTTCCGGCACCTCGATACTTGAATCAGTCAGCGCCGAGCCACCCATGCCATTCAGGTTCAGGCCGATCACCTTGTGCTCAACCACCCCCAACTGCCGCGCCACCTGCTCGGCCGCATGCAACTCGGAGCGATGCCGCTGACCGTAATCAAAACTCATGGTGTAACAGCTGTAGCCAGCGGCTTTGGCCAACGCCACCACAGTGGCCGAATCCAGGCCGCCTGACAGCAGAATTACCGCTTTCTTATCGCTCATATCAATGTCCCGGCTCATCATTCCAGAGAATCTTGTGCAGCTGCATTTGCAGGCGAACCGGCAGGTTGTCGGCAATGATCCACTCAGCCAACGAACGCGCATCCAGCTCATGGTGACTGGGCGACATCAGCACCTCGCTAACGCGCTGATCCAAGCGGTACTGGATCAGCTTGCTCACCGCCCAGTCATAGTCCTCACGGGAGCAGATCACGAACTTGACCTGATCATTCGGCGTCAGCAGGTCAATATTCTCATAGCGGTTACGCGCCACTTCGGCCGAGCCTGGGGTTTTCAGGTCGAGCACTTTGCTCACCCGCGGGTCGACCGCCGACACATCCAACGCGCCGCTGGTTTCCAGCGACACTTCATAACCGGCATCACACAGACGCTTGAGCAGAGGAATACAGTTGGGTTGCGCCAGCGGCTCACCACCGGTCACGCAGATATAGCGCGGCTTGTAGCCGGCCACCTGCTGGGCAATGGCGTCCAGCGACATGATTTCGCCACCACTGAAGGCATAGGCGGTGTCGCAGTATTGGCAACGCAAAGGACAGCCGGTCAGGCGAACGAACACGGTCGGCAAGCCGGCGGTGCGCGTCTCGCCCTGCAGCGAGTAGAAAATCTCGGTAATGCGCAGGGTATCTTGCATATCAGCCACGGGCGTGACAGCTAAACAGGCCGTCCGCCTCCGTTGCGGGAAAAGGGGCGCGGATTGTATACGAAAAAATTTCCGGGTGAAATTTTTAACGTTGCACAGCATGACGACGCACCAGCCCATTCACTGACTAAGTGCCAATAAAAACCCGCGCCAGGCGCGGGTTTCTTGAATCGAATTGCGACGTTACGGCAAACGCTGCAAATCACGCTGCGCCAGCTGAGCTGCCGAGCTGCCCGGATACTGAGCAATCACCTGCTGCAGAATACCTTTGGCCTTGTCGCTGTTACCCAAGCGCTGCTCGACGTCGGCAAGCTTGAACAACGAGTCCGGCACCTTGGCGTGGCTCGGGTAAGTCTGGCTGACCCGAGCGAATGCCTGGCCTGCGCCCTGCAGATCACCTTTGGCCAGATTCACCTCGCCGAGCCAGTACTGCGCGTTGCCGGCGTACTGACTGTTGGGGTATTTGCGCAGAAAAGCGGCAAAGGCCTGACTGGCCTTGTCGAAGTCCTTGGCTTTGATCAAATCAAAGGCCGCTTCGTAGAACAGCTTTTCCTTTGCTGGATCGGCCGGCTCATTACTGGCCGGCGCTTGTGCCTGCCCCGCCGCTGGCGGAGTAGGCGTACCACCGGCATTAATTGCACCGGCAGTTGAAGAATTCTGGCCGACTGCAGCACCTGCTGCACCACCACTCACACGTCGATCAAGATCCTGATAACGCTCCAGGCTTTCTTGTTTCAGACGCTGAATTTCATTCTGTTGCTCTTCCAGCGTACCGCGCAGCTGCGCGATCTCTTCCTGCATCTGCTGCAACTGGTTGAACAGCATGCCCTGCGCCGTGACAGGGGCAGCAGCCCCTGTCGCGACGGAGGTGCCGGACGTACCGTAACCAGCAGGCGGGTAACTGCTGCCGTAACCGGCATTGTTATCCACCACGGGAACCTCAGCCCACGCCGCAAGCGGCAGGCTGAGCGCCAAAACGGTTAAAGCACGGCGGCACGTACGCATATCGAATTACTTACGCAGTTCGACGCGACGGTTTTGAGCCCAGGAGGACTCGTCGTTGCCAGTGGCGATTGCGCGCTCTTCACCGTAGGAAACCAGTTCCAGTTGAGCTGGCGAAACGCCCTGCAGTACCAGGTAACGCTGCACAGCCTTGGCGCGACGCTCGCCCAGAGCCATGTTGTATTCACGAGTACCGCGCTCGTCAGCGTGGCCTTCCAGAACTACGCGAGCGCCATTGCCTTGCAGGTCTTTGGCGTGCACGTCCAGAGCGCGCATGGCCTCTGGCTTCAGGTCGGAGCTGTCGTATTCGAAGTAGAAAGTGGTGATAGCGCGCAGAGCAGCTTCTTCGCTCAGGCTGCCATCAACAGCGCCAGTGTTGGCACCGTAACCAGCGTTAGGATCGGTAGCGCCTTCGCCAGCAGCGTCGCCGCCTTTCGAGGAGCAACCAACTGCAACGGCCAGAGCCAGGCTCAGCGCGGCGAACTTACCAAATTTCAGCATTTCCATCATGTAACTCCTAATGAACCCCAGTGTGTTAAGCAGTATTTCAAACAACAACGGTGTAGCGCCGCATCAGTTCAGGTAAGGGGACCAAGAAGGCTCTCGAACTTCGCCTTGAGCGGTAGGAAGAGGGAGCCTCACGCGTCCATTGGTGGACGCTAATACCAAGACTCCCCGACCCTGCTGGCGGGTGGCGTAGATTACCATGGTGCCGTTAGGCGCAACAGTAGGCGACTCATCCAGACTAGTGTCTGAAAGTATCCGCAAATTGCCGCGCTGCAGGTCTTGCGCCGCCACTTTGAACACGGTGTAACCATCCTGGCGATGGATCATCACCAGGGTTTTCTCATCAGCGGAAAGTTTCGGGTTGGCGTTGTAGTTACCGATAAAGGTCACACGTTCTGCCGAACCGCCGTTGATATTGGTCTTGTAGATCTGTGGTTTGCCGGAGCGATCCGAGGTGAAGTACAGGGTCTGACCGTCCTTACCCCAGAATGGTTCGGTATCAATCGATGGCTGATTGGTCACACGGCGCAGCTGGCGAGAGCCCATGTCCATCACATAGATTTCCGGGTTGCCGTCACGTGACAGCACGAACGCCAGACGGTTACCGTCTGGCGACCAGGCTGGCGCGCCATTCAGGCCTTCAAAATTGGTGATCTGCTCGCGGCGACCGGTATCGATGTGCTGGACGAAGATGCGTGGGCGCTTCTGCTCGAACGAGACGTAAGCAATGCGACGACCATCCGGAGCGAACGACGGCGAAAGAATCGGCTCGCGCGATTGCAACAGAGTCACTGCACGGGCGCCGTCATAGTCGGAACGCTGCAGGGTGTAGCGGGTGTTGTTAACTGCAAAACGCTCGGCTGTTACATACAGCATACGCGTCGAGAACGCACCCTTAACGCCGGTAAGCTTCTCGAAGGACTGATCAGCGATGTGGTGCGCCATGTCACGCAGCTGATCGACACCGCCACCCACGCTGCCGGTCATGACCTGCTGCTGAGTGGTGACGTTGAACAAGGCGAACTGGATCTGCAGACGGCCAGCGTTCGGCACAATGTTGCCAACCAGTACGTACTGCGCACCCAACGCTTGCCAATCGCGGTAGATCACTTCAGCTGCCTGAGTCGGCAGGCTGATCATGTTCTGCCGCGGGATCGGCTCGAATACGCCGGAATTGCGCAGGTCATTGCCGATGATTTCAGCCATATCCTCGGGCAACACACTGCCGCCCTGCCAGCCAAACGGCACTACGGCGATGGGGGTGGCACGGTCAGTACCACTGCTGATCACCAGCGGATCAGCGGCCTGAACAGTACCGACCAACAAGGTCAGACCGAACAGAACAATACGCATCAGGGTATTCACAGACCTAAATCCTCCGGTTTGAAGACAGCGCGACGCTGCCGGTATAGGCGATCAAAAGTGGCTCTGTCCAGTTGCTGCATTTCAGCAATACGGCCGACGTTACGCACCGCCTGTACAGCAGAGTTATCAAATGGCGAGTCGCCACTGGAGCGCGTCACGCTGGCATTAGTAATGGTGCCATCAGGCAGCATTTCGATCAGTACTTCTACACTCATGCCATTACGCGCAGATGGCGGACGCCGCCATTGCTGGCTGACCAGCATGACAATCAAATCATCCAGGCTACCAGCGACTTCATCGCCGACCGTGTCAGCGATTGCCTGCTGGCGCCCGACATCCTCAGACAGCAACTCGGCCAGTGCGGCAGCCTTCTTGTCTTCTACAGCTTTACGCTGCGCCGCTTCTGCCGCCTTTTTCTTGGCGTCATCCGCTTTTTTCTTCTTTGCAGCTTCAGCGGCGGCTTTCTTCTTCGCCTCTTCTGCCGCTTTTTTCTTGGCATCTTCAGCGGCTTTTTTCTTTGCCGCCTCATCCGCCGCTTTCTTCTTGGCTACATCAGCGAGCTTCTTCTGCTCAGCAGCCTTTTTGTCAGCCTCGGCTTTTTTGGCCTCTTGGGCTTTCTGAACCTCTTGCGCTTTCTTTTGTTCCGCAGCCTTGGCCGCTACTTTTTCCTGCTCAGCTTTTTTCTGTTCAAGCTGCTCGGTTTCGTACACAGGAGCGGTGGTTTTCTTGGTTTCGCCCGCGATCTTCTGATTGGTCTGAGTGGTGGCCTGGCTTTGTGATTGCAGCTTGTACAGAGTGGCTTGTACCACCGGCTTGGCCGGCGGCAGATCCGGGGCAAAGGCGAAACTGACGAACAACATGGCAAACATGATGACGTGCAGGCCCACAGCCCAGACAACCGGCCAAAACAGACTTTCCGAAGGCGAGCGTTCGCGCTGGTCGTGCATCAGGGGGCCTCAGTGATCAGCCCGACGTTACCCACGTCAGCCTGCTGCAAACCGCCCATGGCCGCCATGATGGTGCCGTAATCAACGGTTTTGTCGCCGCGCACAAACACCTGAACCTGCTTACCGGTGGCCCGGCTCTGGCTGATGATCGCCGTCACCGCCCGGGTCATCTCTTCCAATGTCAGCGCTTTGTCCTGAACTGTGTCGACATCGACTTCCGTACCCATATTCCAGTAATAGGTCTTGTCGGCCTTGATCGAGATGGTCAACACCTGCGCGTTGTTATCTTGCGGCAGGGCTTCACTGCTGACTTTCGGCAGATCGACCTTGACCCCCTGGTTGAGCATGGGCGCGGTCACCATAAAGATCACCAGCAGTACCAACATCACATCGATGTAAGGCACCACGTTCATCTCGGCGACGGGCTTGCGTCTGTTGCGAATTCTGGCCATGGCTTAAAACCTTTCGTAAAGAGTGCCTAAGGCTTAGTCGTCGCTGGTGTGGACTTTGCGGTGCAGAATCGCCTGGAACTCATCGGCGAAGGTGTAGTAACGACCGATCAGCATTTCGCCACGGGCAGCAAAACGGTTGTAGGCGATAACCGCAGGAATCGCAGCGAACAGACCGATGGCAGTGGCGATCAGCGCCTCGGCAATACCAGGCGCCACAGTGGCCAGGGTTGCTTGCTGCACCTGAGCCAGGCCACGGAAGGAGTTCATGATGCCCCACACGGTACCGAACAGACCGATGTACGGGCTGGTGGAACCGACCGTGGCGAGAAACGGCAGGCTCTGCTCAAGCTTCTCTTCTTCACGCGAGATGGCCACACGCATGGCACGCGCTACGGCATCCATCACTGCATCCGGATCGACACCGGCCTGCTGACGCAGGCGCGAGAATTCTTTAAAACCAGCGCGAAAGATCTGCTCCAGACCAGAGTCTGGGTCCGGGTTGCTGCCCGCCTGGCGGTATAGCTTGGACAGGTCAATACCCGACCAGAAGCGCTCTTCGAAGTTATCCAGGGCGCGCTTGGCTGCACGCAGCAGCGCGGTGCGCTGAAAGATCATGACCCAGGACATGACCGATGCGGCCACCAGTGTCAGCATTACCAGTTGCACCACCAGACTGGCGTTGCTGATCAGACTCCACATTGACATGTGGTCAACGGCGTTGGCTTCCACGCTTACTCTCCTGCTCTAGATGTACCCGCGCCGCCCTGCCCGGCAAAGGCCGTGTGCAGAGCTTGGGGAATAGCCCGGGGTTTCAAATTGTCGGCGCGCACACAGGCCACCATAAACTGCCCTTCACAAAGCAGCACATCATCCGTTGCTCGCCTGACCTGTTGACGAAAACGCAGGCTGGCACGGTTCAATTCAATCACTTCAGCGCTCACCAGCAACTCATCGTCGAGCTTGGCTGGCGCGTGGTAGCGCGCTTCAGCCGAGTGCACAACGAACAACAGGCCCTCCTCGGCCAACGTAGACTGGAGAAAGCCCAGATCACGCAGGCGCTCGGTGCGAGCCCGTTCCATAAATTTGAGGTAATTGACGTAGTAGACGATGCCGCCTGCATCAGTGTCTTCGAAATAAACCCGACAACGATGGATGAACGGCGTAACTCCGTTTTGCGCGCGCATACTCTAGTGCCAGCTCCCGATCTTGCCAATCGTCTTCGACAAGTATTTTTTGTTAATCATCATCACGCTCGAACAAGTCAGCCGTGGGCAGCTCACCCATGCGCTTGGGTATGTTCAGGCCAAAGTGCAAGTAGGCATGCCGAGTCACCACCCGGCCGCGCGGGGTGCGCATGATGTAACCCTGCTGAATCAGATAGGGTTCGAGCACGTCCTCAATGGTGTGGCGTTCTTCGCTGATAGCAGCCGCGAGGTTATCGATGCCCACCGGCCCGCCGTCAAACTTCTCGATCATGGTCAGCAGTAGACGTCGGTCCTGGTGATCGAAGCCACGCTCGTCAACATCCAGCAGATTCAGCGCCAGGTCGGCGATCTCACGGGTGATATCGCCTTGCGCACGCACCTCGGCGAAGTCGCGCACACGGCGTAGCAGACGGTTGGCAATCCGTGGTGTACCGCGGGCGCGCCGGGCAATCTCAAAGGCGCCGTGGGGCTCGATGGGCAAGCCGAGAATCCCCGCCGAACGCATGACAATGGTGGCCAGGTCTTCGGTGTTATAGAACTCCAACCGCTGGACGATGCCGAAGCGATCACGCAAGGGGTTGGTCAACATGCCGGCGCGCGTGGTGGCGCCGACCAGGGTAAACGGCGGCAGATCAAGCTTGATCGAGCGCGCAGCCGGTCCTTCGCCGATCATAATGTCGAGCTGGAAGTCTTCCATAGCCGGGTACAGCACTTCTTCGACAATCGGCGACAGGCGATGAATTTCATCGATAAACAGCACATCACCCGGTTCCAGATTTGTCAGCAACGCCGCCAGATCACCCGGCCGCTCCAGCACCGGGCCCGAGGTGCTCTTGATCGAGACATTCATTTCCTGGGCAATGATATTGGCCAAAGTGGTCTTGCCCAGACCGGGCGGACCGAAGATCAGCGTGTGATCGAGCGCTTCGCTACGACCACGGGCCGCCTGGATAAACAGCTCCATTTGCTCGCGCACACTCGGTTGGCCGATGTATTCGGCCAGCTTAAGTGGGCGAATGGCACGGTCAACTTGCTCATCACGGTCACGCGGAGCAGCAGTAATCAGGCGATCAGCTTCTAGCACTAGACCATTCCCTTCAGGGCTCGACGAATCATATCTTCACTGCTCAAACCGTCTTCCTTAATAGCTGAGACGGCGCGACTGGCTTCCTGTGGTTTGTAGCCGAGCGAAATAAGTGCGCTGACTGCATCATTCTCCGCGCTTGTGACTGCACTACCGCCGCGAGGTTCCACCACCAGGTGCGACATGCCCGGCACGGTTTCCCAGGCTTTGAAACGGTCTTTCAGCTCAACCAGCAAGCGTTCGGCGGTTTTCTTGCCAACACCCGGGATTTTCACCAGCACCGACGTGTCTTGCGCTTGCACGCAACGCACCAACTCATCCACCTCCAGGCCGGACATCAGCGCCAACGCCAGCTTAGGGCCAACACCGTTAAGGCGGATCAACTCGCGAAACAACTCACGCTCGCGCTTCTCAAAAAAGCCATACAGCAGATGCGCATCCTCGCGAACCACCAGATGGGTGTGCAGAGTCAGCGGCTCGCCCACAGCGGGCAAACGGTACAGGGTGGTCATGGGCACTTCCAGCTCATAACCCAAACCATTTATGTCAATAATCACATGCGGCGGCTGCTTTTCCGCCAAGGTGCCACGCAAACGTCCGATCACCGCAACTTTCCTTAAAAATGACGTTACAAACGAAGGCGACCGGCGCGCCGCTTGGCACCGACCAGGCCATGGGGAATCAGGCTCTGCCGATGGTGGGCATGACACAGGGCAATCGCCAAGGCGTCAGAAGCATCGATCTGTGGCTTTTGCACCAGCTTGAGCAGGTGCATGACCATCATCTGCACCTGCTCCTTATCCGCTCCACCGGTGCCGGCAATCGCCTGCTTGACCTGAGTCGCGGTGTATTCGGCAATATCCAGCCCCGCCTCAATACCCGCAACGATGGCCACACCGCGCGCCTGACCGAGCTTGAGGGCTGAATCCGGGTTGCGCGCCATAAATACCTGTTCGATGCCCATGGTCACCGGCCCATAGGTTTCGATCACCTCGCGTACACCACGAAACACCACCTGCAGACGCTCTGGCATCGAACCATTGCCCGTGCGAATGCAGCCCGAGGCGACATATTCGCAGTTGCGCCCAGTATCACGCACCACGCCGTAACCGGTGATACGCGAGCCGGGGTCGATGCCAAGGATCAAGGTCATGCCTTACCGCCCACTCAAGGCGCCTGCCAACTTGGCCGGCACACTGTCTATTTATCCAGCTCGCGAGTATAGAGCCCGCCTTAGCCCGCGTCATCCGGCGCAGGTTATAAAAATGACCACGCATCATTCATATCGGGTCACAGCGGTATGCCGCTTAGCAGCCCGGACAACCAGCCATAAAAAAACCGGAGTGCTCAGGCCAACAACCTGAACACCTCCGGCTCTGCTCTAGCCGCAAACACTCAGCCAAGCTGCTCCATGATCTCGTCAGGAATCTCAGCGTTGTGATAGACCTCTTGCGCATCATCAAGGTCTTCGAGCATGTCGATCAGCTTGATGACTTTCTGCGCAGTTTCCAGGTCGGTAATCGGTGCACTGATCGACGGGATCATGGCGATTTCCGCCTCTGCAGCCTTGAAGCCAGCCGCTCGGAGCGCCTCATTGACCCCATGGAAATCAGCGAAGCTGGTGGAAACCAGCGCTGAGCCGTCTTCGGCCATTTCCACATCATCGGCACCGGCCTCCAGCGCGGCTTCCATCAAGGCATCTTCGCTCACACCTGCAGCAAAGCTGATTTGTCCCTTGCGATCGAACATATAGGCCACCGAACCATCGGTACCCAGATTGCCACCACACTTGGTAAAAGCATGCCGTACTTCAGCCGCCGTGCGATTACGATTGTCCGTCATGGCCTCAACGATGATCGCCACGCCGCCCAGCGCGTAGCCTTCGTAGCTCAGCTCGACCACGTTATCGGCTTCGTTATTGCCGGCACCACGGGCAATGGCACGGTCGATTACATCGCGCGACATGTTGTTGGTCAGCGCCTTGTCCACCGCCAGACGCAGACGCGGGTTGTCCGCCGGGATCGGACCGCCATGTTTGGAAGCGACCGTTAACTCACGAATCAGCTTGGTGAATATCTTGCCGCGCTTGGCGTCCTGACGCCCTTTGCGGTGCTTGATGTTGGCCCACTTGGAATGACCAGCCATAACTCACTCCGGTTTTTTCACATTCGACTTCGAGGCGGGAGAGTTCGAGTCTCTCAGGCCGCTATAAAGAAGAAGCCTGGTAAACCAGGCTTCTTGTGACGCTTTATTCCGCTTTCGGCTGCTCGCGCAGGCGAATGTGCAGTTCACGCAGCGACTTGTTATCCACCTCACCCGGCGCCTGAGTCATCACACAGGCCGCGCTCTGGGTTTTCGGGAAGGCAATCACTTCACGGATCGACTGCGCACCGGTCATCAGCATCACCAGGCGGTCAAGGCCGAAGGCCAAGCCACCATGGGGCGGTGCGCCGAATTTCAGGGCATCAAGGAGGAAGCCGAACTTCTCCTGCTGCTCGTCTTCGCTGATGCCCAGCACGCGGAACACGGTCTGCTGCATTGACTTGTCGTGGATACGGATCGAACCGCCGCCCAACTCGGTACCGTTGAGCACCATGTCGTAAGCACGCGACAACGCAGCCGCCGGATTGGCTTCCAGCTCAGCCGGGCTGCATTTTGGCGCAGTGAACGGGTGGTGCATTGCGGTCAGGCTGCCGTCGTCGTTCTCTTCGAACATTGGGAAGTCGACGACCCACAGCGGCGCCCACTCGCAAGTCAGCAAGTTGAGGTCATGACCCAGCTTGATGCGCAGCGCGCCCAGGGCTTCGCTGACGATCTTGGCCTTGTCGGCACCGAAGAACACGATGTCGCCATCCACGGCACCGACGCGATCAAGGATCACGTTGATGTTGTCCAGTGGGATGTTCTTGACGATCGGCGACTGCAGGCCTTCCGCACCATTGGCGCGCTCGTTGACCTTGATGTAAGCCAGGCCCTTGGCGCCGTAGATGCCAACAAACTTAGTGTATTCATCGATCTTGCTGCGCGGCATGCTCGCCCCACCCGGCACACGCAGCGCGGTCACGCGGCACTTCGGATCGTTGGCCGGGCCGCTGAACACTTTGAAATCGACCGCTTGCAGCTGGTCGGCCACATCTACCAGTTCCAGCGGGTTGCGCAGGTCCGGCTTGTCGGAGCCGAAACGACGCATGGCTTCGGCCAGGGTCATGTGCGGCAGCTCACCAAACTCGACGTTGAGCACTTCCTTGAACAGCTGGCGAATCATCTTCTCGGTGATAGCCATGATGTCGGCTTCATCGAGGAAACTGGTTTCGATGTCGATCTGGGTGAATTCCGGCTGACGGTCAGCACGCAGGTCTTCGTCGCGGAAGCACTTGGCGATCTGGTAGTAGCGGTCGAAGCCGGCCACCATCAGCAGCTGCTTGAACAGCTGTGGCGACTGCGGCAGAGCGAAGAAGCTGCCGGCGTGAGTGCGGCTCGGCACCAGATAGTCACGCGCGCCTTCAGGGGTGGCACGAGTGAGGATCGGCGTTTCCACATCGAGGAAGCCGTTTTCATCCAGGTAGCGACGGATGCTGCTGGTGATGCTCGAACGCAGCTTCAGCTTGGCCGCCATTTCCGGGCGACGCAGATCGATAAAGCGGTAGCGCAAGCGGGTTTCTTCGCCGACGTCGGTGTATTCGTTGAGCGGAAACGGCGGGGTTTCCGCTTCGTTCAGCACTTCCAGTTCATAGCCCAGCACTTCGATAGCGCCGGATGCCATGTTGGCGTTGCCGGCACCGGCCGGACGCAGGCGCACCTTACCGGTGATCTTGACCACGTATTCGCTGCGCACCTTGTCGGCAGTGGCGAAGGTCGCCGCGCGATCCGGGTCGAATACCACCTGGGCCAGACCTTCACGGTCACGAATGTCGAGGAAAATCACCCCGCCATGGTCACGACGGCGATGTACCCAACCGCAAAGGGTGACTTCCTGGCCGTCCAGGCTCTCGTTCAGTTGGCCGCAATAATGGCTGCGCATCATGGTGGTAGTCGCTTCTCTTGAGTCTTGAATTCGTTGGGCCGCAGTGACTGCGACGCTCGTTGGCCGGACAACCGGCTGGCGCAGGCGCCATTTTCCGCAATTGTGCTGCCTTTAAGGGGCGCGAAACGATCAGCGGTGCATACGCAGCCGACGGTTCGCCCGACAAAACGCGGCAAAGCGCGGGATTATATATGGTTAAGCCGCCACTTGCAGCCGCCGCCCCACGCGCTTTTGCCAGCCCTTCCTATACTCAGGCATGCAGCACTCTGACCGTCGAATAGTGGAGAGGCTTATGGCCACGCCGAACCTGGCTGAAATCCCCAGCGATTTGCTGGCAGACTTTCGCCTGGAATCCAGCGAACAATTCCAGCGTTGCGAGCAATTACTGATCGAGCTCGAGCACGCCCCCGATGACCGCGAACGCCTGCGCGAGCTGTTTCGCCTGGTGCATACGCTCAAGGGCAACCTGGGTTATATCGGCCTGGACACGCTGATGAGCGTGCCGCAAGCCATGGAGGATGTGCTGTCCTGCCTGCGCGAGGGCCAGTTGCATTTCGACAGCCTGCTGGGCGACATCCTTCTACTAACCCTCGACCACCTCAAAGAGCTGATCCAGCACGCACTCGGCGGCCCGCCGGCGCAACTCAGCGCAGCTCAAAGCAAGGCGCTTAGCCAGGCACTCAGCGCTCTGGCACTGGCGCCAGCGGCGCAACAAACCGGTATTCGCAGCGCACTGCTGCAACAGCTCGACCCCAGCTCGCGGCCGCCAGCAGCCATTGCTGCAGACGAACCCGCTGCCGCCGACTTGCTCAGACGCTACGGAATCGAGCCTGACGCCGACCTGCTGTTTTTCGTCGATCTGATGCAGGCCAGCGAACGCCGCTCGCACTTTTGGCAAGGCCGTGGCCTGCGCCAACTCGACCTGGCCCTGGCGATCAACCAGCTGGGCGGCAACCCGGAGCCACCCGAGCAACTGGCTGCGGCCATCTGCCTGCATGATCTGGGCATGGCCTTTCTGCCGCTGGAGATGCTGCATAAGGAAGCGCATTTCAATCGCGAAGAACGGAGGCAGATGCAATCGCACCCGCGCCTCGCCTATGACCTGCTCAAGCGCATGCCGCGCTGGGATGCTGCGGCTGAAATAACGGTGCAGCATCAGGAGCACGCCGACGGCAGCGGTTACCCTAAAGGCCTGAAAGAGATCGAAACCAGCCCCGGCGCCCTGATAATAAATATCGTCGACACTTTTGAAGCCCGCACCCATGAACGCGCGCACCAGACTCTGAATAAACGCCCACTCCTGCGCGCCATTTTGGAAATCAACAACCTCGCCGGGCGGCAGTTCAGCGCGCACTGGGTCGAGCTATTCAACCAGACCCTGCAACAGCACCCAGAACTGGCACATAGTTAACCCAAGAAAAATTGAACCCACACTCCTTAATAGCCTCCAATCATCACTCGCATTGATATAAACCACGATAAAGTTCGGTAAAACCCATGGTAGTCTCTGCCCATTATGCGGGCAGCCAAACCCCGAGCCACCTGAGAGGAGAAATGGTATGGAAATCAATATTGGAATTGCCGAACAGGACCGCGCAGCCATCGCCGAAGGCCTGTCGCGCTTACTCGCAGACACCTACACCCTGTACCTGAAAACCCACAATTTTCATTGGAACGTCACAGGCCCGATGTTCAACACTCTGCACTTAATGTTTGAGGGCCAGTACACCGAACTGTCGCTGGCCGTCGACCAGATTGCCGAACGCATTCGTGCCCTGGGTTTCCCAGCGCCCGGTACCTACGCCGCCTACGCCCGCCTTTCTTCTATTAAAGAAGAGGAAGGCGTGCCGAATGCACAAGACATGATCAAACAGCTAGTCCAAGGCCAGGAAGCCGTCGTACGTACCGCCCGCGGCATCTTCCCACTGCTGGACAAAGTCAGCGACGAACCCACCGCAGATCTACTGACCCAACGCATGCAAGTCCATGAAAAAACCGCCTGGATGCTGCGCAGTCTGCTGGCAGCCTAGGTAAATCACGTAAAAGGCCCGTCTTTACGGGCCTTTTACTAGGCGCTTGCCCAGCAGCTGTTCTATGCTTTGGTCAATTGCAACTTGGCCACAGTGACGTGCATGAACAAACCCGCCAAAGCCCCCAGCATCCTGGAGCTGTACCCCGAAGAAACCCGCGATGCCGCGGTGCTTCTAAAGAAGGCGGTGCCGCTGATGATGCGCCACGACATCCCGCCCAATCCGGTGCATTACGCACTCTGGTACACCTACAGCAAAGGCCTGGAACCCGAGCTCAATCGCCGCCTGGAGAAAACCGTCGCTGACTTTGACAGCTTCCCGCCGGAAACCGCAGCCAAACTGTTTCGCGACTACATCATCCACGGCGAACTCGAAGAAGCCCGTGCCGGCCAGCAACAGGTTATCGAGCTGGTCGACGACATCGAAGGCAATGTATCGCGCAGCATCATCGGCAGCCGCAATTATCAAATCAGTCTCGAGCACGGCCTAGCGGCCCTGCATGAGCCAGTCATTGATGACCTGCCCAATGTTTTGAATGAACTGCAGCAGAGCACGCAGTTAATGCAGGACCAGCAAGACAAATTCCTCTACCGCCTAAATGCCGCCCAGCAAGAGATCAAGAGCCTGCGCAGCCAGCTTGAACGCGCGCATATCGCCGCGACACTGGACAGCCTGACTCAGGTTTTCAACCGCAACGCCTTTAGCAAACTGCTAGAGCAGACACTGAGTACAGAACACGACGGTGTCGCACTGGTGATGCTCGATATCGATCACTTCAAGCAGTTCAACGACCAATACGGTCACCCCCTGGGTGATCGCGTCCTTCAGCACGTTGGCCAGTTGTTGCGCGACCTACTTCCCGCTCGTGCCATAGCAGCACGTTACGGCGGCGAAGAATTTTGCATCATCCTTCGCGATTGTTTTGATAACGCCACGGCCTATGCCTTTGCCGAGCAATTACGCCTGAAGATCCAGTCTTTACGCATCAAAGTGCGCCGCACAGATGAAGTACTCGACAGCATTACCGCGTCTTTCGGCTTCGCCCTTGCCGAACGCGGTGACACATTGGAAACCTTGCTCACACGTGCCGATGACGCGCTTTATCAAGCCAAGCGTGATGGCCGCAACCAGATAAGCCCCATACCAAGTGAAACAGCGCTTAGTGCTTGATTGAGAACCCCACCTCTTTGCTGTTAAATACGTGCCGTGCTGCTGACCTGCATCCATAGGTCAGCACATAGGCTGGTACCACGCGCTTTTACTACTCCCCTTGCAATGCCCACTACGCGCAGCCAGCCCTTTCTGCTGACTCTTTGAATTAAGCGAGCCCATTGAACATGTTGAAAATTGTCCACCTTCTGACGGGCGCTCTCGCCCTGCTGCTTTCTTTTGTCCCACACTTTGGCGAAACGCCCCAACTACTCCTGGAACAACCCAGCGCACTGTGCCTTGCTCTGTTTGGCTTGCTGAACCTGCTGCTTGCTCCACAACTGCCTATTTGGCATGCCGGCCTGCGCCATCAAGCGCAAAACCTGGTCTCCGCATTACTGGTACTCGGCACTTTGCTACAAGCTTTGATTCTGCTTGCCCCACTGCCAGTCATTGCCAACCAACCGGCTAGCCTGTTTAGCCTACTTATTATCGCTGCCGCCGTAGCCGTTCACCTGGTGGCCAACTTGCGTCTTAAATCGCGCAACACCTCAAGCTCGCAAGATCTGGGCGACCGCGAAACTGGTACCGTTAAGTGGTTCAACACCTCGAAGGGTTTCGGCTTTATCTCGCGTGACACGGGCGACGACATTTTCGTGCACTTTCGTGCCATTCGCGGCGAAGGTCACCGCGTACTGGTCGAAGGACAGCGGGTCGAGTTCGCTGTAATGCAACGCGATAAAGGCTTGCAAGCCGAAGACGTAATCGCCGCACTGCCAGCGCGACGTTAATCGCATAAACACAAAAGGCCCGCTACTGCGGGCCTTTTGTGTTTTATAGCCAATCAATAATGGGGGGGCGGAGCCTCATCCTCAGCCATACCGAACTGCGAACTCACTTCATCCTGACGCTTGATTAATGCTGCCACCTGCAGCTGCAAGCGCTCCAGAAGCCGCTGCTGTGCTACCAGCGCATCATTGAGCGCCTGAATAGTGTCGTCCTGAAAGGCCAGCCGGCTTTGCAGATCGTTGATGCGTTCTTCTATTTCCACCAGTTAACTCTCAGCAAAACAAAAATTCTCGGTCAAAACCAGGCGTAGACGAGCTTTCAGCGCTGCCAACTGCTCAGCCGTATAAGCCTGCGCCGGGTGCTTACCCCAAACGGGCGCTGGCCAAGCTGCATCCTCGCGACGCCGCACGATGACATGCATATGCAGCTGACTGACCATATTGCCCAAGGTCGCGACATTCATCTTATCTGCGGAAAAACAGTCCTTAAGCACCTCAGCCAGGCCAGTAGTTTCCAGCCAGAGCAGCGACTGATCACCCGCGTCCAACTGAAACAACTCGCTGACATCTTCACGACGCGGCACCAAGATAAACCAAGGGTACTGCGCATCATTCATTAACAGCAGACTACATAACGGGTAATCACCCAACCAGACAGTATCCTGCTGTAAACGCGAATCCAGAACAAACATGACCATTACCTTAATAAGACAAACTACTCACCCAGAGCCATCGAACAGGCCAAGCAACAGCACCTGAAACCAGATCAACTAACTGGCTGCTAGTCAAACCAAAACCAGTACATCGGTTACGTAGGATACGCTGAAGCTGAAAACACGACACACACGATCAACCTTTATTCCCACGCACCAATAGAAAGCACCCGGCAAGGCCACCCCAAGCACACGCACCAAAACTGTTCCCTTCGGTAATGCCCAGCAACAGCCAAATGCTACGCAACGACCAGACGACGGCAAGCGTCTGAAAACAGAGCAGAAAGCGACCGCAAAAATGCCTTTCACCGAGCATAAAAATAGACAAACCCGCTAAAAAATAGCCCACAAACCAATGCAACCCCCAAAAAGCTTGATGATGCAGACCAAATTGAAGATAAAAATTAGCTTTCCAGATTTTGTGCACGACTATTGCTAAGCAATCCATGACGAATCGCACTGCATCGTTTGGTTGTCGAAGGCAATCTGCGGGCAAGCGCAAAAACCCGTTAGCTTTGACTTCAAGCACGCAGCTGCATCTACAAAAATGCGACATGATTCATAAGCTTTTGCGACACGGCTGTGAAGAAATCGTAATGAATAGATTGCAACTATCGCCAACATTGGCAGCGTGCTATAAGTTACCGCCGACACAAAAAGAAAGAGTCGTCCATATAACAACCAGCCGGACGGCGCAACTTTTCTAAACCAAAGGAGCAATCACGATGCAAGTGATGAAGTGGAGCGTAATCGCCCTCGCAGTAGCAGCGGGCAGCACTCAGATGGCATTCGCCTCAAGCCAGTCCGAATCCAAGGGCTTCCTTGAAGACAGCACATTCAATATCTTCAATCGCATGCTCTACCTGAACCGTGACTTTAAGAACGGAGCAGATAGCAGCACTGACGATTACAATGCCAAAGAGAACGGCTACATCGAAGAGACCGGCTTGGGCATCCGCCTGATGTACGAGTCTGGCTTCACCCAAGGCACCGTCGGTGTTGGCTTTGACGCTCATTCCCTTAGCAGCATCAAACTGGATAGCGGTCGCGGCCGTACTGGTACTGGCCAGTTCGCCAACGATAGCGATGGCCGCGGCGAAGACACCCAAACCGAAGTTGGTGGCGCCGTCAAGTTCCGCATTTCCGATACAGTACTGAAGTATGGCAATCAGATCGTAGGCAGCCCAGTATTTTCCACCGACGATGCTCGTATCCTGCCCGAAGTTGCTACTGGTACCTACTTGGTCAGCAATGAGATCGAAGGCCTGGAGCTGAGCGCTGGTCGCTTTACCGCGATTAGCCGCCAGACTGCAACTGGCCGCGACACTCGCGAACTGACCGAAGCTAATATCGTCGGCGCCAGCTACAGCTTCACCGACAATTTCAGCGGTGCCATTCACGCCTCCGACATTGAAGATCACTTCAAGAAGCAATACATCAACCTGAACTACAACCTGCCACTGGCAGATACTCAGGCTCTGAACTTCGACTTTAATGGCTACAGAACCCGAGACGACGGCCAAGCACTGTCGGGTGAAGTCGACAACAAGATCTGGAGTTTGGCAGCAGCTTACTCCTTGGGCGCTCACACCTTCACTGTCGTACACCAGCGCTCCTCTGGTGATACCGCTTACAACTATGGCATCGATGGCGGCGGCACTATCTGGCTGGGCAACTCCATTCAGATTTCTGACTTTGACCGCAAGGACGAGCGCTCCTGGCAGGCTCGTTACGACCTCGATATGGCTACCTTCGGCGTACCTGGCCTGAGCTTTATGGCCCGCTATGTTACTGGTGACAACATCGACAATGGCGTTAACGATGAAGAAGGTGAAGAAAACGAATTCAACTTCGAAACCAAATACGTGATTCAGGAAGGTGCCGCCAAGGACCTGTCGTTCCGTGTCCGTAGTGCGATCTATCGTGCTAACAGCGCGCAGAACGGCTATAGCGCCGACCTCAACGATCTCCGTCTGATCGTTGAATACCCACTGAGTGTTCTGTAATTCAGACCGTTTAGCTGGTAAAGAAAGCCCGACTTAGGTCGGGCTTTTTCTTGTCTGCTGCAAACCTACAACGGCAACGCGTAAGTTCCCGTTACATGCGCCACCAACTCCTCTTCGTTACCTTGCGAATAAACTGAAACTTCGCAAACAGCCTGCCTGCGACTCAATCTCAATATCCGCGCTTCGGCTAATAGATCAACCGGTTTGGGTTTAACTAGAAAGTTGATATTCAAATTCGAGGTTACTGCCATTTCCACTCGCCCTAGACTGCCCAATACCACCGCATACATCGCCGCATCCGCCAGCGCCATAATGGTTGGCCCGGACAAGGTACCTCCAGGCCGAATCAATTTGCTGTGAAATGGCACGCGCGCCAGCGCACCGTCTGCGTCCAGTCGGTCAATACACAAATTGATGTCTTCTGCCATCGGCAGCCCAGCTCGAATCAGCGCCTGCACCTGTTCCGCCGTCAATATCGACACACTCCCCTCCTTTTATATGCACAGCCAGCATCCTGTACGCATCTGTACAGGCACCGTACAATGCGGGCCATTCAAAATCTCTTGCAACCGACAGAACAGCCAAATATGCGTACCAGCCAGTTCCTGCTCTCAACTCTGAAAGAAACCCCATCCGATGCCGTGGTGATCAGCCATCAGCTGATGCTGCGTGCCGGCATGATCCGCAAGCTGGCTTCCGGCCTGTACACCTGGCTGCCCATGGGCCTGCGCGTACTGCGCAAGGTTGAGAAAGTCGTCCGCGAAGAAATGAATGCCGCTGGCGCGCTGGAAGTGCTGATGCCCGGCATTCAACCAGCAGAGCTGTGGCAGGAATCCGGTCGCTGGGAGCAGTACGGCCCAGAACTGCTGCGTATGAAAGATCGTCACGGCCGCGATTTCTGCGCCGGCCCGACCCATGAAGAAGTGATCACCGATCTGGCGCGCAACGAGCTGAACAGCTACAAGCAGTTGCCGATCAATCTGTATCAGATCCAGACCAAGTTCCGCGACGAAATCCGTCCGCGCTTCGGCTTGATGCGTGGTCGCGAATTCATTATGAAGGATGCCTACTCCTTCCACGTTGACCAGGCTTCGCTGCAGGAAACCTATGACCGCATGCACCAGGCCTACTGCAATGTATTTACCCGCCTGGGCCTGAACTTCCGCCCCGTGCAGGCTGATACCGGCTCTATCGGTGGTACTGGCTCCCACGAGTTCCACGTACTGGCCGACTCCGGCGAAGACGATATCGCCTTCAGCGACAGCTCCGACTACGCCGCCAACATCGAGAAGGCCGAAGCGGTTCCGCGCGAGAGCAGTCGCGGTGCGGCAACTGAAAACATGCGCATGGTTGAAACACCGGACACCAAGACCATTGACGCACTGGTACAAGGCTTTGGCCTGGCCATCGAGAAAACCATCAAGACCCTGATGGTGCACGGCGCCAAGAAAGGCACCCTGGTTGCCTTGATAGTGCGCGGCGACCACGAACTCAACGAAATCAAGGCCGCCAACCTGGAGCTGGTTGCCAGCCCATTGGTTTTCGCCAACGAAGCCGAAATTCGCGCAGCCATCGGCGCCGGCCCTGGCTCGCTAGGCCCGGTCAACCTGCCAATCCCGTGCATCATCGACCGCTCGGTTGCCCTGATGAGCGACTTCGCTTCTGGCGCTAACATCGACGACAAACACTACTTTGGCGTCAACTGGGAGCGCGACCTGCCGCTGCCGGAAGTGGCCGACTTGCGTAACGTGCTGGCCGGCGACCCGAGTCCGGATGGCAAAGGCACCCTGGAAATCAAGCGCGGCATCGAAGTCGGGCATATCTTCCAGTTAGGCACCAAGTACAGCGAAGCGCTGAACTGTCAGGTGCTCGGCGAAAACGGCAAGCCGGTCACGCTGACCATGGGCTGCTATGGCATCGGCGTTTCCCGCGTAGTGGCGGCCGCTATCGAGCAAAACAATGATGACCGCGGCATTCTCTGGAATGACGCCCTCGCGCCTTTCCATATCGCCCTAGTGCCGCTGCGTTACGAAACTGATGCCGTGCGCGAAGCCACCGACAAGCTGTATGCCGAGCTTACAGCTGCCGGTTTCGAGGTACTGCTTGATGACCGTGACAAAAAGACCAGCCCGGGCATCAAATTCGCAGATATGGAACTGATCGGTATCCCGCATCGCATCGTAGTCAGCGATCGCGGCCTGGCCGAAGGCAACCTGGAGTACAAGAGCCGCAAGGAAACTGAAGCCCAGGCCGTGCCTGTCGCCGATATCCTGAGCTTTATCCAGGCCCGCATCAGCCACTGATCTCAGCCCCTATAGCAAGAGTCGTCATGTTCAAGCGAAACACCCTCAGCCTCATCGCCACCCTTGTGGGTGGCAGTCTGCTACTCAGCGGTTGCGCCAACCAGTTGCCGCAACGTAGCGAGCATGAGGAGCGCGTCGAGCGCAAATTGCTCGATCACAGTCTGCAGATTGATGTCGGTGAACCACGTGTATTGGAACTGCCACAGCGCCGAGTACGCGTGCATGAGCAGAAAACCTTTGAGGTCACAGCGTTTGACGTGACACGTCGCTATGACCGCTACACCCCCTATCAGCCCTGGCGTGAGCTGTATGAAGTGCCATTGGGAGCACTGGCGGTCGTTGGCGGCATCGGTGCCAATGCACTCAATGTGGTATTGCTCGGCAGCCTGCCGGATACCGTCACCAAGGAGTGGATCAGCTACGGCTTTGCCGGGCTCAATCCGGCAATGAACGTTGAATCCAACGGTCGCTCGCAGCAGAACCTCGCCAGCCTTGAAGAGCACCGTCAAGATGCACGCCTGGAGTATTCCAGCCTGCCATGGGCCGAGCGCCCTGTGCGCGTTAAAGCCGGCGAACAGATCCATGAACTGCTCACCGACCGTAACGGCATCCTGCGCCTAAACCTGCTCGACAGCCCGTTTGCCGAAGAGGATGTTACGCGTGTCAGCACTCTGCTGCTGACGGTTGAAGATGATCAGGGCTCAGCGCGTGCTGATGCCTCCCTGTTAGTCAGCCGCACCTTGCGCGGCAAGCTTCAAGAAGCTCACGAGCTGATTTACAACGATCTTGAAGGCGACGATGTGGCTCAGTGGGTACACCGGGTTAAACGTCTTTCCGAACTGGGACTTGAGGAAGAAGCCAGTGAACTGGAGCAGAGCCTGATCGAACTGACACGTAATGACCCCGAACTGCAAAAGATTTTCCTGCAGGCCCTGACCAAAGACGCCGGCCGCCTGGTTGCCGATCCTGGCAACGACTGACGCACCATGCTGCAGCGCCTGACCTGCGCCCTACTAAGCCTGCTGCTCTGCGGTGCGCCGTATGCCGAAATGCGTCAGGCGCCGGAGCCGGAACTGCGCGCACTGCTGCAACAGACCGTGGCCCAGGCGGACAGCTTTCAGGATCGTTTCGAGGCCGAAGTCTGGCTGCTGGATATGTCCACACGCCTGCGCCGCTATATTCCGGATGCTGAGGAGCGCCTGAGCCTGCTGCGGCTCGTGCATCGTGAAGCCAGCAAGGCGGGCTTACGTCCTGATTTAGTGATTGCACTGATTCATGCCGAAAGCCATTTCGACCGTTTCGCCATCTCATCCGTTGGTGCTCAAGGCATGATGCAAGTGATGCCTTTTTGGAAAGCCGAACTGGGCCGGCCGCAAGATAACCTCACTGACACGGCCACTAACCTGCGCTATGGCTGCACCATCCTCAGCTTCTATCTGCGCAAGGAAAACGGCGATCTGAACCGGGCGCTGGCACGCTACAACGGCAGCCTGGGCAAGCACACCTACTCAGCCAAGGTGGTCGGTTTCTGGCACGACTTCTGGTACGTCAAACCCTGAGCTTATTTAGCGGCGTACGATAAATCCGGCGATCCCCTGTAACGCATGATTCTGCAGTTCCAACTGGGTTACGTCGGCAGCCTCGGGCCCCCGCTCTAACCAACTTGCCAGCTCAGCCACAGCAGCCTCATCGCCTTCAAACAGTACTTCGACCCGACCATCGACCACGTTACGCACCCAGCCGTCCAGATCAAGACGCTCAGCGTGTTTTGCAGTCGCGCGGCGAAAACCGACACCCTGTACGCAACCGCTGACGTAACCATGTTTGCAAATGCGCGCCACGGCTTAACCCTCCGCCTTGAGTGCAGCCAAGCGAGCCGTTAAACCAGCCGCAGTCTGTTCACCCAGTAAGCGCTCACGCATACGCCCCTGATCGTCAACGATGTACGTCACCGGCAGCACTTCTGCACGCGGCAACTGATAGCGCTCGGCCGGGTCCTGCGCCAACACCGTAAACGTAATGCCCATATCTTGCGCGGCCTTACTGAGTTTCTCGCCCTGCAACGCGTCGAAATTCACCCCAAGCACTTGCACAGACTGTTCCTTGAGTTGTTTTTCCAAGGCATTGAGTTCAGGAATCTCGGTACGGCAAGGCGCACACCACTGCGCCCAGTAATTAATCACTAACCACTGGCCTTCCAGGCGCTCAACCGCTACCTTTCGTCCATATTGATCAACGCCAATGTCTTCAGCGCAGCCGGCCAGAATCAGACCTATGCCTAGACCCGCAACAGCACGAATGATCGCCTGGAAATGCATTGCCATGCATTCGCTCCCTGATTCAATAAGGTTGATATGACGTTAGATGCCTTGCGCCTGGAAGTGCCAGACATCCTCGAAACCGAGGTCGCGCCATTGGCCGATCTCAACGAGCAACTGGCTCAGGCTCGCTTACAACCCGCAGAACTGGCCTTGCAGCAGGCACTAAGCCTGCTCTTCAAGCTCAACCGCAGCGCCATGACCTTACTCGAAAGACAGCGCGCACTGCAAAGCTTCAGCGACCAGTACCGGCATTACAGCAAGGCCTATCAAGGCGAGAATCTCCCCACGGCATTATTCGTACACCTGTGCAGTGAATTGGCCATCGGTTTCAAACGCCTGCTCCTACAAATCCTGCAAGGCCGCCAGCCCTCACGTCCGCACATGGCTTGGTGCTTGTACATGGCCCAGCATTTTCTCGCGCAAAGCCTGCTGCGCCACTACCAGCTTTATCAGGAGCCACCGCCCAGCCTATGGCGCGACAGCCACCTGCTGTACTGGATCGGCGAACATCAAAATTGCCTGGATGAGCCAGTGGCGGCAGCGTTTACACCGCAACCGGCAAACACCATGCGTGGCATCTACCAGCAGATGCTGCTGCTTGCACTGAGCAACCCGTTTCACCTTGCCGATGGCGAATGTGCGCTGCTGTTCGGCGCCCTATCGCCGCTGGCCGAACTCGCGCGCTTGCTGCCCTGGGATGAGGACGATGAGATCGAAGGGCCTACCATCGACCTGACCGAGGCGCAGCCCTGCCTGAGTTATGCACAAACGCCAGAAGGCAGTGCCGACTATCTACGCCGCTTCGAGCTGGGTGCCTTGTTAGTGGCGCTGCATGAGCCAGCGCCATTGCAGAGCAAAGCGGAACGCCAGCTGTTGGAGCGTGTGCAGCAGCATTGGCTGGGGCGCCAACAACGTCGGCATACCCGTGCCGACCATAGCTCTGAATGCAGCCTTGCAGTTGGTTTACCGGCTATTCATGCGCAGCTACTGGAACAACGGCCTTTGCGCACCAGCGCACAAATGCTTGATGCCAGCGCGGGCGGCGCACGTTTGCTGTGCAATGCCGATCAGGCCGCGCAGCTGTCGGTTGGCCAACTGGTGTTGCTGATCACCGGCAGCGATACGCCCACCCTGGCCCTGGTGCGATGGCGCCATCTCAACAGCGAGGGTCTGCACCTGGGCCTGCGCTACCTTAAAGGCTTGCCGCGCTCGGTCTGGTTACGCCGCGCACCCAGTGCCCAGACACACCCCGGCGTCCTACAGAGCACACCAGCACCAGGCAACGGCTGGCACCATGGGTTATGGCTGCCTAATGGACAGTTTGTTGAAGGGGAAAATGTCTGGCTGCAACTGGCCAGCGCGCACAACCAGGCAATCCTGCCATTGCCGCCCGCCAATCTGGTCACCGCATCAGTCACACGCTACCCAATGCAGCTGGCATAGGTACTGGGACCAACACGCTAAAAGTGCGAGAAAGGTCACGCCGAACGTCGGCAGAGCGCACAGTTTCATCGGATGGCCCGCGCTTATACTTGCTCGCACTTACGCTTGCTGCGATCCGTTATTAGCCTGGAACACACCATGACCCAAGCCCTCGATAAGTTGGTCGGCCCCGTGCCATCTGCCATCGTCAACCTCGCCCGCTTACAGGTCACTCCATACGAAGGGCGCGTCGCTGAGTTCAACGTAGCCGCCTGGCTGCACCTGCCAGGGCTGGCCAACCTGCCCGTATCCCTGTTGATCAGCTACCGCGATGGCAACACCCGCCGCGAAGTGATGGTCGACCATGGCAACGTCAACCAGCACAGCAAAATCCTGCTATCCAGCGTGGCTCGCCTGCCTGTGAAGCAGAAGATTGAGGAGATGCAGGTGCGCCTGCGCTCTGCCGTACCAGCGACCAGCCTGGTGGTTGAGGAGTTGTTTGTACAAGCCGTCGAATTGCCCCAAACCGATAGCCGCCAAGCACTCGCCTGATCGCACTCAGCGATATAAAAACCCCCGCGCACCGACGCGGGGTTTTGCATTTAGCGCGAGAGCATTCCTGCCGGCCCGCAAGTGGCATCGGAATCTGTCTGGACTGGGGTTTCAGGTGAATTCGAGACGATTGAAGGCTCAGGTGGGCTGGGATTGACCAACGACTGCGGCCAGCTACTGAAGCGCAGGCCAGTAATGCGATTGAGGCGCTCAAGGGCCTCTTGCGGGTCACGCTTATACAAATGAGTCACTTTGCCGTTAGTGGCTGTCATAACGCCTTCACACTCCGCCAATCCCTGCCCTGCTGGCAACCTGATCGCTATCTGCAGGACAGATAGCCAGAAGCGTGCCAGCTTCCCTTTAACCGCGTTTGGCGACCGTCATGGTCACCAGTGCCATCATGCGCCACCAGTTCAGCGCCGCAAACTGACGTTTTACGTCATGTTGCAGTGTCAGCCTCAACCTGCAACCACGTCGCCAGGTCCTCACCAAATAGCGCCGTTTGCTCTTCCTGCAACTTCATCAAGCCATTGCGCAGCGCTGGATACCAGGCTTCATCAAGCTGTTCGGGTAGATTCTCAGCCCTAGGCAACGGCCAAGGACTATGGCTTAGCAGTTGTTGCAGCGAATAGTGGCCAAGATCACGGCTCAATACCCAGGAACCGGAACCGGTCGGGGCAATCAACTTCTGCTGCTCGAGAAACACCAAAATCTCTTCCCATTCATGTTCCGCCAACGACCAGCCCTGACGCTGCACGTCTAGCAAGCGCACTTTCAAACCCGACTGCTGACGCTCATAGAACACCCGCAAGACGCCAAGCGCCATCAACAAGCGTGGTATTGCGCGCTTGCGCCATTGCTGGGAGAACCCCAGGTTGCAGACCAGTTCAGCGCCAAACAGCACAATCAACCAGGACAGATAGATCCACAACAGAAACAGCGGCACCGTGGCAAATGCCCCGTAGATCAGCTGATAACCGGGAAACAGGCGCACATACAGGCCGAATAGCATCTTCGCCACTTCGAACAACACCGCTGCAAACAAGCCCCCCAGCAACGCATGGCGAACTGGTACCTGTGCATTCGGCACCGTCGCATAGAGCAAGGTGAATGCGGCCACACTGAATACCAGCGGCATGAATTTCAGCAGGGCCTGCGCCCCAAGCAAAGCATCCGGACCCGAGATCAGCGACAGTGACGTGAAGTAGGTGCTGATGGCAAAGCCACCGCCCAGCAGCAGCGGGCCCAAGCTGAGGATCGCCCAGTACAGCAAAAAGCTCGACACACCCCGGCGCGGCTGACGCACACGCCAGATGGTGTTGAAGGTTTTCTCGATCGTCACCAGCATCCAGAACGCCGTCGCAGCCAACACGGCTACACCAATCCAGGTCAGCTGGCGCGCCTGGGTAGTGAAGTCACGCAGGTATTGCTGCAGGGTCTCGCCAGCTGAAGGCACAAAATTTCGGAAGATAAAGCTCTGAATCTGCTCGCCGGTATCCTGAAACGCCGGAATAGCCGAGAGCATGGAAAAGGTCACTGTCATCATCGGCACCACCGCAAACAGGGTGGTGTAGGTCAAGGCCGCCGCATTGCTGGTGCCTTGGTCGGCGATAAAGCGCTGCAACAGAAAACGCCAGAACTCCAACAGGTTGTTAACACGTTGCAGCATGCCCTCTCCTTAGCCATTTGCATCCCGACAACCTGACCCACAAGCGCAGGCGGGAATGCTGTTAGCGGTTAGAATAGCCGCCATCGAAGGTAATCGGCGACCCGAACATGACCGCTATGATGCTCTACCATAACCCGCGCTGTTCGAAATCACGCAGTGCATTGCAATTACTGGAAGACCGCGGGCTCAGCCCAACCATCGTGTGCTACCTGGAAACACCGCTGAGCGCCGACCAGCTGCAGGCACTGTTGGATAAGCTCGGCATCCGCGCACGGCAGCTGCTGCGCACGGGTGAAGATGAGTACAAGGCTCTCGGCCTGAGCGACTCACAACTGACTGACACACAGCTGATCGCGGCCATGGCCAGCCAGCCCAAACTGATTGAACGCCCCATTCTGGTCGTCGGAGACAAAGCCGTCATCGGTCGCCCACCTGAAAATGTTCTGGAGATTCTGCCGTGAGCACACCCTACATACTGGTGCTGTACTACAGCCGCCATGGCGCCACTGCTGAAATGGCCCGCCAGATTGCACGCGGCGTAGAAATGGGTGGCTTCGAAGCGCGTCTACGCACCGTGCCTTCGGTCTCCAGCGAATGCGAAGCAGTGGCCGCGGATATCCCGGCAGAAGGCGCCTTGTACGCCACCCTGGATGACCTGAAGAACTGCGCAGGCCTGGCACTCGGCAGCCCGACCCGCTTCGGCAATATGGCCGCACCGCTCAAGTACTTTCTCGATGCCACCAGCGGTCTGTGGCTGACCGGCGGCCTAGTTGGCAAACCGGCCGGCGTGTTCACCTCCACCGCCAGCCTGCACGGCGGCCAGGAAACCACCCTGCTGTCGATGCTTCTGCCCCTTTTGCACCACGGCATGCTGATCACTGGCCTGCCCTACAGCGAAGCTGCATTGTTGGAGACCCGTGGCGGCGGCACCCCTTATGGCGCCAGCCACCATGCTGGTGCAGATGGCAAACGCGCACTCGATGAACATGAAACAGCCCTGTGCCGCGCACTCGGTCAGCGCTTGGCACAAACCGCGGCAAAATTGGAGAACACCCGTGGCTAAAACCGCAAAACCGCTGCCGCCCCTGGAATGGTTGCAACCGCGCCTGAACATCAGCCGCGCGGTCAGCCTGCTGAGCTTTTTTAGCCTCGCAGCGTTGTTACTGGCGTGGAACCTGTGGTTCGCCAACGTGCCCAGCAAACTGCTCTGGGTGATCCTTGGCGTACAGCTTGCCCCGCTGCTGTTACTCGCCCCTGGCCTGATCCTCGGCAATGCTCGCGCCCACGCCTGGGCCTGCTTTGTGGTGAATTTGTACTTTATCCAGGGCGTACTCGCAGCCTTCGACCCGAGCAAGGCGCTGTACGGCTGGCTACTGACAGGGCTGAGCTTCAGCTTGTTCTGCGCAGCACTGATGTTTACCCGCTGGCGCTTTCAGTACGAGCGCAAGTTAGCTGGGGAAAACTAGGGGGCAACGCTGAGCCTGGCTGCACGCAGGCTCAGCATTTATAACGAGCGCTTTACCAGCCGAGGGTTTCTTTCAGAAAGGGGATTGTCAGCTTGCGCTGGGCCTGCAACGACGCCTGATCCAGGCGCTCAAGCAAATCGAACAAGGCGCTCATGCTGCGCTCACCCCGGGTCAGGATAAAACGCCCGACCTCATCACTGAGGTGCAGCCCACGACGCGACGCGCGCAGTTGCAAGGCGCGCAGCTTGTCCTCGTCGGACAAGGACTGCAGCTGAAACACCAGCGCCAGGGTCAGGCGTGATTGGAGGTCAGCCAGCTGCACCGGTAGCTCGCGCGGCGAGCTGCTGGCGGCCAGCAACAGCCGCCGACCACTGTCACGCAGTCGGTTGAACAGATAGAACAACGCCTCTTCCCAGTCGTTACGCTCAGCTACCGCATCCAGATCATCCAGACAAACCAGCTCGCACTGCTCCAGGTTATCCAGCAGCGCCGGGCCGTACTCGACCACATCGGCCAACGGCAGATACACCGCCTGCTCGCCGCGCTGCTCAAAGCGCAGACACGCCGCCTGCAGCAAATGACTGCGCCCAACGCCTTCGCCACCCCACAGATAGATCAGGCTTTCCGTCCAGCCGGCATCGGCCTCGCACAGACGCTCGACATAGCCCAACGCCGCAGCGTTGGCTCCGGGGTAGTAATTGGCGAAAGTGGCGTCATCACGTAGACGCACACCTAAAGGCAGTTGTATGGGTGTCATGCTGGGTTGGGCGGCTCGTCGGAACCGTTGGCTGGCTCACCGTAAAGATCGGAAAGTTTATAGAAATCATGCAGATGACGCACTAACACCATGATCACCGCTGCCACTGGCAGAGCCAGGAGAATGCCGGTAAAGCCGAACAGTTGACCGCCAGCCATGATCGCGAAGATCACGGCAACCGGGTGCAAACCGATACGATCACCCACCAGCATCGGTGTCAGCAGCATGCCTTCGAGCATTTGCCCGACGATAAAAACTGCAGCGATGGCCACCAGTGGGTAAGGGTCCATGCCGAACTGAAACAGGCCAGCCGTCAATGCCGCACCGATGCCGACCACCACGCCCAAATACGGCACGATACTGGCCAAGCCGGCCAGTACGCCGATCAGTAGCCCGAGTTCCAGCCCAATCACCATCAGCCCGGTGGCATACATCACACCTAGCGCCAACATCACCAGCAATTGACCGCGCAGGAAAGCGCCGAGCACTTCGTGACATTCGCCGAACAGCTGCACAACCAGGCCTTCACGACCGCGCGGCAGCAGGCTGCGCAGCTTGGCGACCATCAGGTCCCAGTCGCGCATCAAGTAGAAGCTCACCACCGGAATCAGCACCAGGTTCGCCAGCCAAGCCAGTAGAGCCAGGCCTGAAGAGGTGGCCGTGGACAGCAGCATGCCGACGATATCGGTGGTTTTACCCAACTGCCCGGACAAAGCGGTTTTCAGTTGATCAAAACGCCAGAAGCCTTCGCTCAGCCCCAGCTTGAGTTGAACCCATGGCAGGGCCTGATTCTGTGCCCAGTCGAGCATCTCCGGGATCAACTCGTACAAGCGCACCAGCTGCTTGCCCAGCATGGGCACCAATACCAGCAGCAGGATGGCCATGATCAGGGTGATCAATGCAAAGACCACCACCACGCCCCAAGTCCGCGAGAGTTTCCATCGCTCCAGACGGTCGACCAGCGGGTCGCCCATATAGGCCAGCAGAACGCCTATCAGAAACGGCGAGAGAATCGGCGCCAGCAGGTACAACAGGCCGCACAGCAGCAGTGCCGCGACTATCCATATCCAACGGTGCGAATCGATCATGCCCAGCGCCCCATATGCCAACGTTTTATCCAGAAATACTAAACCCGAGGCCCGTTACATAAGAAAACCGCAGCTCGATAGCTGCGGTTTTCAAATCAGGGACCGGAATAATTGCCGCAGTCTACCAGCGAAACCTCAGCACATTGTCAGGCGCCACCACTGCGGAAGCGGGCTCAGCCGCAGTAGCCGGCGGCGTAACCGACTGGCTGGCGTCAACCACTGGTGCTTCTGCTGGCACTTCCTGCAAGCGCGCCAGGCCCAGTTGCGCACGCAACTGCTCGGGATTGGCATTGACGGCAAAGGTCAGTGTATTGCCCTGCACCTTGCGCAGTTGCGCCGCGAACGGCTCAAGAATGCGCTGCAGCTCGGCATAACGCGTCAGGTCAACGCCCTGCACTTCCACGGTCAGACCACTGGCCGCGCCGGCGGCGACAATAAAGCGTGGTGCCAGACGTTGGTTGACCGCCAACAGAATGGCATCGGCCAACGCGGCTTGATCGGCACCCTGCACAGTGCCCTGCTCCCGCTCATCGCCCAGCCACAGCCGCCACTCGGCCTGCCATTGGCCATTTGCTTCGCGCGCCATCACTGCCAGCAAGGCATCGGTGGCGTAGCGTTCGGAGGCTTCACGCAGGGCAGCCGGATCATTCGCCGTGAGGTTTTCCGGCACCGCCACCAGTTGCTCGGCCAGATCGGCCAACGGCAGGCGCAGCGGCAGACCACGGTGCTGTGCGGCCTGATTGAGCGGTGCGGCAGCAGCTTGGCCATCACCGAGCAGGCGACTGCCATCACTGGCATCGCTCAACCACCACAGCAGAATGCTCGGACGATTCGCTCCCCACAGCGCCAGGCCCGCCTGACGCAGGCTGCGGTCGGTGCTCAGTGGGTCAAAATCGACCAACAGTTTGTCGCCTTCATAGCCGTATTGACTGACGATCTGTTGCGGGTCCTTGCGCAGCGCCGCCAGTGCGGGGCTCTGCGCCGCATCGGCTTTACCGGTCAGGCGCAACACCAGGGTATCCAGCGCGCGGCTCAGGGCGGCAGCACGTTCTTCCGGTTGCTGACTGCTGACCGCTTCGCGGACTTGGTACAGATCACTTACCGGCGCGGCAAACGCCGGCAGGCCGGACAGCGACAAACAAACTAGAAGCAGGCGAGCGGTCAAACGCATGGATGAATTCTCGACAGACGGAAAGTGGCGCGCAGGCCAGGTTTAACAACAGTTGTGAACAACCCACGCCACATAAGGAAGGCCGCGGTGGCTCAAGAGTGCGAGTTTAGGTGCTGTTAAGGCGCATTCCAAAGCCCTTTTCAGCCGCAAATAGCCAACAACAGCCAGATTTCGAGCTTAAACAGCCGCCCCAACAGCCGCAACCTTAGCGGGTGGCCGCTGCCGGGTAAGCCTGATAAAATCGCGCGCCTTCGCAGACCGCCGCCATAAGCGGTGGTGCCAATCCGAATTTCCCCTAAAGGCCTGGATCTATGAGCAAGCAACCCTCCATCAGCTACAAGGACGCAGGTGTAGATATCGACGCAGGCGAAGCCCTGGTCGAACGCATCAAAGGCGTGGCCAAGCGCACCGCGCGTCCGGAAGTCATGGGTGGGCTGGGTGGCTTCGGCGCCCTGTGCGAGATCCCGGCGGGCTACAAGCAACCGGTGCTGGTATCCGGCACTGACGGCGTCGGCACCAAGCTGCGCCTGGCGCTTAACCTGAACAAGCACGACAGCATCGGCCAGGACCTGGTCGCCATGTGCGTCAACGACCTGGTGGTATGTGGCGCCGAGCCGCTGTTCTTCCTCGATTACTACGCCACCGGCAAGCTCAATGTCGATGTCGCCGCCACCGTTGTCACCGGCATTGGCGCCGGCTGCGAGTTGGCCGGTTGTTCGCTGGTTGGCGGTGAAACAGCCGAAATGCCCGGCATGTACGAAGGCGAAGACTACGACCTGGCCGGCTTCTGCGTCGGTGTGGTGGAAAAAGCCGAAATCATCGACGGTTCGAAAGTCGCCACTGGTGACGCGCTGATCGCCCTGCCGTCCTCCGGCCCGCACTCCAACGGCTACTCGCTGATCCGCAAGATCATCGAAGTGTCGGGCACTGAAATCGAAACCACCCAGGTCGACGGCAAGCCGCTGACCGACCTGCTGATGGCGCCAACCCGCATTTACGTCAAACCGCTGCTCAAACTGATCAAGGACACTGGCGCAGTCAAAGCCATGGCCCACATCACCGGTGGTGGTCTGCTCGACAACATCCCGCGCGTGCTGCCGAAAGGCGCACAAGCCGTGGTCGACGTCGCCAGCTGGACGCGCCCAGCGGTCTTCGACTGGCTGCAGGAAAAAGGCAACGTCGATGAACACGAGATGCACCGCGTCCTCAACTGCGGCGTCGGCATGGTTATCTGCGTGGCCCAGGATCAAGTCGATATCACCCTGCAAACCCTGACCGCTGCTGGCGAGCAGCCTTGGGTGATCGGCCAAATCGGCACAGCCGCCGAAGGTGCTGCTCAGGTCGTATTGAACAACCTGAAACAGCACTAATGTCGGCACAGTGTAATGTGGTGGTGCTGATCTCCGGCTCCGGCAGCAACCTGCAGGCGCTGATCGACAGCATCGCCCATGACGGCAATCCGGCACGTATCAGCGCGGTGATTTCCAACAGCGCCGATGCCTATGGCCTGGAGCGCGCCAAACAGGCTGGCATCGCCACCGCCGTGCTCGACCACAAGCAGTTCGACGGCCGCGAAGCCTTCGATGCCGCGCTGGTCGAGGCCATTGATGCGTTTGATCCGCAGTTGGTGGTGCTCGCCGGGTTTATGCGCATTCTCACCCCCGGTTTCGTCCGTCATTACGCGGGTCGCCTGTTGAATATCCACCCGTCCTTGCTGCCGAAATATAAAGGTCTGCACACCCATCAGCGGGCGCTGGAAGCGGGTGACAGCGAACACGGCTGCAGCGTGCACTTCGTCAGCGAGGAACTCGATGGCGGACCACTGGTCGTACAGGCAGTGGTACCGGTACAGTCGGATGACTCGCCCAGCAGCCTCGCGCAGCGCGTACACGAGCAAGAACATGTGATTTACCCGCTGGCCGTGCGCTGGTTTGCCGAAGGCCGTTTGCAGCTGGCCGCGCAGGGGGCGATGTTGGACGAGCAACTGTTACCGAGCACTGGACAGCTAATTCGAACGTAATCAAGGAGACACCATGGGTCGCGCCTTACTGTTCGCACTGACACTTTTGAGCCTGCCGGCACTGGCCGTCGAGCTGAAACCCTTCTCCGCCAGCTACACCGCCGACTGGAAGCAACTGCCTGTCAGCGGCAGCGCTGAACGCAGCCTTGAAGCGCTGGATAACGGCGTATGGAAGCTGAACTTCGAAGCCTCCATGCTGGTCGCCAGCCTGACCGAACAAAGCACCCTGCGCGTGGATAAAGAAGTCTTCCTGCCGCAGACTTACCTGTATGAACGCAACGGCCTGGGCAAGGGCAAGAAGATCGAGCACGACTTCGACTGGAGCGCCAAACAGGTCATCGGCAGTGATCGCGACACCCCGGTGCGCCTGCCACTGAACCGCGGCCTGCTGGACAAGTCGACCTACCAACTGGCCCTGCAATATGACGTGGCCGCCGGCACCAAGAGCATGAGCTACCAGGTGGTCGATGGCGACGAAGTGGAAACCTACGATTTCCGTGTGCTGGGTGAAGAAACCGTGCGTACCAAAGCTGGCCTGATCGACGCCATCAAGGTAGAACGCGTGCGTGACCCGACACAAAGCAGCCGCAAGACCATCCTCTGGTTCGCCAAAGATTGGGAATTCCTGCTGGTACGCCTGCATCAGGTCGAAAAAGACGGCAAGGAATACCAGATCATGCTCAAGGAAGGCACCGTCGACGGCAAAGCGGTTCAAGGTCGCCAGGATTGAGTTAGCGCGAATAAAAAAGCCGAGCTATATGCTCGGCTTTTTTGTGGGCGGGGGTCTGTGGGTGAGGCTAGGCGCCATCACCACATCAGGTCATCTGGCACCTGATAGGCCGCGTACGGATCATCGGCATCCGGCGCTTCGGTTGGGGTGTTGAGCAGCACCACACGTTGAGGATCGCGCTCCTGAATCTTCAGTGCGGCTTCACGCGGGATCACTTCATAGCCGCCGCCGTGACGGACAATGGCCAGCGAGCCACTGCTGAGTTTGTTGCGCACCAGGGTGTTCACCGACAGCCGTTTGACCTTCTTGTCATCGACGAAGTTGTAGTAATCCTCGGTGGTCAGCTTGGGAAGACGCGAGACTTCAATCAGTTGTTTGATCTGCGCGGCACGGGCCTTCTGCTCGATTTTTTCCTGCTGCTGACGGTTCAGCTCCTGGTCACGCGCGGCCTTTTCGGCCATTGCCTGCTGGGCGGCGAGCTTTTGCGATTCGTCCTTCTCGGCCTGACCTTTATGCACCAGGCGCTGTTGTTTCTGCTGTTGCTTGCCGGCCTGCTTGGCCTGCTTTTCATTGACCAGCCCGGCTTTGAGCAGCTGATCGCGTAGTGAGAGAGCCATAACCTACCTTTCCAACCATCAATTTAAAGCGGGCGTGCCCACCATCAGCGGGCAGACCGCACTCGCACAATCAACAACTCGGGGTCTGCTTTTCCAGCTTTTTGGCTTCGCCCCAGAGCGCGTCCAATTCATCCAGGGCGCAATCTTCCATGTTGCGCCCCGCTTCGCGCAATGCCTGCTCGATAAAACGAAAACGCCGCTCGAATTTAGCGTTGGCTGCACGCAGGGCAGTTTCCGGATCGACCTTCAGGTGCCGCGCCAGGTTGCTGACCACAAACAGCAGATCGCCGATCTCCTCGCTAATCGCCTCAGGGTCGTTCTCGCTCATGGCTTCGAGCACTTCATCCAATTCTTCGCGCACCTTGTCGACCACCGGCAAGGCCTCGGGCCAGTCGAAACCAACCTGGGCGGCACGCTTTTGCAATTTGATCGCCCGACTTAGCGACGGCAGCGCCGTGGGCACATCGTCGAGCAATGAGAGTTGCTCGGGGGCTGCAGCTTTTTCGGCGCGCTCTTCGGCCTTGATCTCTTCCCAGCGCTGTTTGACCGCGGCCTCTTCCAGCTTGGCCACGTCCACAGCGCCATACAGATCGCCATCGGGGAATACATGGGGATGACGGCGAATCAGCTTGGTGGTGATGGCATCAACCACCTGGGCAAACTCGAAGCGCCCTTCTTCGCGCGCCAGCTGGCTGTAATACACCACCTGAAACAGCAGGTCGCCCAGCTCACCCGGCAGATGATCGAAGTCGCCGCGCTCGATGGCATCGGCCACCTCGTACGCCTCTTCGATCGTATGCGGCACAATCGTCGCGTAGTTCTGCTTGAGATCCCACGGGCAACCATGCTGCGGGTCACGCAGCCGGGCCATCAGGTGCAGCAGGTCGTCGAGTTGGTACATGGCAAATCCAGTTAGATCGTAATCGCCTCAGGAAACTCGGTGGCGACGGGCTTCGATGATATTGGGCAATTGACTGATACGCCCCAACAAGCGCCCAAGCGCCTCAAGCCCCGGAATCTCCACGGTGATCGACATGGACGCGGTGTTGTCGTCCTTGTTCGAGCGGGTATTCACCGCCAGCACATTGAGCTTCTCGTTGAGCAGCACCTGGGTCACGTCACGCAGCAGGCCAGAACGATCGTAGGCCTTGATGATGATTTCCACCGGGTAGGTCTGCACCGGCACCGGGCCCCAGTTGACCTGGATAATCCGCTCCGGCTCGCGCCCAGCCAGTTGCAGCACCGAGGCGCAGTCCTGACGGTGGATGCTCACACCACGACCCTGGGTGATGTAGCCGACAATCGGATCGCCCGGCAGCGGCTGGCAGCAACCGGCCATCTGCGTCAGCAGGTTGCCGACGCCCTGAATCTGGATATCGCCGCGCTTGCCTGGTTTGAAGCCCAACGCCTTGCGCGGGATCAGCTCCAGCTGCTCGTTGACTCGATCCGGCTCGACCAGTTGCTGCGCCAGGTTGACCAGTTGCGCCAGGCGCAGGTCGCCGGCACCGAGGGAGGCGAACAAGTCCTCGCTGGTCTTCATATTGGCCTTCTCGGCCAGTTTTTCGAAGTCCACATGCGGCAACGCTAGGCGCTGCAGCTCACGCTCCAACTGGACCTTACCGGCCGCGACATTCTGGTCGCGGTCCTGCAGTTTGAACCAGTGGACGATCTTCGCCCGCGCCCGCGAGGTGGTGACATAACCAAGGTTGGAGTTCAGCCAGTCGCGGCTTGGCGTGCCGTGCTTGCTGGTGATGATCTCCACCTGCTCGCCGGTCTGCAGGCTGTAGTTGAGCGGCACGATGCGCCCGTTAATCTTCGCGCCACGGCAGTTGTGGCCGATCTCGGTGTGCACGCGGTAGGCAAAATCCAGCGGCGTGGCGCCCTTGGGCAGGTCGATTGCGTGACCGTCCGGAGTGAACACATAGACCCGGTCCGGCTCAATATCCACGCGCAGCTGTTCGGCCAGACCGCCGATATCGCCCAGCTCTTCGTGCCATTCGAGCACCTGACGCAGCCAGGAAATTTTCTCTTCGTAATGATTGGAGCTGGCTTTGACGTCGGTGCCTTTGTAACGCCAGTGCGCGCACACGCCCAGTTCGGCTTCCTCATGCATGGCCTGGGTGCGGATCTGCACTTCCAGCACCTTACCTTCCGGGCCGAGCACAGCGGTGTGCAGCGAGCGGTAGCCGTTTTCCTTGGGGTTGGCGATGTAATCGTCAAACTCCTTGGGAATGTGCCGCCACAGGGTGTGCACGATACCGAGGGCGGTGTAGCAATCGCGCACTTCCGGCACCAGCACGCGCACCGCGCGCACGTCATAGATCTGGCTGAACTGCAGACCCTTGCGCTGCATTTTGCGCCAGATCGAATAGATGTGTTTGGCCCGCCCGCTGATGTCAGCCTTGACCCCGGTGGCCTCCAGCTCAACGCGCAACTGACCCATCACTTCATTGATGTAATGCTCACGGTCCAGCCGGCGCTCGTGTAGCAGTTTGGCGATCTGCTTGTACTGCTCAGGCTCCAGGTAGCGGAAGGACAGATCTTCCAGCTCCCACTTGATATGGCCAATGCCCAGGCGGTGAGCCAACGGGGCGTAGATGTCGAAAACCTCGCGGGCCACGCGCTGACGTTTCTCGTCATCAGCCTCTTTCACCGCGCGGATCGCGCAGGTGCGCTCGGCCAGCTTGATCAACGCTACGCGTACGTCATCGACCATCGCCACAAGCATCTTGCGCAGGTTTTCCACCTGCGCCTGGGAGCCGAGCACCAGGGAATCACGCGGGTTCAAGGATGCGCTGATTGCCGCCATGCGCAGCACGCCTTCGACCAGCTTGGCCACCACCGGGCCGAAGCGCTGATGCACCAGCGCCAAGGGCACCTTGCCTTCGCGCACGCAGCGATAGATTACGGCTGCGACCAGGGAGTCCTGATCGAGCTTGAGGTCGGCGAGAATTTCGGCGATTTCCAGACCGGAGCGAAAACTCGACGCGCCCTCAGTCCACAGATTCTTCGCGGCATTGGCCTGTTGCTCAGCCTCGCGGGCGAACTCGCAGGCCTCGCGCAGGGCTTCGCGATCCAGTGCCGGATCGACGCTCAGTACATGCCCGAGCCAGGCTTCAAGGTTGATGCTGCCGTCATCGTTGATCGGCTGATGCGCTCTGACCTGAACCATCTTGCTTACCTTCCCTACGGTGCGCGGCATGCACACCGAACAGTCGCCGCCTTCTATGAGCCGGTCGGTTTAACCACTTAAGGCGCACTCCCTGCGCGCCCCTGCAGCGCCGGGATACGGCGCTTCTATCTACTGCCTGACAAACAGCGCCATCGCTTCGACGTGCGCGGTTTGCGGAAACATATCGAGGATAGCGGCACGTTCCAGCCGATAGCCTTGCGCCAGTAACTCGGCGCTGTCACGGGCCAGGGTCGTCGGGTTGCACGACACATACAGCACCCGTTTGACGCCCAACGCCGTCATTTGCTTGACCACCTGCAACGCGCCATCCCGCGGCGGGTCCAACAGCACCGCGGCGAAACCGCCCTGAGCCCAGCTCGCATCGACCAGCGGGTTGGACAGGTCGGCCTGGAAAAAGTGCGCATTGCCCAGACCATTGCTCACGGCATTCTCGGCGGCGCGCTCGACCATGGTTTGCACGCCCTCCACCGCCACCAGTTCACCCACTCGCTGAGCCAATGGCAAGGCGAAATTGCCCAGACCGCAGAACAGATCCAGTACCCGCTCATCGGACTGCGGAGCCAGCCAATCCAGCGCCTGCGCGACCATGGCGTCATTCACCGGCTGGTTGACCTGCACAAAGTCACCGGGCCGATACGCCAGGTCGAGCGCAAACGCATCCAAGCGATAACTCAGCTGCTGCGCTGGATCAAACGGCTGCGGCTCGTCCGTACCGTGTAACCAGAGCTGCGCATTCTGCGCCATGCAGAACGCCTGCAAACGGGCCAGGTCCGCTTCGCTCAATACAGCGGTATGCCTTATCAGCACAGCACTGGAGCTGCCGCTGAACAACTCGACATGACCAATGGCCTGAGGTTTATCCAACTCACGCAGCACCTGGGGTAACGCGCGCAGGATCGGCTGCAAAGGTTGTACCAGCACCGGGCAATCGCTGATGGCGATGATGTCCTGGCTCGCCGCTGCGCGAAAACCCACATCAAGGCGCTTGGCCTTGTTGTCCCAGCGCACGGCAATCCGTGCGCGGCGGCGATAGCCCAGCTCAGGGCCGACCAATGGCGCTGCCCATTCTTGCGGTTCAAGATTGGCCAAGCGGCTGAGCTGCTCGGCGAGCATGCGCTGTTTCAGGGCAAGCTGATCGGCATGGGGCATATGCTGCAAGCTGCAGCCGCCACAGACCTTGGCATGCACGCAAGCCTCGCTACGCCGCTCAGCACTGGCGGTGAGAATGCGCTCAACCCGCGCCTCGACTACCTTGCCGTGGGCACCCAGCACCCGCGCTTCGATCTGCTCGCCGGCCAATCCACCGCTGACAAACCAGGTACGCCCTTCGCTGAAAGCGATGCCACGACCATCGTTGGCCAGGCGCTCGATGGTGAGCTTCTGCTTCTTGCCCACCGGCACCTGGGGCGCCCGGGAACCACCGCTGGGTTGAAAGCGCAGACCGCCGTCTTTCTTGGCCATCAGTTGCTCGGGGCGTCGTAAACGCCGCTGGACAGGTAACGGTCGCCACGGTCGCAGATGATCGCCACCATCACCGCATTCTCGACTTCCTGGGACAGACGCAACATCGCCGCCACCGAACCGCCGGAGGACACCCCGCAGAAGATGCCTTCTTCACGCGCCAGGCGGCGCATCACGTCTTCGGCTTCCTGCTGGCCCATGTCGATAATGCGATCAACCCGCTCGGCCTGATAAATCTTCGGCAGATACTCCTGCGGCCAGCGGCGGATACCGGGAATCGCAGCGCCTTCCATCGGCTGCAGACCGACGATCTGCACGTCCGGCTTCTGCTCTTTCAGGAAACGCGAGACGCCCATGATGGTCCCGGTGGTGCCCATCGAGCTGACGAAATGGGTGATCTGCCCACCCGTCTGCTGCCAGATTTCCGGGCCGGTGCTGGTGTAGTGGGCAATCGGGTTGTCACCATTGGCGAACTGATCGAGCACTTTGCCCTTGCCATCCGCCTGCATCTGCAGGGCCAGGTCGCGGGCTTCTTCCATACCGCCGACCAGAATCAGCTGCGCGCCGTAGGCAGTCATCGCCGCCTTGCGTTCGGCGGTGGAGTTGTCCGGCATGATCAGCACCATGCGGTAACCCTTAATCGCCGCGGCCATGGCCAGGGCGATGCCGGTATTGCCGCTGGTGGCCTCAATCAACACATCACCGGGCTGGATGTCGCCGCGCTGCTCGGCGCGAGTGATCATCGACAACGCCGGACGATCCTTTACCGAACCAGCCGGATTGTTACCTTCCAGCTTCAACAGCAAGGTGTTGCTGGTGTTGCCCGGCAGGCGCTGCAGGCGCACCAGTGGGGTGTTGCCGACGCAATCGGCGATGGTTGGGTAATGCGGGCTCATGGCGAACGAGATGATCCAGAAGCAAAGAAGGCCGCCATGATAACGGCAAACTGCGCTCGGCCATATCAGCGAACACCACTACACAGCTGCAAAATTACCCCGCAAGGGCGAACAGCAACAGCCAACACGGCAGCCCCAGCAACGGTCCGTACACCGCAAGGCGCGGTGCATAGGGCAACAGCAGGGCCAGGGCAAAGCCGCTCAGCGACAGCATGCCGAACCAACCCACCGGGCCCATCGCCCAGCCCCAGGCTTGCGCGCAACCCCACAGGCTGGCCACCAGCAGCAACCAGCCACTGCCACGCAGAACGCGGCGTTGCAACAACGTCGGCGCCCTGCCCCAAACCTGTTTGTAGTGCCGTTCAAGGCCCTGACACAGCGCCAGCATGCTGCTGTAAGCCAGCAAGAGACTGCCCAAGAATGCGGTCATCATCTCAATTCACCTGCGCCTGTGCGTGCCGCACCCGCCGCTCGCTGTGTTGCACTTGTGGCTGATGCAAACGCCAGACACTCCAGGCCAGCAGCAGGCCCAGTGCCACCACCGTCACCTCCAGCCACAGGCGCATACTGTCGCCCCAGGCCTGGCCGCCACTGATTACACTGAGCAGCGGTAAGCCCAGGCACAGCACCGCAGCCAGGCTCAGCTGCTCACGCCAGGCCTGCAGGCGCGGGCGCAGCCAGGCGTGCAGCAAGCTCAGCAGCCAGATTGCAAAGAAGCCGCGTACTTCCCAACCGGCACGCTGGGCCAGCTCAACCGGCAATAGGCGGTTGAGCCACAGCAGACCGATACAGGCCACAGCCAGGCCGCTGATCACTGCCACATTGAGGCTTTCGACCAGGCGATAGAGCTGTTGCCCCAAGCGACTTTCGCTGGCGTATTTACGCCGCCGCTTCACCGTAAACAGCACCAGCCCGGTGGCGATCATGGCGCTGCTGAGCACGCCGCAAACGAAGTACAGCCAGCGCATCGGGTAGCCACCGAACTGCGCAAAGTGCAGGCCAAACATCACCCGTTGCGCCAGCACACTGGGGCGCAGCTCCGGCGGCCCGGCCAGCAGCTCACCGGTAACACCGTCAAACACCATGTTGTGGCCTTTGGTCAGGGCAATACGGTTACCCAGCACGCGGCGCATTTCGATATGCGCATCACTGCGGCCGGGGTGCTCGATCACCACACCACTCAGCGGCCCCATGCGTGCTTCGGCCTGGGCCAATAGCGGGGCCAGCGGCGTCAGCGGCGTCAGCGGCGCCGGGTGAGTCTGCGCCTGACGCGGTTCCTCCATGACCTCGATGTGTTCGCGGTAGAACGTTTCAAAATCCCCTTTATAGAGGCTGTCCAGCGCTGCCGGCATATAGATCAGGGCAAAGATCGACAGGCCGGTATAGGTGATCATCAGGTGAAACGGTAACAGCAACACTGCACTGGCATTGTGTGCATCCAGCCAGGAGCGCTGGGCCTTGTTCGGGCGGAAAGTGAAGAATTCCTTGAAGAACTTCTTGTGAATGATGATGCCGCTGATCAGCGCCACCAGCATCGCCATCGCCGCTAACCCGACAATCCAGATACCCGGGTTGCGCGGCATGCTGAGGCTGTAGTGAAAACGAAAGAAAAATGTACCGCCGGCCGTGTCGCGCACCACCAAGGGCTCACCGGTGAGTGGGTCCAAGTACGTGCTGATGCCTGAGCGTCGGTCGCCCACCGTCACCCGCAAGGCAGGCATGCGCTCGCTGGGCAGGCTGATGTTCCAGGCGCTGGCATTGGCATGCTGGCGTTGCAGATAGGCCACGGCATGCTCGACAGCCTGAGCGTTGCTGACCGACGCCTGCTTGATCTCCGGCTGCATCCAGTGATCAATCTCCTGGTCGAACACCGCCAGGCTGCCGGTGAGAAAGATGGCAAACAGCAGCCAGCCGAACAGCAGGCCACCCCAGGTGTGCAGCCAGGCCATGGATTGGGTCAGGGTCTGTTTCATGCCAGACGCTCCAGCAGGTGTGGCCAGAAGCCGATCAGCGCCAGCGGCGCAGCGGCCGGCACCACCACCCAAGCGCACCAGGCGCTGCGTGCGGCAAACGCCCAGAGAATCACCAGGGTGTAGACGATGAATGACAGCAAGCTGGCGATCAGCAGCGCATCCACCCGGTCCAGCGGCAACAGCTGCGCCAGGGCAGCGGTCAATGCGTAGGTGAACACATAGCCGCCCAGCAACCCGGCCAACACCCGTGAACAGATCGGCCATGCCTGGGTTGTTTCTCCGGCCTTACTCATCGCTTCCCTCCTGCGCCAAACCAGCCGCCATCCGCAGTGCTGGCCGCAAAGACGCGGCCAACATCGGCCCATGGCCCAAGCCGGCAAATTCCTCATACGTCACCTGCATATCCGGCCAGCGCCCCAGGCGTTCGGCCATCTGCCGCGCGGCATCAACCGGAACCGCAGCCATGGCCTTGCGCCGCTGCTCCAGCACTGACGGATCGACTCCGGATCGGGCGTTGCCAGGCAGGCCTTCATCACTGCCGCGCACGATCAACAGCTGGGCAGTGGCCCCGGCAAAGTCACGTTCAGTCTCCAGCAACAGCCCGGACTGCCACCACAGCGACGGGCTGGCTGCGATATAGCGGCTAAAGCTCGCGGGCTGAGTGAGCAGGGTGTTGAGCACGAACAGCCCGCCGAACGAATGCCCCCAGAGCGCCTGTTGCGCCGGATCAATCGGTTGCTGCGCTGCCACCTGCGGCTTGATGCGCTGCTCTAGCAACGCCAGAAAGGCCGCGGCACCGCCACCCTGCACGCCATTGAAGGCCTGCATCGGCTGACCATCGCGACGTGCCGGGGTGTAATCGAGGGTGCGTGCCGGCACATTGAAGGGCCGCTCACCGGCATGCCCGATAAACACCAGCAGCGGCGGCGTCCCCGCCTTCAGCTCGTCCAGACATTGCGCCTTCAGCGCCGCCAGCGCGGCATGACCATCAAGCAGATAAAGCACTGGGAAACCGCTAGCCGGCGCTGCACGCGTCGGTACCAGCAGCTGCACTTGATAGCTGCGCTGGGCATCTGCCGACTGCACCTGAAACGGCTCAAGCCGTTGGTAACCGGGATAATCCGCAGCGTTCACTACGTTCAGCCAGGACAGACAGAACAACCACAACCAGCAGCGCTTCATGGCACTACCCCCAGCACTTGCCAACTGGGCAAGGTGTATTGCTCGAAGCGCTGCACGCGCTCGGCGGCCTGTTCCACCGTTACGCCGTGGCGGCGCAGCAGGGCCTGAATGGTTTCACTCAGTAAAACGCCGCGTAACTGCGGATGCTCCAGCAACACGCGAGTGGCCGCCATTTCCAGCTTGTCTGCCGGCACGCTCGCGCCCAGGCTCGGTGCCGCCAGGTGCGCGTAGCCCTCACCTTGCAAGGCCCCTTCGGCCAACAGACGGTTGAGTGCCTGACAGCGCGTGACATCCACCGGCGCGTGCAGCAACGGATGGGCATAGCCCGCCCACATCAATAGCTGCAAGGCACCGCTGAGCTGGCCAACCTGCGCCTTCAAGGCGGGGCGCCGCGCCAGCTCGGCAAAACTTTGCGGCCCCTCGCCAAGGGCCTGCAGCAGCGGCTGATACAACTCGGCACCGCCCTGCAACGAACCGATGCGCGTTGAAAATTCCACCGCCCCCGGTGCCGGCGCAGAGGCCAACAGTGCCCAGCAGCTGTCCAACAAGGCGTGCTGATGCGCCATGGCCGACAGGGCCTGATCGCCGCGCTGATACAGGTCACTGCGCTGGGCCTGGTTGCGCGCCAGGTCCTTGGCGGTTTCCCGCAGCAGCGGATCAGTCAGGCCCTGAATCGCGGCCAGGCAGTTACCGGGCAACGACAAAGCATCGATGTTTTCCAGTGGAATGGCGCTGCCGATCAGTTGACAGCCAAGGCTGGCAAACTCCGCCATGACGTCGGCCACCGGCAACGGTTGCCAGTGCTCACACAGCAGCTCATGAGCCAGATAATCCAGCCCCTGCTCGGCACTGCGCGCCAGCAGCCGGGCCATCTCAGGCTGCTCGACAAAATAGCCGGCGCCGCCTTGTTGCAAGGCCTGTAATGCGTCCAGAGCTGCCCGCACGCGCTGCGGCGGTGAACCTTCGCTGTGTTGTGCGTGCTGCCAGATAAACCGCTGAGCCGCTGCCAACGGCGCCATGCCGGGCTGACACATATAACCCAGGCACAGCAGCCCATTGGCTTTGAGGCGCTGCTCGACAAAGCCACGGATGGCCGCACGCTGCGCGGGTGCCACCCAGCTGTACACGCCATGGGCCACGATAAAGTCATAACCCTCACCCGGTTGCGCGAGCAGCTCGGTGAGATCGGCTTGCACAAACTCGATATTGCTCAACTGCGCAGCCGCGGCCAGTCGACGGCCATGGGCGATATGTTGGGGGTTGAAATCCACCGCCACGAACTGCCCCTCGGGATTGCTGGCGGCCAGCAACAGGCTATTCAGGCCTTGCCCACAACCCAGTTCGCAATAGCGAAACCCCGACAACAGGCTGCTTGCGCGTTGCCCGAGGGCCGTCTGCAGCGCCACCAGCCAACTCGGTGCCAACTGCGGCTGCACATGATGGGGATAGGGCAACTCGGCCAGATACCCCTGATTCCACACTTGCATTAAGCGTTTTCCTGCACTGAAAAGGCTCCGCCAGGACACGCCTGACGGAGCCGAAACCCGCCGTAGCAACGGGTAAGGAGCACGATGACCTAGAAGGATGCGGTGACCGAGGCGAAGTAGGCACGCCCGGCTTCGTTGTAGGTGTTGGCCCCGGCTTCGGTGGCGTTGCCTTCGCGGTAGATGCGTTTGTCGAACAGGTTGTTGATCCCCATGCGCACGCTGTACTGCTCATTGAAGGCATAGCCGGCGCTGACGCCCATCAGGCCGTAAGGATCGATGTCCTTCTGTGCCTGGCTGTCGATCGCCACGTTGCGCCGAGCGTTGTAGCTCGGGGCCTCCTGGGTGCCGTAGTAGGTGCCACTGACCTGCAGCGACAGCTTCTCGGTGGCAGCCCAGTCCAGGCTGGTGTTGACGGTGTACTCGGGGATGATGCTCAGCGGCTCGCCGCTGTTCTTGTCATTGGACTCGATCATGTAGGTGAAGTTGGTGTTCCACTCCAGCGCCGGGCTAAGGGTGACGAACAGGTTGCCTTCAACCCCTTCGACGACAGCTTTACCGGAGTTTTCCCAGTTCTGCACACGACGACCGTTCGCCAGGCGGAACTCCGCCGTGTTGCTGGAAACGATCTTGTTCTTGTAGTCGTTGCGGAAGTAGGTCGCACTGGTGCGCCATGTCCCCTTATCCAGAGCCAGACCGATTTCCTTGTTGATGCTGGTTTCCGGCTCCAGATCCGGATTACCGATCAGGTAGCAGCCGCCAGTGTTGGCTTCTGCCGCGTTACAGCCAAAACCCATGCTATAGAGCAGGTAGTTGGGGTTGGACTGATACAGGTTGGGGGTCTTGTAGGCCCGGGCGATACCGCCTTTGAGGGTCAGCTCATCGGTCAGTTCATGGGAGGCATTGAGGCTCGGACTCCAGTTGCCGCCAAACTCTTCATGGTCGTCATAGCGCAGCCCTGGGGTAACGATGGTGCGATCACCCACCTCGATATTGTCCTCGGCAAACAGGGCAAAGCTGTGCGCGGTGGTCTTGGTCTGGCTGCGGTCAAAACCAGGAACCGCCGGCACACCGCCGACACCCGGGTCCCAGGTTTGCGCGCGCATGGAGCCTGGGTCATTCAGGCTTTCATAGAGGTATTCGCCGCCCAAGGTCAGCACCTGCGGCGCACCGACTTCCAGCGGCAAATTGACTTCGGCATTGGCGCGGGTGTTGCGCAGGCGCGACATGAACACTCCGGCACCTTCCGCCGGCGCACCCTCACCGCCCCCGGCTAGGCCTTCATTGAGGCGCTCGTTACGGGTGTAGTCATAAGCCAGCGAGGCGGTGGAGCTGCCCCAGTCGTAACTGCCGTTATGGGTTAGCGCGTAGCTGCTGCGCTGGATGATGTTGGTTTCCTTGCCATACAGCTGGTTCACGAACGCGCCACCACCGTTAAGCATGGTGTCGCCGGCGTAGATGTTGCCCTGACGGCTGTAGGTGGCTTCCAGATCCAGGCTGTGATCGGGGTTAAGCTGCCAGCTGAGCAGGCCACTGATGTCCTTGTTGCGCACGCCTTCACGACCCGCCACCAGAGTATCGGCCCCCACCTGGTGTTCACCGTTGATGTCGGCATCATCGGCATTGGTCTTGTTGGCACCGCCATACAGGCGGAAGGCCAGACTGTCGTTCAGCGCACCGCTGAGGTTGAAGTTGGCACGCTGGCCGGTCCCTTCGGCATCGTCTTCCGGCTGGATCGCGTACAGGGTGACCGAACCACGCAACTCTTCAGTCGGCCGCTTGGTGATGATATTCACCACCCCGCCCATGGCCCCAGAGCCATAGCGTGCGGCGGCCGGGCCGCGGAGGATTTCGATGCGCTCGACTTCTTCAGCCGGCACCCAGTTAGTTTCGCCACGGGTGTCACGGTCACCGGTCCAACCGTATCTCACGGCGTTACGCGAGCTGGAGGGACGGCCATCGATAAGAATCAGGGTGTTTTCCGGGCCCATGCCGCGCAGGTCGATCTGGCGATTGTTGCCACGGCTGCCACTGGTGCTGTTACCAGTTAGATTGACCCCCGGCTCGCGGCGGATCACATCGGAGAGGTCATTGGCCGGCGGACGCTTCTTGATGTCTTCAGAGGTAATGATCGACACACCCGGCGCCTGCTTGAGCTCCTGCTTGGCGGTGACCACAGCATCCTTGAGCTTGATCGCATTGGTGGGTTCGGCGGCTGCACTCAGGGCATCGACCTCGGCATCCACCACGTCGGCGGCAAACAGCGTGCAGGGGGAAAGACTGGCCGCAACGATGGCCAATGACAGATGACTGAGCTTGAATCGCGACTGCATGAACACCCTCTCCTGTGGCGAATGGTCCGCGTCCAGGCTCAAGGGCAGGCAGTCACACACTACGCCAGCCCGACCGGTACACGGGAACGGCGCAGATGCTACTCATTCTTATTTGTGAGTAAAGTTCATTTACAATCTATACACTTTTCAGCCGGAAATTCAGGCGCAAACCTTCACCCGTGTTTTCGGCCCACATCGCCCCGCCCTGCATCTGCATGGCGCTGCGGGCAATCGCCAGGCCCAGGCCAAAACCATCACCGCCGGGGCGAGCCGCTGACAAACGAATAAACGGCAGGAACATCTGCTCCAGCTGCGTAGCCGCCACGCCACCACCCTGATCCTCCAGCCAGAACAGCCAATCGCCCTGCTCCAAGCGCCCATCCAGGCTGATCATTGCGCCAGGGGGGGAATGCCGAATGGCATTGCGCAAACCGTTTTCCAGCGCCTGCGCCAGGCCATTGAGCTGCCCGCGCACGCAGCAGTGCTCAGGTAACAGGCAACGCAGCTGGGCCTGCGGCCAGCCACTTTCAAAACAGGCATCATCGGCCAGCAATGCCCACAGCGAAGGCAGGCTGATCGGTTCCAGCTCAGGTTGCGGACGCTCTGTACCCAGCCAGATTAACTCCAGGGTGTCATCCACCAGGCACTGCATGCCGTTGACCTCTCGCTCCAGGCGCTGGCGCAGTTGCTCGGCATCCAGGCCACTCTCACAGGCCACCCGCAAACGGCTCAAGGGTGTACGCAGCTCATGGGAAAGATCGCGCAGTAGCTGACGCTGCAGGCTGAGCATGCCCTGCAGGCGCTCGGCCATATGGTCGAAGGCGCGACCCAGCTCGCCCAGTTCATCCTGACGGGTACTGATCTGACTGGCCGTGCGCACACTCAGTTGCTCATCACGCAGGGCGTTGGCCTGCTCACGCAGGTGCTGCAACGGGGTAATCAGCAAGCGATACAGCAAAGCACAGAGCAGCAGCGCCAGCCCGCAGGGCAGCAGGCCGTGCACCAACAACTGGGCGTGCCAGGTAAAACCCTGCGGCAGAAAACGCTCCGGCAACTCGATCACCAGTTGGCCATCCTGTGGTCGCTGCGGAAACGGCAAGGCAATGACCGGCAGGCCACTGGCGCGCTTACTCATCGGCCAGTCGATATGGCGCATGGCCGTAAGCCGCTCGGTTTCTGCAAGGCTCAAGGTCCGCGTGCCGAGGGCGCGCAAATCGCGACCAAGCACCGCCAGCCAGACTGACTCGCGCTGCTGCATCTGCGTCTGCCAGCGCTCGACGCCTTCGGCACCGGCACTGCGCCAGACCTGCTCAGCCTCAGCGGCATAGCCAAGCAGTTGCTGCTGCGCCGCTTCACTGAGCAGATAGCCGCGAAACTCGATACGCCCGCCCCAGGACCAGCTAACCCAGATGATCAGCAGGCAGAAAGCCATGACCAGCAAAGCCAGCCGCCAGAACAACGAGTGACGTCCCGGCATGGCTCAAACGCCCTCGCGGGTAAACAGATAACCTTTGCCCCACACGGTCTCCAGGCGCCCGGCGCTGTAGCCAAGAGCCAGCAACTTGCGCCGGATATGACTGATATGCATATCCAGGCTACGGTCGTGCCGTGAATAGGCGCGGCGCAGCACCTGCTGGTAGAGAAAGGCCTTGGTCATCAAGCCTTCCGGGTGGCGCACAAACAGCTCAAGCAGGCGAAACTCAGTCTGGGTTAGATCAGCCCATTGCCCGCACAGGCACACATCCGTGCGGGAATCATCAAACTGCAACTGTGGATCCAGCCCCGGTGCAGTGAATTCACGCCGCTCATACGCCACCCGGCGCAGCACCGCTTCGATGCGCACTTTCAGTTCATCCATACTGAAGGGCTTGGGTAGGTAGTCATCCGCACCCTGGCTGAAACCGGCAATCCGGTCCTGTTCGCCACCCAATGCCGACATCAGAATGACCGGCACGCCGCGCTGCTCACGCAGGTTCTGCAATACCTGCAAGCCGCTGATGCCAGGCAGCAGGATGTCCATCAGGACTAAATCGAAGTCACCCTCGACTGCCAGTCGCAGTCCTTCACTGCCATCGCGACTGAGGGTGACGCCGTAACCGCTGTCCTGCAGATGCTGCTGCAGATGGCTGGCCAGCAGCGGATCATCTTCAACCGCAAGAATCCGCGCGGTTGGAAGGTTACAAGTGAGCACGAGCAATTCACCGATTCAAATGAGAATAATTCTACCTACTAACCACGCCGCACTCACCTACAGATTCTCGCCGGCTGAATCGCTACACTGCCAAAACATCACCCAAGGAGGCAGCGCGTGTTAAAGGATTTAGGCATTAAAGGTCGTGTGCTCATGCTCACCCTGTTGCCCACCAGCCTGTTGGCGCTGGTGTTAGGCGGCTATTTCACCTGGGTGCAATTATCCGGCCTGCAGGGACAACTGCTGCAGCGCGGGCAGATGATCATCGAGCAGCTCGCGCCATTGGCCGCACCAGCGCTGCATGCCGGCGACAGCGAGGTGCTGCAGCGCATTGCCAACCAGGCACTCGATCAACCGGATGTGCGTGCCGTGAGTTTTCTCGCCGCCGAGCGCAACATCCTGGCCCATGCCGGGCCGAGCATGCTTAATCCCTCGCCGGCAGCTGGCGAGCCGCAACCCGCGCAGAACAGCAATCAGAACGCCACGCGCTTTCTGTTGCCGGTGTATCAGCAGCACCTGAGCATCACCGGCAAAACCACAGGGGAGCCTGACACCCGGCTGCTCGGCTGGGTCGAGCTGGAGCTGTCCCACCACAGCACCCTGCTCAGCGGCTACCGCAGCCTGCTGGCCAGCCTGCTGCTGATTGCCACCGGGCTGATGGTCACCGCCCTGTTGGCCGTGCGCATGAGCCGCACGATCAACGACCCGCTGCGACAGATCAAACAGAGCGTCGCCCAGCTCAAGGACGGCCACCTGGAAACCCGCCTGCCGCCACTCGGCAGCCATGAGCTGGACGAACTGGCCTCTGGCATCAACCGCATGGCCGAGTCGCTGCAGAACGCCCAGGAAGAATTGCAACACAGCGTCGACCAGGCCACCGAAGACGTGCGGCAGAACCTGGAGACCATCGAAATCCAGAACATCGAACTCGACCTGGCGCGTAAAGAAGCCCTGGAGGCCAGCCGGATCAAATCCGAATTCCTCGCCAATATGAGCCACGAGATCCGTACTCCGCTCAACGGCATCCTCGGTTTCACCAACCTGCTGCAGAAAAGCGAACTGACGCCGCGCCAGCAAGATTACCTGGGTACCATCGAAAAATCCGCCGACAGCCTGCTGGCGATCATTAACGAGATTCTCGATTTCTCGAAGATCGAAGCCGGCAAGCTGGTGTTGGAAAATATCCCGTTCAACCTGCGCGATCTGTTGCAGGACACCTTGACCATCCTCGCCCCGGCCGCCCACGCCAAACAGCTGGAGCTGCTCAGCCTGGTCTACCGCGACACGCCGCTGTCGCTGATAGGCGACCCGTTGCGGCTCAAGCAGGTGCTGACCAACCTGGTGAGCAACGCGATCAAGTTCACCCGTGCGGGTACCATCGTGATTCGCGCCATGCTTGAAGATGAAAGCGCCGACCGCGCGCAGCTGCGCATCAGCGTGCAGGACACCGGCATTGGCCTGTCTGATGACGACCTGCGCGAACTGTTCCAGGCCTTCAGCCAGGCCGACAATTCGCTCAGCCGCCAGGCCGGCGGCACCGGCCTGGGCCTGGTGATATCCAAACGCCTGATCGAACAGATGGGCGGCGAAATCGGCGTCGACAGCACCCCAGAGGAAGGCTCGGAATTCTGGATCACTCTGAGCCTGCCCAAGGCCCGTGACGATGCCGAAGACCTGCCGCGGCCACCCCTGCTCGGTCGTCGCGCGGCCGCCCTGGAACACCACGACCTGGCACGCCAGGCCCTGCAACATCAACTGGAAGACTGCGGCCTGCAGGTCAGTGGCTTCGACAACCTCGACAGCCTGCTCAGCGCCGTCGCAGAGGCGCGACATAGTGCCCAGCCAATTGAACTGGCGGTACTCGGCGTGAGTACCCAGACCTTGCCGCCGGAGCGCCTCGATCAACGCATCTGGGAGCTCGAACGCCTGGCCTGCAAAACCCTACTGCTGTGCCCCACCACCGAACAGTCGCTCTATCACAGCCTGTTGCCGGATGCGTACAGCCAGCTGCAGGCCAAGCCGGCCTGTACGCGCAAGCTGCAGCGCGGTCTGGCTGAGCTGGTGAGCCCACGGCAGAACCGTGCAGAAAACAAGCAGAGCGCACCGAGTCGCCCGCCGTTGATTCTCTGCGTCGACGATAACCCAGCCAACCTGCTGCTGGTACAAACCCTGCTGGACGACATGGGCGCGCAAGTCAGCATCGCCAACAGCGGCTATGAGGCCGTGGAGAAAGCTGCCGAACAGCCATTCGACCTGATCTTTATGGATGTGCAGATGCCCGGCATGGACGGCCGCCAGGCCACCGAAGCCATTCGCCAACAGGAAAGCCAACGCGGCCGGAGTCCGGTGCCGATTGTTGCGCTGACCGCCCACGCCCTGGCCAACGAGAAACGCGCCCTGCTGCAAAGCGGCCTGGACGACTACCTGACCAAGCCGATCAGCGAGCGTCAACTGGCCCAGGTGGTACTCAAATGGACAGGCCTGGCCCTGCGCAACCAGAGCAATGAGCACACCGGCATCAGCAACACGCATAACAACCTCAGCGTGCTGGATGCCGACGAAGGTCTGCGCCTGGCTGCCGGCAAGGCGGACCTGGCCGCCGATATGCTGAGCATGCTGCTCGCCGGCCTGCCCGGCGACCGCCAGGCCATTCGTCAGGCGCGCGACAGTGGCGAGCGCAACAGCCTGATCGAACGCGTTCACCGCCTGCACGGCGCTACCCGTTACTGCGGCGTACCGCAGCTACGTGCCGCCTGCCAGCGCAGCGAAACCCTGCTGAAACAAAATGATCCGGCTGCCCAGCACGCCCTGGATGAGCTGGATGCCGCCATCGACCGGCTGGCCCGCGAAGCTGAAGTCAACGCCTGAAGCAGCAGGCCAACGCAGCCAATAGCGGCTGCGTGGTAGCATTTGCGCCTATTTGGAGGCTCCATGGCTGAACACGATTTTCGCTACAACCTGCTCAACCCCGAACACACCCTGATTGAATGCCGTGCTTTGGCACCGGGCCGTTACCAGGTCACCGGTAATGGCGGCTCGATCCAGAGTGGCGACACCTTGCTGGTGACCCTCAAAGGTAGCCGCGAATTGTCGATGCGCCTGCAGGCCGACAAGGTTCGTCATCTGATCAACCCGCGTGGCCAGTGGGTGGCGGTGGCCACCGGCCCGGCGTTCAAGGAGCTGGCGATCTTCAATTGGCAGGCCAACTGCGACAGCTGCAATGCGCAGCTGGACTTCGAGTTCGCCGTCGACGCCGCCCTCGGCAAAAAGGCCCAGGCACCTGCCGCCGAAGCGCGCATCAAAGAACTGGGCTGGCAGTCGAAAAATGCCAAGCACCTGTGCCCGAAATGCATCAACAAGGAGGTGATATGAAACGCGTACTGACTATCAGCCTGCTGGCTGCCGGCCTAATTGGCTGCGCCACATCCGCACCGCAGCTGGAAACCGAGCACAGCTACCAGGTGGAATGGATCGGCGAACGTCCACTGATCGACCGCAGCCACCTGACCATCACCCTCGGTGACGACGGCCGCGCCTATGGCAACGCCGGCTGCAACCACTGGTTTGCCAGCTACACCCTGGAGGGCGACAAGCTGAGCTTCAGCGCCCCCGGCAGCACCCGCAAGATGTGCGCCCCAGCCTTGATGGAGCAGGAAGCGCGCTTTCTCGCTAGCCTGAGCACGGTAGAGCGCTGGGATTTTTCCGCCACCGAGCAGCTGCGACTGTGGCCCGCCGAAGGCAAGCCATTGCGCCTATGGCCTGAGAGCAAATAAGAGCCCGTCTCAGATCAGCTGCGCGTCGACCAAACTGGGTTGCAATGCAGTAACTGCTACAGACTGTTACTAACGTAGCGCCTTGTTTTGCTCTAGCTCGCGAGATCCGAAACAGACTCTACGCGTACAAACCATGCGCAACAAAAAAAGGGAGCCCGAAGGCTCCCTTTTTTATTGCGGCTGAAACTCAGTGAATGATCTGGCTGAGGAACAGTTTGGTGCGTTCGTTCTGCGGATTGGTGAAGAAGGCGTTGGGCTCGTTCTGTTCCACGATCTCACCCTTGTCCATAAAGATCACCCGGTTCGCCACGGTGCGGGCGAAGCCCATTTCGTGGGTTACGCAGAGCATGGTCATACCGTCTTCGGCCAGGCCGATCATGGTATCCAGCACTTCCTTGACCATTTCCGGATCGAGGGCCGAGGTCGGCTCGTCGAACAGCATGATCTTCGGCTTCATGCACAGCGCACGGGCAATCGCCACACGCTGTTGCTGGCCGCCAGAAAGTTGCCCTGGGTACTTGTGGGCCTGCTCCGGAATGCGCACGCGCTCAAGAAAGTGCATGGCAATCTCTTCCGCCTGACGCTTGGGCATCTTGCGTACCCACATCGGCGCCAGGGTGCAGTTCTGTAGCACGGTCAGGTGCGGGAACAGGTTGAAGTGCTGGAACACCATGCCGACTTCGCGGCGCACCGCTTCGATGTGCTTGAGGTCGTGGGTCAGCTCGGTGCCATCAACCACGATACGACCTTGCTGGTGTTCTTCCAGCCGATTGATGCAGCGGATGGTGGTCGATTTGCCCGAGCCCGAAGGCCCGCACAACACGATACGCTCGCCCGGCTGCACGCTCAGGTTGATGTCCTTGAGCACATGGAACTGGCCGTACCACTTGTTCACGCCCTGCAGCAGGATCATCGGTTCGGCGCTGGGTTGCTTGTTGGCTTCACTCATAACTCACTCCTAACGCTTGTGGCCGGTGTCCAGCTTACGCTCCAGATGCTGGGAGTAGCGGGACATACCAAAACAGAAAATCCAGAAAATCAGCGCGGCGAATACATAGCCTTCAGTGGCCATGCCCAGCCAAGCCGGATCGGTGGTGGCTTGCTTGATGCTGTTGAGCAGGTCGAACAGGCCGATGATGATCACCAGGCTGGTGTCCTTGAACAGCGCAATAAAGGTGTTGACGATGCCGGGAATAACCAGCTTCAGGGCTTGCGGCAGAATCACCAGGCCCATCATCCGCCAATAGCCCAGGCCCATGGCCGCAGCGGCCTCGTACTGACCTTTTGGAATCGCCTGCAGGCCACCGCGCACCACTTCGGCGATATAGGCCGACTGGAACAGGATCACCCCGATCAACGCACGCATCAGTTTGTCGAAGCTCAGGCCCTCAGGCAGGAACAGCGGCAACATGACCGAGGACATAAACAGCACGGTGATCAACGGCACACCGCGCCAGAACTCGATAAAGGTCACGCAGATCACGCGGATCGCCGGCATGTCCGAACGCCGTCCCAGCGCCAGCAAAATGCCCAGCGGCAAAGCGCCGGCAATACCCACAGCGGCAATCACCAACGTGAGCATCAGACCGCCCCACTGGCTGGTGGACACAGTCGACAGACCGAAGAAACCACCGTGCAGCAACCAGAAGGCCAGCAGCGGGTAAACCACCAGGAAAGCCAGGCCATACATGGCCTTACGCGGCATTTGCGGCACGAACAGCGGTGCAGCACCGATGACCGCTAACCACAGGGTCAGGTCAACGCGCCAGCGCAGCTCACTCGGGTAGAAACCGTACATAAACTGGCCGAAACGCTGCTGCACAAACACCCAGCACGCGCCGCCACTGGTGCAGTCGGCACGGGTGGTACCGGTCCAGTCTGCATCAATGAACGCCCACTGAATCAGCGGTGGCAGCATCAGCCAGACCAAATAGGCTGCAAACAATGTCAGCAGGGTGTTGAACCAGCTGGAGAACAGGTTGGCGCGCAGCCAACCCACCACACCAACGCTCAGCGCGGGTGGCGGTAGATCAGGTTTGAACGTATGCGTTTGCATGGCTGCTCCTTACCGCTCGATCAGCGCAATGCGCTTGTTGTACCAGTTCATCAGCATGGAAATGCTGATACTGATTGCCAGGTACACACTCATGGTGATGGCGATCACCTCGATCGCTTGCCCGGTCTGGTTGAGTACCGTGCCGGCGAACAGCGAGACCATGTCCGGATAACCGATACCGGCCGCCAGTGAGGAGTTTTTCGCCAGGTTGAGGTATTGGCTGGTCAACGGCGGAATGATCACCCGCAGCGCCTGCGGAATAATCACCAAGCGCAGGGTCTTGCCCGCTGGCAGGCCCAGAGAGCGCGCCGCTTCGGTCTGCCCGTGGTTGACGGCCATGATCCCGGAACGTACGTTCTCGGCGATAAAGGCAGCGGTGTAGATGGTCAACGCCAAGGTCAACGCCATCAGCTCAGGAATCAGCACCCAGCCGCCACGGAAGTTGAAGCCCGTCAGCTCCGGCACACTCCACTGCAACGGGTTGCCGCCCAGCAAAATCGCCAGACCCGGCAGGCCGATCAGCAGCGGTATTGCCCCCAGCGACACCGGAAACAGCTGGCCAGTGGCCTCAAAGCGCGCCTTCGACCAGCGCGACAGCAGCACCACACCAATGATCGCCACAACCACCGCACCGGCAAACAAGCCAAAGCTGTCGGTCGGGCTTGGGGCCGGCATATACAGGCCGCGGCTGTTGAGGAAGAACGCTTCACCAACGCCCATGCTCTGCCGCGGTCCTGGCAGGGAGAGCATGACAGCGAAGTACCAGAAGAAGATTTGCAGCAACGGCGGGATATTACGGAACGTCTCGATGTATACCGTGGCCAGCTTGCTGATCAACCAGTTCGGCGACAGACGTGCCACACCCAGCAAAAAACCCAACAGCGTCGCCAGAACAATACCAATCACCGACACCAACAAGGTGTTGAGCAGGCCCACCACGAAAACACGCCCATAGGAGTTGCTTTCGTCGTAGTCGATCAGGTGCTGGGCAATACCGAAACCGGCGCTGTTATTGAGAAAGGAAAACCCGGACGTAATCCCGCGTTTTTCCAGGTTGGTCTGGGTGTTGTCAAACAGAAACCAGCCGAGCGCCACAACGGCGATAACGGCAAGAATTTGAAATAGCCAAGCACGCGCCTTGGGGTCGGTCCAAACCGATCCACCGGGGCGCGGGACATTTGCAGTGGTTTGCATAGGAGCCCTCTTGGAACCCTCATGCCCGCATTAGCGGGCATGAGGTTCACATCAATCAGAACAATGCCAGCCACTCAGGACGAGTGACTGGCAGCGGATGGTCAGCGCACCGGCGGTGCGTACTGCAGACCACCTTTGTTCCACAGGGCGTTGAGGCCACGTTCGATCTTCAGCTCGCTGCCGGTACCGACGTTGCGCTCGAAGCTTTCGCCGTAGTTGCCCACTTGCTTGACGATCTGTACAGCCCAGTCTTTCGGCAGTTTCAGATCTTTACCGAACTCACCTTCAGCGCCGAGCAGACGTGCTACGTCGGGGTTCTTGGTGGATTTGGCTTGCTCTTCGACGTTGGCCGAAGTCACACCCAACTCTTCAGCGTTAACCATCGCGTAGAGCGACCAGCGCACGATGTCGAACCACTCTTCGTCACCCTGGCGCACGACCGGGCCCAGTGGCTCTTTCGAGATCACTTCCGGCAGTACCACGTAAGAATCCGGGTCAGCCAGCTTGATGCGCTGTGCGTACAGCTGCGATTGGTCGGAGGTCAGCACGTCGCAACGGCCAGCTTCAACCGATTTGGCGCTCTCGTCGGAGGTGTCGTAAGTGATCGGGGTGTACTTCAGGCCATTGGCACGGAAGTAGTCGGAGAGGTTCAGCTCGGTGGTGGTACCTGCCTGGATGCAGACAGTTGCGCCATCGAGTTCTTTAGCGCTGGAAACGCCAAGTTTCTTGTTAACCAGGAAGCCTTGACCGTCGTAGTAGTTAACGCCGGCAAAGTTCAGACCCAGGCCCGAATCACGCGAGCTGGTCCAGGTGGTGTTACGCGAGAGGATGTCGACTTCGCCGGACTGCAGCGCGGTGAAGCGCTCTTTGGCGGTCAGCGGGCTGTACTTGACCTTAGTCGCGTCACCAAATACCGCAGCAGCAACTGCGCGGCATACGTCAACGTCGAGACCCAGGTAGTTACCCTTCTCATCGGCGTAGGAGAAGCCAGGCAGACCATCGCTGATACCGCACTGTACGAAACCTTTCTTCTGGATCGCATCCAGAGTAGCGCCTGCTTGAGCAAAACTGCTGACACCGAGAACAGCGGCGGTGGTCAGTACTGCCAATGTGGATTTCACCATCTTCATTAAAACCTCCAGTTGCTTTTGTTGTGTTTGGAGTCTCGGTTCTACCACCGTACCCTTATGGGGCTCGTTGACTGTGTCGGCAGCAACACACTCAACCGGGGATCAAACCTTAGCGCGAGTTTAGTTGCCGATTGCTCCAGCGGCCATAAACTCTCACCCGCCCATTATTTGAATGGGCTAGAGACAGATAGCAAGTGACTTGTCGCACAGCATGCAGCACCTGGCGAACCTGTGAAGCGCCGTTAACGGCATTTCAGTCTGCTCCGTGCCCGGTTTGGTGGCAGTGTTACCACGGCCCGGCCACGTCATCAGTCCCTAAGGTGTATAGCAAGGCCCGTACCAGCGCCGCGCTTTGAGCACCATACGGACAGGTCAAGAGCAAAACTTGCACCCTGGCGACAACTTCTTTCTAGAATCGCCACCCCCTAAATTTTCCCGCGCACTAAATCAGCGCGCATGCACCACAGCGGAGCCTCAAATGAGTGAACCCTTGATTCTTCAGCCCACACTTGCCGCCGATGCGTGCGTCATTTGGTTGCACGGCCTAGGTGCCGACCGTTATGACTTTATGCCGGTTGCCGAGATGCTGCAGAAGCGCCTGCACAGCACCCGCTTCGTGTTGCCGCAAGCACCGACTCAGGCGGTAACCATCAACGGCGGCTACGCCATGCCCAGCTGGTACGACATCCTGGCCATGAGCCCGGCCCGCGCGATTAACCGCGAACAGCTGGAAGCCTCGGCGCAACAGGTGATCGAACTAATCGAAGCGCAGCGTGACAGCGGTATCGACCCGGCCCGCATCGTCCTCGCCGGCTTCTCCCAGGGCGGCGCGGTGGTGCTGCACACTGCCTTCCTACGCTGGCAGTTTGCGCTCGGCGGCGTAATTGCACTGTCAACCTACGCCCCTACATTCAGCGACGAGGTCGTCCTTGCAGATACAAAAAGACAACTGCCGGTCCTGTGTTTGCATGGCACATTCGACGACATCGTACTGCCGGCCATGGGCCGTGCAGCCCATGACTACCTGATTGCATCCGGAGTCAGCGTGCAATGGCGTGATTACCCGATGGGCCACGAAGTGGTGAATGAGGAAATCCGCGACATCGCCGACTGGCTGGAGCAACGGTTTACCAGTTGACTGCCTGCGAGCGAGACCACCTATGCCTGCCATACCTGCGATCAAGACCCTGCGTGATATCCAGCTGATCGAGCAAACACCGCTGGCCGAACGCGACCTGCCGGCCAGCACGTATGAGCTGATCTGCCGCAGTGCAGCGCAGCAAGCAGATGCACCGGCGCTCTCGTTCATCCTCCAAGGCACAGCAAACGAGGCGGCTTACCGCCTCAGTTACAGGCAGCTGCTGGGCAAGATCACCCAGACCGCCAACGCCTTCCACCGCCTGGGCTTACGTCCGGGCAAGGCGGTGTCGTTTCTGTTGCCCAACCTGCCGCACACCCACTTCACCATTTGGGGCGGCGAAGCGGCAGGGATCGTCAATGCGATCAACCCGCTGCTCGACCCGGAACATATCGCCGAGCTGATCCAGGCCTCGGACTCAGAGCTGCTGGTGACCCTGGCGCCCTTCCCCGGCACCGACCTATGGGCGAAGGCCGAAGGCCTGCGCGAGCAACTGCCTGCGCTCAAGGCGATTATCTGCGTGGACATGGCCAATCTGCTGCCGGAGCCGCAGCGTAGTGCGATCAAAGCGCAGCGCGGGTCGCTGCCAGAAGGCGTACTGGACTTTGATGAGCTGATCGCGGCCTGCCCAGACGACCACCTGGAAAGCGGCCGCGTAATCGCGCCAGACGACATTGCCAGCTACTTCCACACCGGCGGCACCACTGGTACGCCGAAGCTCGCACCGCACAGCCATGGAAACGAAGTGGCCATGGCGTTCAGCATGAACTTGGTTACCCGCTTCGAGCCGGGCGATGTCACCCTTTGCGGCCTGCCGCTGTTTCACGTCAACGGGGTGATTGTTACAGGTCTGACTGCTTTTATCGGCGGCGCCGAAGTGCTGCTGGCTACGCCGCAGGGGTACCGCAACGCCAACCTGATCAGCAATTTCTGGACGATCATCGAACGCCATAACGTCAGCTTCTTTAGCGGCGTACCAACCATCTACGCCGGCCTGCTGCAGGTGCCGAGCGAAGGCCATGATCTCAGCTCACTCAAATACGCCCTATGCGGCGCGGCACCGATGCCCGTTGAGCTGATTCGCCAGTTCGAAAGCAAAACTGGGCTGACCCTGATCGAAGGCTATGGCCTCACCGAAGGCACCTGCGGCAGCTGCGCCAACCCACCTGCTGGCGAGCGTCGCCCCGGCTCCATCGGCCTGCCAATGCCTTACTGCGAAGTGAGCATCAAGGTGCTCGACGAACTGGGCAACTATCTAAGGGAGGCCAACCGCAATGAAATTGGCAACCTGTGCATCCGTGGCGCCACGGTGTTCAAGGGTTACCTGCAGAGCAGCAAGAACACCGGCATCTGGGTCGACGGCGACTGGTTCAACACCGGCGACCTCGGCCGCGTGGATGCTGATGGTTACATCTGGCTCACCGGGCGCAGCAAGGATCTGATCATCCGTGGCGGCCACAATATCGACCCACAGATGATTGAAGAAGCGCTGCACAAACACCCCGCCGTGGCCATGGCTGCAGCGGTCGGTAAGCCTGACGAAAAGGCCGGCGAACTGCCGGTGGTCTACGTGCAACTCAAACCCGGCGCTGAGGTCAGCGAAGCCGAACTGTTGGCCCATGCAGCCGAACACATTCACGAACGCGCGGCGATCCCCAAGGATGCCTGGATCATTGACACCATACCGCTGACCGCGGTGGGTAAAACCTTCAAACCGGCGCTGCGCTTCGATGCGATTGCCCGCGTTTATCAGTCGGCACTGGCAGAAATAGATGCCCGTCTGCGCGTGGAGGTCTTGAGTGACGACAAACGCGGCCAGATTGCCCACATCTATATACCCGCCGACCAGGCCGCACTGGCCGATGCAGTGAGCCAACGACTGGCGGGCTTTGCCGTTGCGATAGAACTGCACCTCACCGAGTAAACAATCACTGGCGCAAGGAACACGCCAGAATTGTGATAAACCATTCAACTTCAATACCGCTGGTCGCCCGTGCGTCTGACAAGGATTGTCAGGCCACAGGCAGCGGAATATGTTCAGGCATGGTGTTCGCCCTTAATGCAGGGAGCGTTAGCGATGCCCACTATTCATAGCCTACAGCCACACCTGCCGCCCCAATGAAAAACGCCAAATGGCAGGCTGATCTGCAGCAAATTCGCCACTTGCGACTGTTCAATAACGTCGCCGCCAGCGGCATTAATCAGCTGCTTAAAGAATTCCGCGCCTGCGACCTGGATGCAGGGGAAGTGTTGTTATCCCCCTTCAACCGCAACCAGTACCTCTACCTGCTGCTCAAGGGCCAGCTCAAGGTGTACCTCGGTTCACTCGACAGCCAGGCCGTCAGCACCCTGAAAGTCGGCGACTGCGCGGGGGAAATCAGCTTTATCGACAACGAACACCCGTCCGCCTATGTGGTGGCAACCGAACCTAGCCAAGCACTGCGCTTGCACCGTGAGTCGCTGTTCAACCTGTTCCAGCAATCCCCCGAATTGATGCAGAACATGCTCGAGCTGCTCTGCGACCGTGTGCGCAAAGGCAACCGGATTATTCTCGACAGCGAGCAAACGGCCAATATCGACGCCCTTACCGGTGCCTATAACCGCCGCTGGCTGGAGCATATCTTTGAGCGCGAAAGCACCCGCAGCGCCTTCAATGGCAAACCGCTGTGCATGCTGATGCTGGATGTCGACCACTTCAAAGCCTACAACGACAAACATGGCCATCTCGCCGGCGACTATGCCCTGTGCCTGGTGGCCAACACCCTGCGCAACCAGCTGCGACCTAAAGACAGCCTGACCCGCTTCGGCGGCGAAGAATTCGTCATTCTGCTGCCGGAAATCGGCACCGAGGAAGCCCGCAGCATTGGCGAACGGCTGCGCCTGGCGCTGCACCACGTCAGCTCGTTTCATTCGCCGATTGGCGTGCTGCCAGGGGTGACTGTGTCCATCGGCCTGGCACAGATGCAGTCCAAAGACAGCCTGCAGGGCCTGATCGCCCGCGCCGACAGCGCGCTGTATCAAGCCAAGCAGAAAGGCCGCGACTGCCTCTGCGGCTAATCCCCCACAACGGCAGGCCCACCCCATCACATTTCTTACTCACTCTTGCTAGAGTGCTGCGCATAACAACAACGCCCGGATGGCACCTTAATATGCGCAAGATTCTGATCACCCTGCTGATAATCCTGTTGATCGCTGCGGGCAGTGTGTTTGCCCTGCCCTCCTTGCTTGACCGCAAGATGAACAGCGTCGAATCCCCCGCGCCTTATCCAGCCAGCGAAGCGGCCACGCAGCTGCATCAACAGCTGTTTATCGCCGACCTGCATGACGACGTGCTGCTGTGGGAACGTGACCTGCTCAAGCGCTATGACTTCGGCCACTCCGACCTGCCACGCATGCTCGAAGGCCGTGTTGGCCTGCAGGTGTTCTCCACCGTGACCAAGACGCCGCGCGGCATCAACTATGAAAGCAATAGCGGCGAGACCGACAACATCACCCTGTTGGCCATGGCCCAGCGCTGGCCCAAGGAAACCTGGAACAGCCTGCTGCAACGTGCGCTATACCAGGCGCACAAGCTCAATGAGGCCAGCGCCAACAGCGACGGTCGCCTGATCATGATCAAGAGCCGCGGCGACCTCGCCAGTTTTGTCAGCGCCTGGCAAAAAGACCCACAGCGCGTAGCAGCAATTCTCGCCACCGAGGGTTTGCAGCCGCTTGAAGGCAAACTGGAGAACGTTGACGCACTCTATGACGCCGGCTTTCGCATCACCGGCCTGACCCACTTCTTCGATAACGAAATCGGCGGTTCGGCCCACGGTCTGGAAAAAGGCGGCCTGACCCCGCTGGGCCGCCAGGTGATCAAACGCCTGGAAGAAAAAGCCATGCTGATCGACCTGGCCCACGCCTCGCGCCCGCTGATCGATGATGTACTGGCTATCAGCACGCGCCCGGTACTGGTTTCCCACACAGGCGTTGAAGGCACCTGCAAAGGCCCGCGCAACCTCAGCGACAAACACCTGAAAGCCATCGCCGCCACCGGCGGGGTCATCGGTATCGGTTACTGGGATGCAGCCGTCTGCGCTACTTCGGTCGAGGCCATCGTCAAGGCAATGCGCTATACCGCAGACTTGATTGGCGTGCAGCACGTGGCACTGGGCTCGGATTTCAACGGCACCATCCATGCACCGTTTGATGTAACGGGCTTGCCGCAACTGACCGAAGGCCTGCTCAAGGCCGGCTTCAGCCAGGCGGACATCACCGCCATCATGGGCGGCAATGTGCAGCGTCTGCTGCTTGCCAGCCTTCCCGAAAATTGAGTAAAAACCAGCCAACTACCGCCATCCGGCGCGGCCCTTCGCCGCGCCGGCTTCTTGCTTTACACTGGCGACCGTTCACTCCTTAACCAATTGATGAGATGACCGTGCTCAAAGCACTCAAGAAAATATTCGGCAAAGCCGAGGGCGAACAGCCCAACCCAGTCACTCCGCCCCCTGTAACGCCCAGCGCACCGCGCGTCCAGCCTGACGCCAGCGCTGACAAACCCAGCCGCAGTGCCTCACCGCGCACCGCTGAAGCCGCTGAAAAACCGTTGCAGAGCAAGGAAAAACCGGCGAAACCGCGCCGCGAACGCCCGGCCAAACCAGTTGACACCTGGAAACTGGAAGACTTCGCCGTAGCACCGGCCGAGGGTAAGACCCGTTTTCATGACTTCAAGCTCTCCCCCGAGCTGATGCATGCCATCCATGACCTTGGCTTCCCTTACTGCACACCGATCCAGGCGCAGGTACTGGGCTACACCCTCAGTGGCCGTGACGCCATCGGTCGCGCCCAGACTGGCACAGGCAAAACTGCTGCCTTCCTGATCTCGATCATCACCCAGCTGCTGCAAACCCCACCGCCGAAAGAGCGTTATATGGGCGAGCCACGCGCGCTGATCATTGCGCCGACCCGCGAGCTGGTGGTGCAGATTGCCAAGGATGCGGCCGACCTGACCAAATACACCGGCCTCAACGTGATGAGCTTTGTTGGCGGCATGGACTTCGATAAACAGCTCAAGCTGCTTGAATCGCGCTTCTGCGACATTCTGGTCGCCACCCCAGGGCGTTTGCTCGACTTCAACCAGCGCGGCGAAGTGCACCTGGATATGGTCGAAGTGATGGTGCTCGACGAAGCCGACCGCATGCTCGATATGGGCTTTATCCCTCAGGTCCGCCAGATCATCCGCCAGACCCCGATGAAGGGCGAACGCCAGACCCTGCTGTTCTCCGCGACCTTCACCGAAGACGTGATGAATCTGGCCAAGCAATGGACCACCGAGCCGGCCATCGTCGAGATCGAACCGGAAAACGTCGCCAGCGATACGGTCGAACAGCACGTCTATGCCGTAGCCGGCAGCGATAAATACAAGCTGCTGTACAACCTGATCACCCAGAACGACTGGATTCGCGTGATGGTCTTCGCCAACCGCAAGGATGAAGTGCGGCGCATCGAAGAACGCCTGACCCGTGACGGCATCAGCGCCGTGCAGATGTCCGGTGACGTGCCGCAGCACAAACGTATCCGCGCACTGGAAGGCTTCCGTGAAGGCAAGATCCGCGTGATGGTCGCCACCGATGTGGCCGGTCGCGGTATCCACGTCGATGCGATCAGCCACGTGATCAACTTCACCCTGCCGGAAACCCCGGACGACTACGTGCACCGCATCGGTCGTACCGGCCGCGCCGGCAGCAGTGGTACGTCGATCAGCTTTGCAGGGGAAGATGACGCCTACGCCCTGCCTGCCATCGAAGCTCTGCTAGGGCGCAAAATCGCCTGCGAAATGCCGCCAGATGAGCTGCTCAAACCGGTACCGCGCAAGCACTGATCCGCACGCAACTAAAGAAGGCGAAGCCCTGGGGCTTCGCCTTCTTTATTTTCAGCCCCACACACCCGCTGTCAGGGTGCAAACAACTCCAGCTGCTCGTGCTTACCGCGCAAGTCATGCAAACGCACACCAACCCCAAGCAAGCGCACAGCCTTGTTGCCACGGGCGAAAGCGGCGCTTATCAACCGTGTATAGCTCTCTAGATCACGCCGCGCCCCGCCCTGTTCCAGAGTGGTCTGGCTAAAGTCGTGGAACTTGATTTTGACGAAGGGCTTGTCCGGCCGATAACTCGCATCCAGCCGCTCCATTCTCTTGGCCAGTTGTTCCAGCAGCGCAGGTAACTGTTCCAGGCAGGCGGCCAGGTCTGGCAAATCTTTGTCGAAGGTGTTTTCCACGCTGACCGACTGACGCCGACTGTCGTTATGCACGACTCGCTCATCAATCCCGCGCGCCAGCCCCCACAACCGCTCGCCAAAACTGCCGAACTCCTTGACCAACGCCAGCTTGTTCCACTCGCGCAGGTCGCTGCAGGTACGAATGCCCAAGCGCCCAAGCTTGTCGGCCGTGACCTTGCCCACGCCATGCAGCTTGCTCACCGGCAAGGCAGCAACAAAATCCTCAACCTGATCCGGGGTAATCACAAACAGACCGTTAGGCTTCTTCCAGTCGCTGGCGATCTTGGCCAGGAACTTGTTCGGCGCCACGCCCGCCGAGACGGTGATATGCAGCTCCTGCGAGACCCGCCGGCGAATATCCTGAGCGATGCGCGTGGCGCTGCCGGCAAAGTGCGGGCTGTCGGTTACATCCAGGTAGGCCTCATCCAGCGACAAGGGTTCGATCAGCTCGGTGTAGTCGCGAAAGATCGCCTGAATCTCCCGCGATACCGCCTTGTAGGCATCCATCCGCGGCTTGACGATCACCAGGTCCGGACACAATTTCAACGCCTGCCCGGAAGCCATCGCTGAGCGCACGCCATAACTGCGCGCCTCGTAATTACAGGTGGCAATCACCCCGCGCCGGTCTGCCGAGCCACCGACCGCCAAGGGCTTGCTGGCCAGGCTCGGGTCATCCCGCATCTCGATTGCGGCATAAAAGCAATCACAGTCCACGTGAATGATCTTGCGGCTGTTCATCACCAAGCCCACCGATCCTGCGGCTACTGCTCGGCTGAACTTACAGGCGCTGCCGGCTTGGCCTCGCTCGCCGCATCCTCAGACTTACTCATATAAGACTGGATAATCAGGATGACGATCAGCATAAACGCAGCCAATGGCACCAACTTGGTCTTCGCCGCCACGGCAGCCCCGCAACCCGGACAGGTCTTGGCATCGGCCGGTACCTGAGCACCACAGGCTTTGCATTCAACGCTCATAACTTTCCTCCCATTTAATGGGCACGGACTCTAGCCCAACAGCCCGCTTGCGGGCTATGCCGACAGCAAACCTGTCCACCCAATCAGGCTCTAGCACAGGGTTCTGCAGCGAAAAATCAATCAACGCACGGCTAAGCATCTGAATAAAAACAACTTCTGGCCACCTTTAGGTTGACAAGCAGCATTTAAACGCTATAATTGGCGCCGCGGGATGGAGCAGTCTGGTAGCTCGTCGGGCTCATAACCCGAAGGTCGTCGGTTCAAATCCGGCTCCCGCAACCAGATACTCAAAAAGGCCACTCAATCGAGTGGCCTTTTTGCATTTCCGCCCAACCGATTTAAGTTATTGATTAAAAACCACTAATCAATTGACAAAGCACCGTTCCTGTATAGAATGGCCGGCGCGGGATGGAGCAGTCTGGTAGCTCGTCGGGCTCATAAC
>TARA_R110002072_G_scaffold46591_9_pt1 | contig 76139 bp, 58 predicted proteins | sample TARA_R110002072 | Tara Oceans TARA_R110002072 (sample SAMEA4397118) | marine metagenome | biome: Polar Biome; feature: [SRF] surface water layer (ENVO:00010504); material: water (ENVO:00002006), including particulate matter (ENVO:01000060) such as... | depth 5 m
GCGCCGCACCGACCGCCGCCTTCACGGACGGCTCGATCCGACGCAAGGTTGCCGAGGCATGCTGACCGAGTTCATCCACCTGGGCGCGACCTTGGTCTCGCACCAGGCGTGCTCCCGTTGCGACACTGTCGACGAACTGCCGCGACATCGATTCGAACGCGGTCGCCAACCGGTCACGATCTTCGCGCGCGAAGTTCATCAGCTTCGTGCGTGCTTCGCGAAGGGTCAACTCTGCTGCCTGAGCTGCGGTCTCAAGCCCATCCCCGAGCCCTTCGACCACTTCGCGCAGCGTCTTCTCCCGTTCGTCGGCAACGACGTCGGCCAACGCTTCGGAAGCTCCGCGCGTGGTCGTGTGCACGACATCGACCAGATCGTGCACACCATCGAGTGCGACCCGAGCAGCGGACGCAGTGGCAGCCGCGACCTTCTGCCGCACGGCATCGCCGCCTTTCACAATGGCTTTGATTCGATTCTGCAAGTCGGTTGCTGCATCCATGGTTCCGGCCTCGTGCTGGTTCGGGATTCCCCATCCTCCATCAATATCGTCCAACAATGCCGCCCACAGACCATAGGTCATAGTGAGTAGCACCGACCGCAAACAAACCCAGGCACCGACCTACTCGTGCCACAGTTGCGCCTCCGCCTCGGCCATGCGGTGCTTGCCGGCAATCACGCTGCTCGGCACCGAGGAAACCAAGTCGATATCCGTCTCGAGCAGAAACGCCACAACACCGGTTTGCCGCTCGGCGCCAACCGCTATTCTCACCTCACATGCCCGACGCAACGCTCCTCCTGATACTGGGGATGTTGTTCCTACTGGGACTGCTCGCCGACCTGATTGGTCGGCGCACATTCTTACCGCGCGTCACCCTGCTGCTGCTCGGCGGCATCGCCGTCGGCCCACACGGGTTCGGCACGGTCCCCGGCGAGTTCGTCGCGAAGTTGTTCCCGCTGTTGACCAGCATTGCACTGGGCATGGTCGGCTTTCTGCTCGGCGAGAAGTTCCACCCCAAGGCCATGCGAGAACGCGGCAAGATCGTGTTCGGCCTGTCCATCGGCAAGGTCCTGTGCGCGTCGCTGTTCGTCATCACGGCGCTGCTGCTGTTTGGAGTGGATCTACCCATCGCGCTGCTACTTGGCGGGATTGCGCCAGCGACCGCCCCGGCGGCAACCTTCGACGTGGTCCGCGAGACCAACGCCAAAGGTGAGTTCCCCGAAACCTTGCTGAGCGTCGCCGCTCTCGACGACGCCTGGGGCCTATTGCTGTTCACGCTCCTGATGACCACCGCTGGCGTCGTGCTCGGTCATGGCGAACTCGGCGACGGACTATTCGCCGGAGCCAGCGAAGTCGGAAGCAGCCTGCTGATCGGCTGCGGCCTCGGTGCACCGATGGCCTACCTGACCGGCCGGATCCGCGAAGGCGAACCAACCCTTGCCGAAGCACTCGGCATGGTTCTGTTGTGCACGGGGGCCGCGACCTGGCTTGGCGTCTCCCCGATTCTCGCTGCCATGGCCATGGGCAGCACCGTCTCGAGCCTGGCCAAGCACCATCAGCGACCGTTCCACGCCATCGAAGGTATTGAGTGGCCGTTCCTGATCCTCTTCTTCGTGCTCGCGGGAGCATCCCTCGACGTCTCGCGCCTCGCAGAACTCGGCTGGATTGGAGCCATCTACGTGACCGCGCGTAGCGTTGGCATCTACGTCGGCATCCGCTGTACCGGCGTGCTCGTCGCAGCACCGGTGCTGGTGCGGCGGTGGCTCGGACTCGCGCTGTTGCCACAAGCCGGCGTTGCGATTGGCATGGCGCTGCTCGCATCGCAACGCTTCCCTGACCTGGCCGACCAAATCTTACCGATCGTATTGGCGTCGACCGTGCTCTTTGAACTTACGGCGCCGATCATCACCCGTCGCGTTCTGCAACTTGCTGGCGCCACGAATAAGCAGCCTGAGGCGTGAGCTGTTCGACGAGCAACGATGTGGTCTGTTGGAAGTAGCCTTGGTCGATCCGCAACCCGAACAGGGAGTGTGCCCCGAACGGTTAGGATTGACCGACATGGGTCGACCTGTTCTGCTCGCTGACAACTCACGCTACACAGCATGATCTTGCCTAGGCAACGCCACGACACGGCGCCTGGCCGGTCCCCAATATGGTAACTCGTACCGAGCTGCGCGCAGCCGCCCCAGCCTTGTCGTCACCCTGGAGCATGCCAGGCGATTCCGTGGTCGCCGCGCTGGGATCTGCGAGTGCTCAAGGTCTCACCAAGCAGGAGGCCAAACAACGCCTGCTTCGCTACGGTCCCAACAGGCTGCGACGGACTCAGCACCGCAGCACCTGGCGCATCTTGTGGGACCAGTTCGCCAGCATGATCGCCTTGCTGCTCGTAGCGGCTGCGACGGCCGCCTTCGCCTATGGCGAAAACGTCGAAGGCTTCGCGATCCTGGCGGTCATCCTGCTCAACGCGGGGATCGGGTTCGCAACCGAGCGACGCGCGCTGCGTTCGATGGAATCGCTGCGCGAACTTGGTGATGCGAAGGCCATCGTGCGACGTGACGGCGTCGCACAGGCCGTTCCTGCAAGCGTGCTGGTGCCCGGCGACATCGTGATTCTGGATGCCGGTGACGTGCTGTGTGCCGACGTGCGCATCGTTACGGCTTCCGATCTCCAAGCCGACGAATCCCCGCTGACCGGCGAATCGCTGCCAGTAAGCAAGGGCACCGATCCAGTTACCAGCGAGACCGTCGTCGCCGAACGCTCCTCGATGCTCTTCAAGGGAACGGCGATCACTCGAGGCACAGGCGTTGGCATCATCGTCGCCACCGGCATGGCCACCGAGCTTGGACTGATCTCATCGCTGGTCGACGAAGCGGAGAGCAACATCACGCCGCTGGAGAAGCGACTCAACCGGCTCGCGCGACGGCTGATCGTTCTGACGCTGTTCATCACCGCGCTGATCGCTAGCGTGTTCGTAGCGTCCGGCCGCGACCTGACGCTGGCCATCGAACTAGGAGTTGCACTGGCCATCGCAACGTTCCCCGAAGGACTGCCGATCGTGGCGACCGTGGCCCTCGCGCGCGGCATGTGGCGCATGGCGCGCCGCAACGCCCTCGTCGAGCAACTGGCCGCGGTCGAAACCCTCGGGTCGACCACCGTCATCCTGACCGACAAGACGGGAACACTGACCGAGAACCGCATGACCGTGGTTGAGCTACTGCTCGCAAATGGCAAGGTCCAGGTCGGCGGCACCGGCCTTGCAACCGCAGGTGAGTTGCAACGCAGCGGCGAGCACATCGACGCCAACGGCGATGCCGAACTGCTCGAGGCGCTCCGGATCGCGGTTCTCTGCAACAACGCCAACCTGAACATCAGTTCGTCCGCACCGGCCACCGCAACCGGCGACCCTACTGAGGTCGCGCTGCTGGTTGCTGGTGCCAAGGCGGGTCTCACCCGCGACGAGCTACTTCGCGACTCACCCTTAGTCAGGGAACTGGCCTTCGACTCCGACACCAAACGCATGGCAACGCTGCACGAGCAAGGCGGCGCCATCGTAGCTGCGGTCAAAGGCGCACCCGAGAGCGTGCTCGAGAGCTGCATCTCGATCCGAACGCCAGACGGACCGCGAACGCTACGCGAGGACGAGCGCACCGAATGGCGACACGCGGCCGACAAGATGGCCGCGGCCGGCCAACGCGTGCTGGCGCTGGCGACGGCGACGGTTGCCGATGCGAACGCGTTCGACTTTGAAGACCTGGTGCTGATCGGATTCGTCGCCATGTCGGACCCACCGAAAAAGCACGTTCGACAGGCGATCGACGACTGCCAGGCGGCCGGCATCCGGGTCGTGATGGTTACCGGAGACCATGGCGCAACCGGCTGGAGCATCGCGGCCGCAGTCGGCCTGATCGACCCGAAGCCGGGCGACCCAGTGGCGTTCGTCGACGGCCGCTCGCTGCCGCCATTCGCCGAACTCACGGAGAAGGAATCGCACCAGCTTCTCGAGGCACGTGTCGTGGCCCGTGCCAATCCGCAACAGAAGCTCGAACTGATCGATCTCCACCAGCAGAACGGCGAAATCGTCGCGATGACCGGGGACGGCGTGAACGATGCACCGGCGCTGAAGAAGGCCGATATCGGTGTGGCCATGGGCAAGCGCGGCACACAGGTCGCGCGCGAGGCCGCCGACATGGTGCTTCGGGATGACGAGTTCGGCACGATCGTCGCGGCGATTTCGGAAGGGCGAGCGATCTTCGCCAACATCCGCAACTTTGTCGTCTACCTGATGACGTGCAACGTCAGCGAGATCCTGACCGTCGGCATGAGTGCGCTACTGCAGGGACCGCTGCCGCTACTGCCGCTGCAGATTCTCTACCTCAATCTGGTGACCGACGTGTTCCCGGCCCTGGCTCTCGGGGTCTGCGAAGGCAGCCCGGCACTGATGGCTCGACCACCGCGCAACCCCAGCGAACCGATCCTGCTGCGCCGCCACTGGTGGAGCATATTCTCGCTCGGCAGCGTCATTGCGCTGTGCGTAATCGCTGCCATGACGCTGTCGCTTCAGTGGCTCAACAAGCCGGTGACCGAAGCCACGACGATCGCGTTCCTGACCTTGGCGCTGGCCCAGTTGTGGCACGTCTTCACCATGCGCAATCCCGACTCGGGCTGGTTTCGCAACGAGGTCACCCGCAACCGCTGGATCTGGGGCGCAATCGCGCTGTGCATCGGCCTGCTGCTACTGGCCGTTCACTGGCCGCCACTCGCCGACGTGCTCTCCCTCGCGCCACCAGGACTGTCTGGCTGGACCCTCGCCCTGTGCGCTAGCCTGGTGCCGCTGATCGTTGGGCAACTGACGTTCTTGCGTCGGAGCGCGGTGGCGCTGGCGGTCTCGTAGCTGCTCTGTGCAGTCGATACGCAGAGTGCCAAACCATGGCTATCGCGCTGCAAGTACCGCGGTCATGGCGCTGCTCCTGCGAGCATCACACGATCTGGCGCGCCACGAGCGCCGCAACCAGAATGAAGATGCAGGCCCGACCAAGCGGGGCAACTCATTCGTGCTGACTTGGCCGCAAGCTCGTAGAAGGCTTATGTCTGCTTGCTGAGTGACCACGAATCGCACGAAACACCGCTGGTTTGTCACGATGGGCACGGCCCGGACCAGCAAAGCACGCTCTTCCGCCGGACTTAGAAGATCCCGATCGTTGCTACCAACGCATTCGATCCGGCCAGCAACGTGATCGCAGGGGCACTACTTACTTCGGCGACCAGCATCTGGTGGAAGAACTGCGCGCCGATCAACGCGGGCGCGTTTGGTATCACGAACGTCGAACGCATTTCGCCGTTGGCTGGCGCCAGCAACGCAGTGAAGTCCAGAGTTACCAGCAGCTCGCAACCAATGCCGGCAACCGGCAGCAGCGCCGACAACGGTTGCTGCGTCGCCGCAAGGCCATACACATCGATGCCGATCGAGTTGGCGGCCACCGGAGCACTGGCGGCGCGGTAGCTCGAACCCAACCACGGCAACTGGGTCGTCGCGAGCTGCAACAAACCTACTGACGTGCTGCAACCAGCACCGACCGGCACGACCGTCGCAGGCGAGTTCGTCACGAGGCGGGCGAGATGCGCCGACGACTCGGCGCCCGCGATCGCGAAGTTGCCACCAACTAGCAGTTCGCCATTCGAGCGTTGCGCCACGGCGAGCACTTCTCCATCGACACCGCCATCGACGGCACTCCAAACCGTGCCATCCCAGCGCGCGGCCCCTGGTGCCGGCACGCCATTGGCCGTCTCAAAGTCACCACCCACCAACACGTCCCCGTCCGGCAGAACCTGGATGACGCGAACGCATACGCCTGGTGGACCGGCAAGGCCTTGATCGAGCATATGCCACTGGCTGCCATCCCAACGCGCCACCAGGTTGAGCGGTGACACGAGCGTGCCATCGTTGATGAAGTGACCGGCCGCAATCAGGTCGCCATTCGGCAACTCCGCGAGGGCGCGCACTGGACCATCGAAGCCTGGACCGAGCGGTTGCCAGGCTGTGCCGTCAAAGCGAGCGATGCGCGACACAGAGGTCGTGCCAGAGAACAAGAACTCGCCGCCCGCGATCAGTTCGCCGTTGCTGCGTCGTAGCAATGCGTGCACCGGGCCGTCGAGGCCTTGCCCAATGGTGCTCCACTGGCTCCCGGTCCAAGCAACGATGGAGGCGCTGCTACCCACCGGATAGGTGCTGCGCCCAACGATTGGAACGTCATTCTCTACCAAGACCGCCGCCACGTTGGTAATCGCCGTCGCAACACACTGCCAGCCTGAGCTCGACCACTTGCAGATGTTGCCTGGCCCAGGGGTGCCAGTGATCGAGAAGACAATCCAAGCATCGCCGTTGGCATCCACCGTGCCGCAATCTGGCTCGTAGTGGGCGGGGCCAGTGGGACCAACAATCTCCGTCCAAGTCTGACCGTCGAAGCGAGCAAGCCGTCTCGCTGCCGCACCCGAGGCGTTCGTGAACCGTCCAAGTGCAATCACGTCGCCGCTGGCTGGCGCCAACAAACCAGTGACCGCATCGTTGAAGCCGTGGCCAAGCGCATGCCAAGCCGTGCCGTCCCAGCGACCGACACCGGTCACCGGCGCAACCGGCGCCTGGTAAGGCGTGACCCCCGTCGCCATGAGTTCTCCGCCTGGCGAGAACGACATCGAGCTGATCGTCAGGTTGGGCGCATAGGGTGACCACTGCGTGCCGTCCCAACGCGCCACGCCCCTCACGACTGTGCTATTGATTTGCAACACAGATGCCGCCAGCAGGTCGCCGTTCGGTAACGCCAATAACGAAGCCGGCGCCCCCAGGGACAACGTCGTGCCAATTGCCGTCGCGGTGGGTGTAGCACCTGAAAAGAGTGTGACTCTGTTCGGCCCACCGGTGGCAACGACGTCGCCGTTGGGCATTGCGAGAATGGCAGCCGGACTGGCGCCAAGGCTCGACGGGTACGTGGTCCATGCCTGACCGTTCCATTCGGCGATTCTGCCGGGGAAGGAACCGCCAATGACCAATCTGCCATTGGCCCGAAGCGCCAACGCCGAGATCGGGCTATTGATGTACGGGTATGGGTGCCATTGACTGCCATCCCATCGCGCCAAGCCACTGATGGCTAGACCACCGATCTGATGGAACGAACCACCAACCACCAATTCGCCATTCGGCAGCGGCAGCAGCGAGCCGATCACGGCGTACGGCCACGGCGACAGCGACACACCGCCGCCCGGCGACATCCATGTTTGACCATCTCCGATCGCAATGCCGCTCAGTGGCTGCAAACCGAACTTCGCGAAGGTGCCCGCAATCACCAGTTCGCCGCTCGCCATCACCGCAACTGCATGAACTATGTGGTCCGGTTGGGCCGCAAACGCGCCCCACAGACCAGTCGCCGGATCGAACCAAGCAAGGTTCTCAGCACCGACGCTTGGAATCGTGAAGTAGCCGCCAAGAACCAAGCGCTCGGTCAATGGACCGCTGCCGTCGGGGTCCCACCAAACGGACGTTCGCACATCCCCATTCGGGCCGTTGGCTTGCTCTCCGGGTTGCCATTGCAGATGAGCTTGCGCGCACAGCCCTACCGACAACAACAAGCACACGAGCAGGTTCTTCGTGGCACTCATGGCTGCCCCACAATTGCCATCGCCGCATCCGAAACGACAAGACCAGCGGGGTTCGCAGCTAGATCCAACACGAGCGCTTGGTTGGCGAACGAGACGCCGACCAGTTGCATCGTGTTCGGCACTGCAAACGACATTTGCGCGGAGCCATTGGTTCCACTGAGCAGAACAGATGCATCAAGTGAGACCAATTGCGAGCAGCCTGGCATACCCAAAGCCGCCAGTGAGATCGGCCCGATCGCGTTCCAACCAAAGGCCATCACCGCCATGTTCTGCGGCAAGTGCAACACTTCCACTTCGAGTGTGCGCGCAATGCGTGGCGTGTCGCGTGGCACGAGGCGGCCCGCAGGATTGGTTCCGGCACAGCCATTGGCAAACGTCACGTAGCTGGCAGTTGGCCCAATGCGCGCGACGCCCATGTTGCTCGCCGCCGCCACTCCAACAATCGATTCGCCCGGCAGCAGCGCCGGCGGAGGCGCCAGGGGACTCAAGTAGCTGTTCGTGAAACCGATTGCCGTGCCGTCGGACAAACGCGCGACCAAGGTGTCGTATTCGGAGTCGATTTCGACGCACGAAACGCCGACTGGCAAGCTCGGCAGAGGAGTCGACGTGCCCCAGATGATCAACTCCCCATCCGAACGAATCGCAGCAGCCATCGTGCGTAGGGACGCGATGGCGACGTAACGCAACCCAGGCGGCAACTGCGGGGCATTCTGTTGGCCGTTGCCATGACTACCGAGCACTACCAACGAACCGTCGCTGCAACGAAGCAAGGTGCTAGCCCAATCCCCATCGGCCTCGACATAGGTCGTGCCAAATGGCGGCGGAGGAATGGTCAAGGCACCGGAGCTCCCGCACTCGATGGCCATGCCATCCGATCGCAGCATCACGGTGCGCGCCCACGTTGCGGCAACCGACGTGTAGGTCATGCCGGGAGGCAACGGTGGGATCGCCAACTGGCCGTGGCTGTTGCTACCCCACGCGAGAACTCGCCCGTCGGAGCGCAAGGCAACCTTGTGAGTCGGACCGCCGGCGACTGCGACGTAGGTCGTGCCGGCAAGCAAGGGCGGAACCGTGTAGGTGGCCGCCGCGGCCTGTTGGATTTGCCCGGACGACGTCAGGCCGGCCAACGGGTACCCCGGCGCATGATCGATCCAACGCTCACCGAACGGCAACGCGGGCAAGTCCATGCCATAGACGCGCGCGCCAAACGACAACACTTCGCCGCTCGCGAGCCGCACCCAGGTCGCATTGGCGTTGGCAGTGATCTCCTTCACGACCGCGCCCGCAGGCAGAGGCGGCGGCGATGCCTGGCCGTGAAAATCATCGCCCCAACCAACGAGAACATCATCCGATCGCAACGCCACGCTGTGGTGACTGCCAAGGCCAAACTGCAAGTAGGTCGTTCCTGCTGGCGGCGCTGGTATCAGCAGCTGACCAGATGCCTTGTTGCCCCAAGCCACGAACACACCATCGGAGCGCAGGGCAACCACGTGGCCACTGCCACCCCAGAGCCGCCTGTAGATCAGGCCTGGCGGAAGCTGCGGAGCAGTGGCGTAAGCAGGCGAGCCGCTGCCCACGATCATACCGTTCGACAACCTCAGCAACGTCGCGTAGGTGCCGGCCTGCACTTGCAGCACAGTGACTCCAGGCGGAACGGTCGGCAACGTAGTTTGCCCATACGAGTTTTGTCCCCACGCAACCGCCACGCCGTCCGAACGCAGTGCCACCGAGTGCGCATGACCAGCCGAGATCTGCACGTATCGCACACCAACTGGCAAGGCCGGCGCAGGCAGGCCGCCCGGCCCCCAAACCGTTACTTGACCGTCAGACTGCAAAGCGAGACCCCACGGCGATGGGGAACTCGTGCTAATCGCGATGGCTGTGTACTGCACGCCTGGCGGTGGCCCTGGCGCCTCGGCCAAGCTTGTCAACCCTTGCACGATGACCCGGCCATCGGTTCGAAGAACGGCGTATCCATGGCCGTAGGCTGCTACGCCTACGGCTGGCGCAGCGAACGCTTCGGTATCGAATCGGTAGGTTCCCCAACCCCGGAACAGGTCCTGCGCCACAGCTTGGACAGAGCTCACAAGCAGCAGCGCGCCGAGTAGCGGCGCGACGAGCAAGGCACGCGAGAGGGTGACTGGATGGGGCATGGCGAGACGGCCCGAGGGCGCGACAGGAGTAGCCGCCGCAACGCGCGCGGTAACGGAGGCGCCTCGGATCATCAGTATAGCCCGACATGGCCTGCGTGTTGATCATCCCGGGTCAGCGCCAAACTGGCGCGATCGACAAGAGAAACTGGTCGGGCGAGAGGATTCGAACCTCCGACCTTGCGCCCCGAAGGCAAGGCTCTACCAGGCGCGCACAGCACTCAAAAGCCACAGGGCACCGAGACTCCGAGCCTGCAGCGAAGCCGCTCGTAGCCGCCTGATTCTGAGCGACTACGTGCCCGACATCGAGCGATAGCTAACGATGCGCTCACCGACGTGAAAGTTGTTGAGGCCAAGGGACCACCGCAGGTCCGGCCATACCAACTCGACTTCTCGCTGTTTCGGTCGGTAGACAGCGGTGTAGAGCGTGCCGCAGCCACGCTTGTAGTTGAACTGAAACAACGGTGGTCTCAGGAACCGGCCGATGAAACGCTCGGCAGTTTCCGTTCGATCCGTCAGGGCCTTTTCTAGTCTTCGGTAGCGTTCGACGCTGCGCGTCGCCTTGACATACTCCGGCCACTCGATCACGTCGCCATGATTGGTCGCCACCCGATGCGGTGTGAACGTCGCTTTGCGATCCCCGCCAAGACTGACGCGGCCGCAGTTGCCAGCGGCGTCGAGCAAGGTCACGTGATACGCCATGTGCGACGGCAAGCGGCAAAGGGCCTGCGCTGCCGACTCGACGTCGACGCACTGCTGCAACACGTAGCGCAACAGGAGTGGAATACCGAAGCCAACGCCAATGTTGCGTCGACCAGCGAATGCCAGGGCGACGCAGAGGCCGTGCTCATTCATGCCATCGAGCACCCCCCAAAGGCAGTCCAGTGACGCCACGACGGCCGTCTCTTGCCAACGTGAGTGCAGCACCGTGCCCTCGATCGCATCCGGACTGTAGTCGTAGTTGCGGATCAGGAAGCTGTCACCGCGATTCCAAACCGCTTGCGAACAGCCGGTCAGGTAGGGGCTGGGTCGCCACATCGAAAGCGCGCGTGCGGCTTGATCGCCACCACCAGCCAGGTCGACCAGTTGTTGCCACAACGGAACCAGTTTTGGCACGTGCTTACGCAAGGCGCGGCGACACTCAAGGTACGACGGCCTCGCGGCATCACCCTGCAACAAGAACCAGTCGAGAAACTGCGGCCAAGATCTCGCCGCGCAGTCCTTCCACACCTGACCAGGCTGTTGCTCGGTTACGGCCCGGAAGCGAATCTGCATCGCGTCGTTAGGTTAATCAGGTTGCCGGACGGCGCAATGACCAGGCGCACCGATCACAGCATCTTGAAGCCCCCGATGTCGGCAACCTTCGCAGCAATCTCTTGCTCCCTCGCCTTCACGAGCGGCACACCTTCATACAGCGCACGAATGCCCTTAGTCCACGCGCGACCGCGCTCGTTGAGTTCGAAGTCCTCGGTCATCAATCGTCCGCGGGACACAAGGATGCCCAGGTCCGCACCTTCGTAGAAGTAGTCGCCCTCACCCACAATGCGCAAGAAGAACGCCCGGTTCGCACTTTGGGCGGTGCGGCGATGCGTCTGCATGCGCACGTACTGGAGTGTGCCATCAGGTTGGATCTCGTAGACACCGCTGGCCGGCGCCTTGGTGACGTGTTGGATCTCGTCCTTGGTGAACTTGATTACGAGTTGGCCCCAATCATCAATGTTGTCCGGGTCAGCCCAACGATCATTGAGGGCGGCCACATCCAGCTCAAAGTCAACGTCGCCATACTCGAGCAAGTGGAACAGAAACAGGGGTGCATCGGCATGCGCAAATGCAGCCAGGTTCGTCATCGAACTGGCACCGGTAACACGCGGATTCACTTCCCCGAGATAGAGCTGATCTGAGTCGAGATCGATCAGGTAATCGACTTCGAAGTAGCCGCGATAGCCGCGCTTCTTCAGCGCCTCGCCGAACTTGAACGTGTAGTCGCGGGCCTGCTCGCGCACCTTCGGGGCAAACGCCTGGTCGTTGACCTCGTTGCCGCACCAGCCACCGCGGTATGGCGTCAGCTCTTTGAAACCGACCAACTCGGTCATCAACGGACCAACAATCGTGCCGTGACGGGTCACGCAAGCCTCCAAGGCGGCGCCCTTGCAGCGGATACGCTTCATGATCTTGACCTCCTTCTCGGCCTCGATCTCTTCAGCGTACTTCTGATAGTCGTCTTCGCTGGCAATGAAGAAGGTCGTATGGCCAGAGTCGCCAAAAGCCGTCTGCACCACGAGGTCGGAGCCGATCTTCGCCTTGTTCGCGAGAGCGACCAGCGACTTGTAGTCGGAGACCTTGCCCAGCGTATTGGGCACACTCGGCACGCCGGCTTCATCGCCAATGCGCGTGGTCATGATCTTGCTGTCCATCTCCTGCCGCAACTTGGCGGGTGGGAAGCAGACCTGCAGACCCAGTTCCTTGCAGATTGACTCGGTCTCCTCGTCGAAGAACAAGAACACCGCTTTGCCGCCCGGCCCACTACGCTCCACCGCGTCGACGAAGTCCTTGTGGCGCAACAAGTGGTTGGTGATCTCTTCGATGCTCTCGAAGACGTGATCCTTGTCGCGCGGTGGCACCAACGTGCGCGGGTGGTTGCCATCGAAGCAATCGAGCAGGTTCACGTAGGTGAACTCCCGCACCCACTCGTCCATGCCAAGCAGATTGAACGGTGTGGCACTGACGAACCAATACGGCACCTCGTTGCGGTAGAAGTGGCGACGAATATCTGACAGGCCGATTAGCTTCTTCTTCATAACAGGTTCTCTTGCATGGTCTGCGCGCGTTCCCGCTTCTTGGCCACACGCTGGAGTGCCGCTTCGGTGAAGACGCGGAAACCGTAGTCTGGTCGGTAGCCGTGGATCTCTTTGACATCCAGGGCTCGCATGTAGGAAAGGATGTCCTCGGAGATCACCTGGCCGGGCACCAGCACCGGAAAGCCAGGTGGATAGGGAGTCACAAACGACGCCGAAACGACCTCGCGGCCGGCCGACATCGCCTTGGGGAGACCTCCGTCGATAGTCAGGTACTCGAACGCGCACTCGTCGTAGGCAAGGAAGTAGGCCTCGCGCAAGTCGCCGTCTTGGGTGCTGCTCTGCGGATCAGGACGAAACGCTGGGTGGAAGCAACTGAAGTCCGGCAATGGCGGCAGGTTCTCGGTGAGTGATCGCACCTGCTGCTCATGGATGCGCTGTTCGCGTGGACTGTGATGCTCAATCTTCTCTTCGAGCTGCTGGGCAATCTTGACCAGAACCTTCAACAGGTAGGCAACGGAGCCGCGGGTGGTACCGATGTTGACGATGAACAACAAGGTGTTGCGTGAGGTCTTGTTGACCTGGATGTCGTGGTGATCCATCAACATCTTCTTGAAGGCATCACCCTCGATCCCGGTGTTGCCGACGTAGAGCGTCAGTCGGGTGGGGTCGAGTGCCAGCTCATCGTGCGAGTAGGCCTCTTCCATGCTCTGAAAGCCGGTATCCAAATCGTAGAAGGATTCAATGCCCGATTCCCGGAGGCTCTCGTCGGGCACGACATCCCGAACCGTGAGGATCTGGAAGTACTTCATCAACAACGGGTGCTCTCCGATCCGACTGCGCAACACCATCGCGAGCTGCACATTGCGCTTGACCATCTCATACCCTTCCAGCTCCACCTGCCGCCGACCGACATCAAGCGAAGCCAGGATCTGGTAGTTCGGTGAGGTTGACGTGTAGGTCATGTATGCCTCCTGGAAGGAGTCCTCGGCAAGGCGCTCGAAGTCCTGGTCACGAACATGGATCATCGATCCCTGCCGCAAGGAGGTCAGCGTCTTGTGCGTAGAGTGCGTCGCATAGACCCGCACTCGAACTGCGTCCGGATCAGGCATCAACTCGTGGTCGAGCCAGGTTGCGTCATCCTCCGGATCAAGCAACGCAAACTGCTCTTGCCATTCGGCGTAGCGCTTGCGGTAGTCGTCGCTGCTTAGTTCCTGCTGTAGCGCACGTGCCGTGAACATCGCACTGCGACGGCGATACAAAGGCAGGAAGCGCGCGAACGCGAACCAGGCTTCGTCCCACAGGAAGATCAAGTCTGGCTTGATCGCCAACAACTCACGCATCACCCGTGCCGGATGATACATCAGGCCATCAAACGTGCAGTTGGTCAGCAGCACCATGCGCAGCTTGCTGAGCCGGCCGTCACGCTTCAAGGCGAGCATTTGCTGCTTGATGCTGCGTAGCCCAACGGCCCCATACATCGTGTAGTCGTTGAGCGGATAGGGGTCGAGGTAGAGCGGGTAAGCGCCCGCCAGCACGAGTGCATAATGGTGTGACTTGTGGCAGTCGCGTGACACCAAGACGATGTCGCCGGGGCGCACCAGCGCGAGCATCACGATCTTGTTTGCCGCCGAAGTACCGTTGGTGACGAAGTAGGTCTTGCGGGCTCCGAAGGCGCGTGCGGCTGATTCCTGGGCCCGCTTCAACGGACCATGCGGCTGCAACAGCGAATCCAGACCACCGCTGGTGGCCGAGGTTTCCGCCATGAAGATGTTGGTGCCATAGAAGCGCGCCATATCGCGGATCCAGTGCGACCGCGTGATGGACTTGCCGCGAGAAATCGGCAGGGCGTGGAACATCCCGGTCGGCTTCTGGCTGTGTTGCTTGAGTGCCGAGAAGAACGGCGTCTCAAAGCGTTCGCCGATGCCCTTGAGGATGCTCAAGTGCAGTTCGAGGAAGTCCTCCTGGCCGTAGAACACTCGCCGGAAGTCCGAATCGATTTCGCCAGCAACGTGCTCAACCGGCTCATCGGTATTCATGAACAAGTCGAGCTCCGGCCGGATCGTCTTGATCGCTCGACCGAGGGCCGGTGCCCGATTCCTTTCGCTAGCAGCGGTAAGCGCAGAGGTGTTGACCGCCAACAAGTCGTCGCGCAATTCCGGCAAGGTCGCAGCGGACTGCAATGGAAAGCTATATCGCAGGACACCGGCTTGCAGGTTGTGATTGCACTGAACCGCGATCAGGGCATCCTCGGCCGAGTTGACCACCAATACATCGTAGATGAACTGATCCTCAGGTCGGCGAAGCGCCAAGATGCGTCGGCGCAGTTCGATCTCCTGTTCCCGTGACATGTCGTCAACGAGTAGAACCTCAAAGTAGGGGCGAGATTCGCTGGGTGCATTCTCCAGCAAGTCACTGCGATCAGCATCACGATCGGCGTCCTCATCGGCCTGTCCGAAGATGTCCGTGACGTCACGAGTACGATAGCTCTCGCTGACGAGCATCCGGGTCAACCGTGCCACTTGTCGCGACAATGCGCGCAACATGCCGTTCTGCAGCATGCTGTCGAGGTCTTCGACGGCGCGATCCCCGGGAAAGCAGTAGTACCATTCGATTTCCGTGAGTACTGCGAGCGCCGCAACCACACGCTCGCGCGGCGTGGCCACCACACTGCCTCGCACCGAAGCGCGATCAAGACGCGCGGTCAGATGCTTGAGTTCGCTCCATGCCTCAAGCCGGAACTGCGACGCGTCATAGTGTGCGCGGAAGTCGTCATCTTCACTGTCGTAACTGTTCATACTGTCGTCCCGAGACCTTCCGGATCCGTCAACCCGGCCATCGACCCCCTGACTGGCTTCGCCAACGGGCCGAGCCGGGACAGGTGCTCCATGTTCGCGGCCGACCGCGGATACGCCGGAAACTCGACGGTGCGATCACGGAAGCTCTTCAAAGGCTGGCCGAGCCCACGAAGACCAACCTCGCGACTGCGCCGCACGCGATCCAAATCGATCTCGATGGGCACAACCTCGGGCGAACGTCCGGAGCGGTAGAGCACTTCCCCAGTCGGTGCAACGACCTGTGATTGACCATTGCCACCGACGCCACAACCGTTGACATCGAATACGAACATCTGGTTCTGCGCCGCTGTGGCGCGCCCGATCGCCAGTTCGATATCACGGTCGATGGTGCCCGTCAGCGACGGATGTAGCAGCACCTCTGCGCCCATGCAGGCCAGCGTGCGCGATGTCTCCGGGAACCACATGTCATAGCAGATCGAAACCCCGAAGCGGCCAACCGCGGGTACGTCGAATACGACCCAGGTCGCGCCCGGCGTGACTCCCTCTTCGTAAGGAGTGAACGGAAACAGCTTGCGGTGACGAGCCACAACCACGCCTTCTGGATTGATCACCGGCGTCGTGTTGTAGATCACGCCGTCGGCTAGCTCGTACAGTGACCCTGGCAGCAACCAGATGCCGTACTGCTTCGCCAAAGCACAAAGCTCCAACTCCACAGGTCCGGGCATTGGTTGCGCCGAGCGGGTGTCAGGCCCATACACAGCCAGCTCGCTGAACATGACCATCTGAACCCAAGGGTAGATGGCCATGGTGAAGGCGATACGCTCGCGAACGGCGGGCATGTTGTCGCCCATGGCGACTGTCATCTGGACGCCGGCAATGGCAAAGGGAGTCATGATTGTGGTTGGGTCGAGGTTGTTGCGGCGGCGGCCGCAAGCACCGCATCGCAGATGACGCGGAGGGCATGGTCAAGATCCGCGTCCGAGATCGTCAGCGGCGAGAGGAATCGAATGATGCTGCCCGTCGGGCCAGCGGGAATCGCCAGAACCCCCTGTTCGCGGGCACTTGCTAGCGCGTTCTTCACGACTTCGGTCGCGGGTTGCAGGGGATCTCCGTTGATGCAGAACTCGGCTGCGACCATGGCCCCCACGCCGCGCACATCGGCAACGAGATCGCATTGCTGCTGCAAGGTCAGCAGTGCATTGCGCACCCGCTCTCCGACTTGGCGGCCGCGGGCAAGCAGGTCTTCCTGTTCCATCACGGCGATGCTGGCCAACGCAGCCGCACAGGCCACGGGGTTGCCGCCGTAGGTGCCGCCGAGCGTACCGGGAAGGGCTTGATCCATGATTTTGGCGCGACCCAAGACGGCTCCGATCGGCATGCCGCTGCCCATCGACTTGGCCCAGGTCGACAAGTCCGGCGTGATGCCAACGTGTTCGTAGCTGGACCACGCGCCGGTGCGCGCGAAGCCCGATTGCACTTCGTCGCAGATCAACACGATGCCTGCGTCATCGCAGATGCGTCGCAGGCCCTGCATGTAGGCCGCGGGCGCCGAAACGAAGCCGCCTTCGCCTTGCACCGGTTCGATGATGATGGCCGCGACGTGCTCCTTGGCAACCGTGTTGACAAAGGCCTCCTGCAAACGCGCCAGTTCACGAGCGACGAACGCAGGTTCGTCGAGGCCATCGCCATAGCGGAAGCGATTGGGGTAGGGCAACCGATACACCTCGGGCGCAAACGGACCACAATGAAGTTTGTAGCTAACCTTCGAGGTCAGCGTCATGCACATCATCGTGCGGCCGTGAAAGGCTTCGCTGTAGCAGATCACTGCTGATCGACCCGTCGCCTGGCGCGCGATCTTGATCGCATTCTCGACAGCTTCGGCGCCGCTATTGGTCAGCATCGCCTTGGTCTGCTCACCGTGTGGCAACAGCTGGACAAGCTTTTCGCACAGCGCGACGTAGGGCTCGTAGGTCGCCACGTGGATGCATGCGTGGATCAACTGCGCCGCCTGATCCTGGATCGCCTTGACGACCGCAGGATGGCAGTGTCCGCCGTTGACGACACCAATGCCGCCGGCAAGATCGATGACCTCGCGGCCATCGACATCGGTGATGCGCCCGCCGACTGCGCTTGACGCGGTCGAATCGCCCGCAAACTGCCCGACGCCGCGGGCAACCACCGCATGCCGGCGATCGATCAGGCTCTTGCTCTCATTGCTGCTCATTTGCATCCTCAGTTCGACTGTTCTGTGGGCCAGCCTGTGCGACACGCTGGCTGCTATGGATCGCGCGCTCCGCGACCGACTTCCTCAGAGTCCCCATGACACGTACTTGGTCTCCAGGTACTCATGCATCACATAGCGCCCGCCCTCGCGGCCAAAGCCCGAGTGTTTGACGCCGCCAAACGGTGCCTGCACCGTGGATGGCGCACCATCGTTGGCTCCTACGATGCCGTAGTCGAGCGCCTCGGCGACCCGCATCAACCGACCGGCGTCGCGTGTGTAGAAGTAGGCGGCGAGACCGAAGTCTGAGTCGTTCGCCATCGCGATGGCCTCCTCTTCGCTCCCGAACGGAATCAACGGGCACACCGGCCCAAAGGTTTCTTCTCGGTAGATCCGCATCTTGGGGGACACATTGTCGAGCAGGGTCGGCTGATAGAAGCGATCGGCAAGGCCAGGCAACCGCGCCCGTTGGCCGCCAGTCAGCACAGTTGCTCCATGAGCGATTGCATCCTGAACATGCGACTCGACCTTGGCCAGCGCCGCATCGTCGATCAGCGGTCCGACATGCACTCCAGCTTGGTCGCCTTGGCCAACTTGCAGAGACTCGATGGCCGACGCCAACATGCGGCCGAACTGCTCCCGGATCGACTCGGCAACGTAGACCCGATTGGCGCAGATACAGGTCTGGCCCGCGTTGCGGAACTTGGCGACCATCAGTCCTTCTACCGCTCGCTCAAGGTCCGCATCCTCAAACACCAGAAACGGGGCATGTCCCCCCAATTCAAGCGACAAGCGCGTCAGGTTCTGCGCAGCGTTGCGCATCAGAATGCGGCCGACCTCGGTAGAACCGGTGAACGACAGCTTGCGAACGATAGGGTTGCGCAGCAACTCCTCGCCGATCGCCACGGCATCGCCGGTGACGACATTGACGACGCCGGCGGGCACGCCCGCTTCGACGCACAACTCAGCCAGTGCCAACGCCGACAATGGTGTCTGTTCGGCAGGTTTGATCACCATGGTGCAACCCGCAGCCAACGCCGGGCCGAGCTTGCGAGTGATCATCGCAGCCGGGAAGTTCCAAGGCGTGATCGCGGCACACACCCCGACCCCTTGACGAAGCACGAGGATGCGCTTGCCCGGGTGCGACGCCGGCAAAACCTCGCCGTTGACCCGCTTGCCTTCTTCGGCTGCCCAATCGATGAACGAGGCCGCGTAGTCAATCTCGCCGCGAGCCTCGGCCATTGGCTTGCCCTGCTCGCGCACCATCAGGGCCGCGAGGCGGTCGCGGTTGGCAAGCATCAGGTCGGCGAGGCGACGAAGGATGCCACCGCGTTGCTGCGCAGTCTGGGATCGCCATGCTGGCAGGGCCTTGGCGGCAGCCGTGATGGCCGTAGCTGCGACGTCGGCCCCAAAATTGGGTACCTGAGCAATCGTCGCGCCAGTTGCCGGATCCGTGATGTCGAGGGCGTCGGCCGTGCCGCCTAGCCACTGACCTCCGACGAGGTTGTTGGTTTGCATACAGTAGAACGCCGCGCCCGGATGGACGATGCGAGTCGCTGCCGCAAGACCGCCATCACTGCTTGATCGATACTTGACCGACCCAGCCGTGTGACGAGTTCGAGTTCGTGCGACCTCACGAGGCTACCCGACAAGTGCGGTGCAACCTAGTGGAATATGGCGGGCAACAACGGTGGCGAAGATGCGGATCAAGACGCGGATCTGGCCGGTCCACAAGGAAGTCTAGCCTCAGCGGTTTGTGCATAGTGAGCTCTGCAAACGACACCAACACCGCGAGCGCGATCACTTCCTGCAGGATCTCGAGTTGTGCCAGATCCCGCGCGGTAGCCAAAGCGATTGGCCGGCAGCGCGCACTCAGTTTGCCGCCCGAATCTCCGCTAGCGTGAGCGATCTTGCTGGCTCGGATTGGCCAGGTGACGCGCTGCTCTGTGGCTCATCGCGGCACCGTTCGCCAGACAGGGCTCAGTTTGCATGCGGATCCCGAACAGGCGCCAAACGGCTGCAGGGTCGGCCCTGCCAGCCTCAGCATGCTGGCGGCGACAACCGACGGTTGGCGTCTCGGGCTGTTCGGCATGCTCCGGGGAATCGTTGTGGCTCGCGCTTCTGATCCGGCCGCACAGTTCCGGAAGCCTGTGTTCCGTCCCGGAATCAGGTAGCGCGCTGTTGTGCGAATCGGTTGCGGTATGCAACCTGTCAGCCTCCGATGATCCACCCGACTCCTCGCCTGCGTTTTGCGCCATCTCCGACTGGTTCGCTGCACCTCGGTGGTGCCAGAACGGCGATGTACAATTGGGCCCTGGCCCGCAGTCTCGGCGGCACGTTTGTGCTGCGTATCGAAGACACCGACCGTGCGCGCAGCACCGATGAGTCGCTGAAGATCATCTTCGGTGGCCTCGCGTGGCTTGGCATCGATTGGGACGAGGGGCCAGACTTCGAAGTCGCGGGCAAACAGTGCGGCGGCGGCGACTACGGGCCGTATTTCCAGATGGAGCGCCTAGATCGTTACGAGGTCGTGGCCGAGCAGCTGCTCGCTGCGGGCCATGCATACCGTTGCTTTTGCACGCCGGAACGCATGGATGAAGTGCGCGCCAAGCAGAAGGCCAACAAGAGCGCGTTCCTCGGCTATGACGGGCATTGTCGCAACCTGACGGATGCGGACCGTGCTGCGTTGGATGCGAAGGGTGTGAGCAGCAATCTGCGGTTCCGCATGCCAAGGGATCGCGTCGTCAAGGTCACCGACTTGATTCGCGGAGAGGTCGAGGTCAACACCAAGCAGCTCGACGATTGGGTGATGGTGAGGCCCGATGGTGTGCCGCTCTACAACTTCGCGTGTGTCGTCGACGACCTCGACATGAAGATCACGCACGTCGTGCGCGGCGAAGAACACTTCCTCAACGGCATCAAACAGACGGTGTTGTTCGAAGCGCTCGGCCACGAGAGCCCGCAGTTCGCGCACATCCCGCTAATCTTCAACCAGAAGGGTGCCAAGCTCAGCAAGCGGGATCCCGGCGTGAAGAGCACGCTCGAGTATCGCGACCTCGGCTATCCGCCCGAGGCCGTCTTCAACTACATCGCGCTACTTGGCTGGGGCTTCTCGGCCGATCGCGACGTGTTCACCAAAGAAGAGATGGTGGCCGCGTTCAAGATCAGCAGCGTTGGCAAAGCCCCTGCGAAGTTCGACTCCGACAAGCTGCACTGGATGTGCGGTGAGTACATCCGCAAGTGGTCTGTCGATGAGTGTCTGCTGCGCAGTCGGCAGTGGCTCGAAGCCGCGCTGCCGCGTGGCTCGTGGGATTCCCATCAAGGCTTCTTGCGCAACGTGGTCGCGTGCTACCAGGAACGCGTCGTCGTGCTGTCGGAGTTCCCCGACAAAGCCCAGTGGTTGTTCGCCGATCCCGAGCTGGATGAGCAAGCAGCCAAGGCCATCAAGAAGCGCCCCGAGTGCAAGGCATGGTTCACTGGCTTCGCGGATGTGCTCGAGGCGTTGCCGATGGCGAGCAGCTTCCCCGCTGCGCGAGGCGACGCGGATGAAGCAGTGCGCCTACCGACGGCAGAAGACGCTGATGAGCCGGCGTCGACGTTTGCAACGCCAGCCGCGCTTGAGCGTGCGGCACGTGCCTACACCGAAGCGAACGACATCAAGTTCGGCCACTTCGTCGGTCCGGTTCGCGCCGCTTTGACCGGCACCAACAAGGGGCCGGGCTTCTTCGATGTGGTGTTCTTGCTCGGCAAGGAAGCGTGCTTGCGGCGCTTGCGCAAGCTCGCGCACACCTAGCAGGCGTCCGACAATCCCCTGTTCGGTCTTGGGTCCCCTGTTCGGTCTTGGGCGTCGCGCGCGTGCCCTACGCACGAATCCGTGCCGATTGGCGCGATCGACAAGAGATAGAACTGGTCGGGGCGAGAGGATTCGAACCTCCGACCTCTGCGTCCCGAACGCAGCGCTCTACCAAGCTGAGCCACGCCCCGACCATGATCCGCTGGACATTGCTGCCGCGAATCGAGCGAGAACCCTAGCCACCTGTTTGGCCACGGTCAAGGGCAGTCACACGCACTATTTGAACATGCCCACAACAAGGGGACCACACTGGGACTGCTCGGCAAGTGCATGTCGGGGCCCGAGTCGGTAACGTCCCTGCGCAGGTTTCTGCGGCAACGGCCGAAACCCGGTGGCGCCGCTCAGCCCACCCGACTCCGCCACTCCAGCCGGTGGCTGGCAATCGCCCCGAGAGCCTGCTTTTCGCCCCCAATCGTCCGTTCCCGCCATGCGCTTCCACCTGCTGACCCCGGAGATTCGAGAATTGCTGGCCGACGGCCAGCATGCCGAACTTGTCGAGGTGCTGCAGGAGATGCACCCGAGCGACGCTGCCTCGATCCTGGGCGCCCTCGAGGTTGAGGAAATCGCGACGATCCTGGGCCACCTGCCGCAGGATTTCGAACGGGATGTCTTCTGGTATCTCGACCCCGAGGTGCAGGAGCACTACGTCGATGGCGTCGGGCGCGATCGCGTGCAGCAGGTCGTGCAGGCGATGCTCAGTGATGACCGCGCCGAGTTCTTCGACCGACTCGAGGAGAGTGTGCGCAAGCGGCTGATGCCGATGCTGTCGACGGCGGCGCGCGAAGACTTGCTGCGTCGCGGCACATTCGATGAAGACCAGGTCGGCTCGATCCTGATCACCGAGTATGCCGTGCTGGGCGCCAAGGCGACGGCGCAGAGCGCGATCGCTTCGCTGCGGCGTCAGGCGCCGAGCAAAGAAACGATCTACTACAGCTACGTGCTCGATCGCGGCGGCAAGCTGGTCGGGTTCGTATCGCTGCGGGACCTGATCCTAGCCGACGACGACCAGACTGTCGAAGAGCTGATGAAGACCGACTTGGTGTCGATCTCCGCCGACGCCGACCAGGAAGAAGCCGCACGCCTGATCCGCGACTACGACTTGATCGCGCTGCCGGTCGTCGACTCGGTTGGCAAGCTCGTCGGCATCGTCACGCACGATGACGCCGTCGACATCGTCGAAGAAGAAGCACAGGAAGACTTCGAGAAGATGGCCGGTATCACCGGTCACGGCATCGAGGTCGGTGACTACGACTACATGGACGAGCCGGTGCTGCGCCAGGTCCGGCGTCGCGCTCCCGTGCTGTGTCTGCTGGCAGTACTTTGGGTGATCACGTCGACGGTGATCACCCGCTTCCATGGCTCACTGACGTCGGCGACGTTGATCGCGATGCTGCCGATGGTCATGGCAACCGGCGGCATGGTCGGCACGCAAGCCAGTGCGCTGGTGATTCGCGCGTTGACGATTGGCGATGTCGCCAAGGCCACGATCTCGCGCGTGCTGTGGAAGGAACTGCGCGTTGCGGGCTTCATGGGCGCGCTGCTCGGGGCCATCGCCCTGATGGACACCGTGCTCGTCAGCCTGTTCCCAGCGGAAGCGCCGGACACGATCATCATCCCGGACGCGAACGCGCCCAGCGTGGCCTTCGTTGGCCTTGCGATCGGCATCGCGATGATCGGCCACGTGCTGACCGCGGCGTTGCTTGGTGCGATCACGCCGATCGTCGTCAAGAAGCTACGTGGCGACCCGGCGATGATCAGCACGCCTGCCGTCACGGCGATCGCCGACTTGACCGGCGTCGTGATCTACTTCGTCACCGTGACGCTGATGCTGTCCGCTTGATGCGTCCGCGCATCAGTTAGCACTCGAACCCGCGGGTGTCAGAGTGTGGTTCACGTGGCGTTGGGTCGCGTGAACCTGGGTCGCGAGGAGGAGCTTGTCGCGGGAGGAGTTGGGCCGCGGGAAGGACTGGGCTGCGGCGAAATCAGGGGCCCGGGAGCCAGATTGATCAGGTGCGCAAACTAGGCTGACACTGGCGGCGACTCACCCAGAGGCACCACACAAGCCACGGTGCCTTCGTGAACGGTGATCGCCCACCGCGCAAACTCGAAACGCGTGTTGTCGCCCAACTGCACGCAGCGCTGCGGCTTGCCCAGGCGCGGCAAAACGACCTCCACGGGCCAACCAACCATCTCCTGGCCGCTGCCATGGTGGCGCGACCCTTCGAGTTCCCCCGCCACCGAAACGACTACTCCATCCGCCAACTCGACCGAACCGCGCGACGGGTGTGCGTCGTCTCCTTCATACAAAAGGCGAAGCACGCCTCGTTCATGTTCGCAGCGGATCGGGGCGCCGTAGCGCGCGCAAATGGCTGCCAGGTCGGATCCAAGCAGCGTGTCCTCGGTTGGGGTGGTCATTGTCTCTCCTGCGGCCTGGCCATCGACACCAAGATGTGCAAAGGCTGGGCGAACTCCCAACCAAGGCACGTCTCTTTTGGCGGCTTCGCCTCACGCGATTCGACGCGACGGGTTCCTGGCTATTCCCGATGCCCGGCGACTCGCCGGGAGAACTGCACACCGTGCGGCAGATCGCCCGAGAAGAACTCGAAGTGCACGATGCGGCGATGACTCGATGGCACCGGGGGTGGCGGTTGCTGCACATCGATGCGGCGCGAACTGTGCAGCAGCAACGGACGCATGCGTACGGCCCCGCCTGCAACAACGTTGGGACAGACTTCGCAGCCGTGCTCGACTGCTGTTGCGATCTGCGATGGATCCAGCACGCCGGACGTGTGACTGCCAACCACAAACCGAAGCCCGCCGTTTAGGGCCCCAGACCCGTCGAGGTCGACACGCACCGCAACGATGCGTTCTTGCACAGTGCGAGGCGGTTCGACGTGCCAGCCGTTCGCCTTCTGGGACCACTGCGCGAACCCGGGTGCGAGCCGCGGCTCGACGACCGGAATCACCCGGTCTTGATGCCAAGCCACCGGCCAATTGCTGGCCTGCGTCTTATCGAACAGCGTCGCCCGAAACGCGTAAGCTCCCGCGCCTAGGATTGGTTCGAGCAACGCTCGCACCGACGAGGACCTGGCCAGCTCAGGGATCGCCGGATGCGCCAGGCCATTGCGTTCGCCCGCGCCATCGTGCGGGCCAAGCAACGAGCCGAATGCCGCGACCACCGAGCCGCGCATCGACTCGTCGAGCACGCGCTCGTGCACGGAGTAGCCATCACGTTCGAAGTCGTCGCTGCTGACGGCGTGCCGGATCGTCACCGAGACCTACCGCCAGAAGTAGTGCCACTTGGCGCCGAGTTCGACCTTCTCGCCAGGTTTCATCGTGATGGTCCAGCGGCACTCGCCGAAGCCGTTGTGCTGGAACCACCAGTAGGGCCAACTCCACCACGACCACCATTCCGGGCGCGCAGAGTCCGACCAGGCCTTCACCAAATCGAGCTGCTGGTGCTTGCCATCGCGATCGACCTCATCCACGTGACCGAGCACGCGCCGCACGACTTCGATTTCCACCGGGGTCGACTTGGCGTTGATCAGCTTGATCGCGCCGGTCATTTCGATGCGGTTGTATTTATCGTTGTTGAGACGGACGTTGATCTCGCGGTTGGTTTCGTGCTCTTCGGTTTCCACGCGCACATCGATCGCCGTGTTGATCTCTAGGTCGGTGGTCGCGCCGCGCGAGGTGTATTTCATGTGGCCCTGCGCCAGGATGCGGCCCTTGGAGAGCACCAACGCTGGCGCCGTCGTGAACGGCATGTCGCTCTTGTTCTCGATACGCAGCACGTGGCGGACTTTGGGAGCTGCCAACTGGCGCGCCAGCTCAATCACTCGCTGATCCTGCAGGTTGCGGCGATGCTCCATGGGCGGCGCCATCGCGCTATCGAAGCGATAGACATCGCGGTATGGCACTTCGAACGAGGTGATCGGCACGATCATGCGCTCGCCCTTCTTGAGGGTCACGTTGCGGACGGGGAAGACGAAGAGGTCTTCGGAAACCTCGCCCTGCTCGATGGCTGGGTCCCCGCTCGGTTCTGCGTTCTGCGGTGAATAGCTGGCTGTTTGCGTCATCAATGAATTGCCCAATACGTTGTTGAACAACGACGCATTGTTGTAGCCCTGCGCCATCGCCACCTGCGGCGTCTGGTCTTGCAGCGCGATCGGATCCCGCATGCCGGCGAACGCGAACTTCGGCACGCCCACGACGAGGTTGACGGTGGCGCCATCGAGGTCGATCAGGTCGTTGACCATGGTCGCCTGCATCTTCACCTGCGCCTTACCACTGCCGTCGATTTCGATGTGGTACGAAGGGATCCAACGAAAGCCCTTCTGCACGTAGATCACGCCGACCTTCGCTTGCGCACCGCCGCCGTTGACTCGCAACTCAATGCGATTGCGGGTCTGCTGTTCTTCGACGACATCGCCAAACTTGCCGCTAACAATGATGTCGCGCACGCGCTGGATCGGCACCGCGCGCGTGCCACTGTTGTCGCGAAGGACCAGGATCGTGCCCTCGGCATCGCGCGCTGGAATCGCCACCAACAAGCCGGCCACCACTTCATCCTTGCCAACATCAAGGGTCACGATCTTGCCGACGTTCGCCTTGGCAATCTGCAGCAACGTCGTCGCCGGCAACTTGACCTTCACCTCCTTCTGCCCCGCTTTCGCCGACACGACCGAGGCACCGCCCGTCGCATACGGCCAAAATGTTCCGAGCACCGGCACCGGCAACTCATCCAGCAGCACGCGGCCATTGGCATCAGCCGGCAGCGCCGCCTCGCGCACGACGTAGGCATGCCCATCTTTGAAGGCGGTCAGTTCTTTGACCGATAGCGATTGCGCGTTGGCGGTCGGATCATCTTGCGCCACTACAGCCGTGGCCAAACAGAGTGCAAACAGCAGCGGGATCGTCTTCATGCAGAAACCTCGAGTTCAGAGATGCCAACGTAGTCGGCCCCCATCCCAAGCTCTGCAAGCTGTTGGTAAGGAAACGCCGCCCACCCGCTGCAGCTGACGGAATCTGTGGTTTGAACCGGGTACCGTACGCAGACTAGTGGAGGGTGCTGGCTGGTAGGACTACGTCGCACTCTAGGGCGATCCAGCGGCGGGCTTTGGCGGTGGTGTAGCCGCGGTCCATCAGGAAGCGCTCGATGCCGCGCTTGTCGGCGGTGGCTTGTTCGAGTTCCAGGCGCAGGATGTCGAGTTCTAGGGCGGCGCGCTCGAGCTCCTTGGTGACTAGCTGGTGCTCCTTGGCCTGGGTGAAGCCTTGGAATGCCAGGGGTAGGCCGAGGATCAGGCCGAGCACTAGCAACACCCAGCTGAAAGCGGTCTCGGGCACCATGGTGACCGCGACGATTCCCATTAGGACCATCAGCGATCCGACGAAGGCCTTGGCAGCGGGCGGTAGAACCGATAGCTGCTGGAAGATCGACGGCATGCCCGGGTTGGGCATGTCGCGACGGCGCGGGGGTTGCGCCATGTCGTGCTACTCCTCGCGGGCCTTGGCGCGCAGGTATTCGCGGTTCATGTCGGCAATGACACGGACCGGGATCTCCTTCGGGCAAACGGCTTCGCACTCGTTCTGGTTGGTGCAATTGCCGAAGCCTTCGTCGTCCATCGCCTTGACCAGATTGCGGGCACGGCTGTCGCGCTCGACTCGGCCTTGAGGCAGATGATGGAAGTGCGAGACCTTGGCGCCGACGAACAGCATCGCGGAGGCATTCTTGCAGGCAGCGACGCAGGCGCCACAACCGATGCAAGCTGCCGCGTCGAATGCCTTGTCGGCGTCCGCCTTCGGAATCGGGATCGCGTTGGCGTCCTGCGATGCACCGGTGTTGACCGAGATGAACGCGCCGCTTTGCACAATGCGATCGAACGAACTGCGGTCGACGACCAGGTCCCGCGTGACCGGGAAGGCCTTGGCGCGGAACGGTTCGATGTAGATCTCAGCTCCGTCCTTGAAGCTGCGCATGTGCAACTGACACGTCGTGGTGCCGGCCTGGCCGTGCGGAACGCCATCGATGACGACACCGCAGGAACCACAGATGCCTTCGCGACAGTCGTGATCGAACGCAACGGGTTCTTCACCCTTGGTGATCAACTGCTCGTTAAGCACATCGAGCATTTCCAGGAAGGACATGTCAGGCGACACATCGGCCAACTCGTAGCGGACCATACGTCCGTCCTGCTTCGCGTTGTCCTTGGTGCTCGCGTTGGCCTGACGCCAGATGTGGAGGGTAACCTTCATTTGTAGCTCCGCACGGCCAGCGCCACGGCGTCGAACTTCAACTCTTCTTGATGGCGAACGGCATCCTTGACCTCGCCCTTATGTTCCCAGACGGCAGTGTGCGCGAAGTTTTCGTCGTCGCGCTGTGCTTCGCCTTCGTCCTGCCATTCCTCGCGGAAGTGGCCACCACACGACTCGCGGCGCTCCAGGGCATCGCGGCACATCAACTCCCCGAACTCCAAGAAGTCGGCGACGCGGCCAGCCTTCTCGAGCGATTGGTTGAGCGTCTGGCCACTGCCGAGCACCTTGACGTCCTTCCAGAACTCCTCGCGCAACGCGGGGATTTCCTTGAGGGCCTCGTTGAGGCCAGCCTCGGTGCGCGCCATGCCACAGCGACCCCACATGATTTTGCCGAGCTCCTTGTGGAAGTGGTCGACGGTGTGCTTGCCTTGCACCGACAGCAACTTGTTGACGCGTTCGTTGACGCCGGCAGCAGTCTGCGCGAAGGCTTCGTGCTTCTCGTCGACGGCGCCCGCCTTCTGACCAGCGAGGTAGCCACCGACCGTGTAAGGCGCAACGAAGTAGCCGTCCGCCAGTCCCTGCATCAACGCCGACGCGCCGAGGCGGTTGGCGCCGTGATCGCTGAAGTTGGCTTCACCGAGCACGAACATGCCCGGGATCGAACTCATCAAGTCGTAGTCGACCCACAACCCACCCATCGTGTAGTGCACGGCAGGGTAGATCCGCATCGGCTGCTTGTATGGGTTCTCAGCCGTGATCTTCGAATACATGTGGAACAGGTTGCCATAGCGTGCCTTGATCGCCGGCTCGCCGAGACGTGCAATCGAGTCCCGGAAGTCGAGGTAGACACCGAGGCCCGTTTCCCCAACGCCCAGCCCAGCATCGCAGACTTCCTTGGCGGCACGAGACGCGATATCGCGCGGCGCCAGGTTGCCGAAGCTCGGGTACTTGCGCTCCAAAAAGTAGTCGCGCTCGTCGTCGGGAATCTCGTGTGCCTTGCGCTTGTCACCCTTCTTCTTCGGGGCCCAAACGCGGCCGTCGTTGCGCAACGATTCACTCATCAGCGTCAGCTTCGACTGATGGTCGCCGCTGACCGGAATGCAGGTCGGGTGGATCTGCGTGTAGCAAGGGTTGGCAAAGCCTGCGCCCTTCTTGTGCGCGCGCCATGCGGCCGTGACGTTGCAGCCCTTGGCATTGGTGCTCAGGTAGAACACGTTGCCGTAGCCGCCGGTTGCCAATACCACCGCGTCACCAGCATGAGAACGGATTTCGCCGGTCACCATGTCGCGAACGACGATGCCCTTGGCGTGGCCATCGACCTTGACCACATCGAGCATCTCGGTGCGGTTGTACATCTTGACCGTGCCGAGACCAATCTGCCGCGACAGCGACGCGTACGCGCCTAGCAGCAGCTGCTGGCCAGTCTGGCCGCGCGCGTAGAACGTGCGGCTAACCTGCGCGCCGCCGAAGCTGCGGTTGTCGAGCAAGCCCGAGTAGTCGCGAGCAAACGGTACGCCTTGCGCAACCGCCTGGTCGATGATGTTGACGCTGCATTGCGCAAGTCGGTAGACGTTGGCTTCGCGGGCGCGGAAGTCGCCGCCCTTGACCGTGTCGTAGAACAGGCGCCACACCGAGTCACCATCGTTGCGGTAGTTCTTGGCGGCATTGATGCCACCTTGCGCCGCAATCGAGTGCGCGCGACGCGGGCTGTCTTGGTAGCAGAAGCACTCGACCTGGTAGCCGAGCTCGGCCATCGACGCAGCCGCCGCGGCGCCTGCCAGGCCACTGCCAACGACCAGCACCTTGTATTTGCGCTTGTTGGCGGGGTTGACCAGCTTGAGATCGAACTTGCGGCTATCCCACTTGTCTTGGATCGGGCCGTCCGGAATGCGTGAATCGAGATTCATTGTGCTCCCCCAACGAGGCCAAACATGACCGACAGTGACAGCAGCGCGTTGCCGCCAGCGATGGCTAGCGCAACCAGGAAAGACACGGTCTTGATCATCGGGGTATAGCGAGCGTGATGGATGCCAATCGTCTGGGCCATGCTTTGCATGCCATGGCTCAGGTGCAGGAACAGCACCAACTGGAACACCGCGTAGGCGATCGCAATGGCTGGATTTCCAAAGCTCTTGACCACCATCGCATAGACGTCATGACCATCTGCTCCGGCGGCCTTCAGGTCATGATGCGCCGGATTGGTCACGCCAAACGTGAAGTGCAGCAGGTGGTAGATGAGGAAGACCAACAGCGTCAAGCCGCTGAGCAGCATCGACCGCGACGCCATGTTCGCCTGCACCGTATGGGGCTTGTGGTAGGGCACGGGCCGCGCCGCCTTGTTGGCACGCGACAAGCGGATCGCCGTCGCGACGTGCAACACAAAGATCGCCAACAGGCCAATCCGTGCGACCCACAGCAGCGGGCCAAGGTCATGCAGCCACTTTGCGTAGCCATTGATCTTGTCGGGGCCCTGCAGGAGCTGCAGGTTGCCGAGCAAGTGAGAAACGACGAAGCCGAACAGCATGAGCCCGGTGACCGCCATGGTCACCTTGCCGCCGATCGACGACCGCCAGAAGGAAGTCAGCCAAGACATTGGTGGTAGAGACGATCCGCATCCAGCGGGTCGATTGCAACAACGAGCCACAGCGCTCTGCGACTAGCGGGCTACTTCGGCTCGGGCTTCAGTGTGGTCTTGCCCATCGAAACCAGTCCGCGCAGGGCATCCGCGGCCCGCAAGTCCAACTTCCGGATACGATCTGGCGGCAACAACAACAAGCGCCCGTTGGTCGGATTTGGCGAACTGGGCACAAACACGACCGTATGTTCGACACCGTCGGGCCCCGGTGCCGAACCGGTCACCAGGCCGATCTCGAAGCCGTCGTCGACCGACACCGCCACCACCGCCTGAAAGAAGCGATCGCGCTTGGAGTCGTAGCCAAGAACTTCCTTCAACGACTGGTAGAGCGAGCCAAGAATCGGCAGCTTTTCGAGCAAGTGGTCGGCGCGACGCCACAGCCATTTGCCCAAGAACGTCGTCACGAACAGGCCGACGAGGTAGATCACTGCCACCGCGAGCAGCAGGCCGAGACCGGGAAAGTACCAATTCACCTCGCCGCGCCAGGATTCGGTCAGCACGCTTTCGAGGTAGGCAACCCCCAGGACCGTGCCGCCGATCGGCAGCAGCGCGACGATGCCGCCAACCAGGCAGCGGGTGACGTGACGCGTGGGAGTGTTCATGGCTGCCCGGAGCATACGCCGAGTCACCGGCGGGCCCGGGCACAAATCACTGCCACACCGTAACGGTCGAGGTCGTTGCGGGCTTAGACTCCGCGCTCCACCTGCCCAGGTCCCAAGATCCACAACGAACGCGAACCAGCCCCCGAGGCTTCTGATTTCGTCGTCGTCGAGACCGACGCGGCGCACCGCGACTATGACGCGAGGCTGGCAGCGTGGCTGATGCAAACCGAACGTGAGCACGGCTTCGTCGCCCGCTTGCCGTTCCCACGAAGCCACCGAATCCCGGCGGCGACCCTGGAACGCGACTACCAAACCGTGCACATCAAGCCAGTGCCCGATGCCCGCTGGCACTTCGAGGTGCGCCTCCCCGTATCGGCGCAGGTCGAGCCAATCGCGAGCGCGGACCACAGCGCCACCCCACCGGCGACCCTCTCAAGAATCCTGCTAGTGGACTACGACGCCAGCATCGACATCGTCGGACTGCGCCTGACCGCCGATGTCGACCTCGCCAGCTGGCTCGACGAGTGGCTCGAACAACTAGGCATGACCCCCATCTCAAGCCGCCCGCGCCCAACCCCGCACGGCGTCATGGGCGACATCCTAGCCACCAAACGCACCCCCGACGGCATCACCGTCGCCCGCTACGCAACCGTGCGCGACCACGAACGCACGTTCGTATTCGTCCTGCGTACCCCGCTAGCCAACTACCGATCGGTAGCCCAAGACTTCATGCTAACCGTCTCATCCTTCCAAGAAGTGCGTACGGTGCCTGGACAAAAAAACACTTCCTCACTTCAGAACCCTGGCGAGCGACCAGATTAGCGCCGTGCTGTCGGCCATCCCGCAGAGCGGGTGCGCACCGTCTGCCGTGCGTTGCCAACAGAGGCATTGCATGCGGCCTTGGAACTTCTCCGGCAGTTCGCGAATGCGACCGAGCTTGGACCAGCTTCGTAGAAGGGGACCACGTGCACATCCCCTTGATGCGACGCGATCGCGTTCTTGAGCTTGCCGTTGCTCGCCAGCCACAACTTGAGTCGCCCAGCAGCGACTGCCGTCACGATCCGCTGGCCGCCCGGACGGTAGTCGGCGCACGTGACGCCCGCCTTGTGACCGCGCAACGGCTGGCCACAGACGCGCACGTGCTTCTGCTTGACCGCTTGCCTCTGGGGGCTCGGCGCAACAACCAGCGTCGGCGGGAGAACGGTCGCTAGCGCGAACAGGCCAGAGAATCCCAACGGCAGCATCTTCTCATCGCCATGCAGTCGCCTTCACGCCACGGTCACGGCTCGCTGCGGGATGCGGTTGGCCCGACACCGTACGCACCCCGACGCCGAACGGACTACGACGGCGAGGAAGTGTTTTTTTGTCCTGGCACCGTACGCACTTCTTTCTGCTGCATGAACCAGAGGCCGTCTTCGGCCCATTGGGAGTATTTTGGGTTCTTTAGCAGTTTGGTGTCGCGGCGGACCATCATTGGTAGCAGCAGGCGCCAGGCCATGCGGATCAGTTTGGACTTCATGAACACGTAGAACATGTTCGTGCCGTGGCTGGAGAAGTAGTGGTAGAACTCCTTCTCGATGACGTCGTAGTGGTCGTGGAAGTACTTGTCGAGGTCGATGTGCTCGCCGAAGAACTCCTTGCCGGCGGGACTCTCGTCGCGAATGTCGACGGTGCCTGCAGGGCTTTCTTTTGGTGGTTCGGTCAGGGACGTCTGGCCCGTTACTTCGAAGTAGAACGGGAAGTCGAAGCGCTTTGACCAGAACTTGCTCTTGGCCTTCTTGAGGAAGTACTGACGCACTTCGGGTGACATGCCTTCGTGGTTCGGCTCGATGAACATCATGTAGCCATCGCGCCGCATGTGGTTCGCGACGATGTGCTTCATCGCGTTGTCAAAGCCCGGGAAGTGGTGCAAGCTGCCGTGCGACGTCAGCAGGTCGACCGGTTCCTTTGGCTGCCACTTCATGACGTCGCCGGCGACGAACTCGCACAGGTGGTCGACACCCTGTTCTTTCGCCATACGCTTGGCGGTCGCGATCTTCTTCTCGGACAGATCAATGCCAATCGACTTGATGCCGCGCTTCGCCGTCGCGTGGCAGAGCCATCCGTTGCCACAACCGATATCGACGAGGCTCTTGATGTCCTTGTGCGCGTCGAGCAGGCGCAACAACGTCTTCACCCGCGGCTTGATGATGATGTCGGCCAGCTTCGGCACGAAGCGCCAATCGTGCGGGCGCTGGTAGAGGCTGTCGATCTTGTCCTCTTGCAGATCCCAGAACTCACCTTCCTTCTTGAGCAGCTGTTCTTGATCTGGCGGCTGCGAGTCTGAAGACCCGTGATGATGGTGATGGGAGTGGCTCACGGTGTGGCGACCGCAGAAGCGGCTGCGGGAGCCTAGCCCCATTTGGGGGGCAGTCAAGACGAGCTGGGCTGCACTCCCGCAGCGAGACGAATCAGTCGCTCGTAGACCGCATCGATGGTCTCCGGCAGCGTCGACGTGCCCGCGGTCAGACCGACAACTTGCCGGCCCTGCAGCCAATCCTCATCGAGCTCTTGCGCGTTCTCGATATGCACGGTCGCAATGCCACGAAGCTGCCCGCGCACCACCAGTTGCCGGGTATTGTTGGAATCACGCCCACCGACGACCACCAACGCATCAATCTGCGGCAACAACGCTTCAAGGGCCGCGCCACGCGCCTTGGTCGGATTGCAAACGGTGTCGATCAGACGAACGTCGGCGTGTCCGTTCTCGCGGCGAATCGCGAGCATGATCTCATCGACGCGCTCGCTCGGGGTCGTGGTCTGACAAACCACGCCAATCCGGCTTTCCGGCCAGATCGCGACGTCCTGCACCTTCTGCACCACGACCGCGTCGTCGAGGTCTTCGATGATTCCGCGCACTTCGACATGGTCGGGCCTGCCAATGACGATGACTCGGCGACCATCCGCTTGCAGCAGCTGCGCCGCTTCGTGCGCCTTGTGCACCAACGGGCACGTGGTGTCGATCAGCGACTTGCCCGCCCGTCGCAGCTTCAACCGCTCACGGTTGCTGACCCCATGCGCCGTGATCAGCACCTGAGGAGTCTGTGGCACCTGGCGAGAGTCTTCGTGCGACTGCTGGAAACCGCGCGATTCCAGCAGCTGCAAGACCTCTCCGTTGTGCACCAGCTCACCATGAATGGTGACGGCCGCCGGGTTCGCAACCCGCTCGATCGCCGCCAGGGCATCGCGCACCCCAAAGCACATACCCATCGCATCTGCGCGCTTCACTTGCATATCATCCTCATCGACTTTGCATGGTAAAGCACTTGACGAGAACAACAACCCCCTAGACGACAGTCCAACATGGGCCCCGACACGATCGCTGTTGTTACCCCTCCGAAACAGCGTCCCAATCACGCCTAATCCGCACCCCTAAAACACCTTGCGAACGGGACATTGGCTTTCCCCTCCGCCCTGTGCGACTGCCGCCCGCCAGCCTGCGGACAACCGCCACCTCGACCCTCGGTGGTTGCCTTTCGGTCATCCCCGCACAAGTTGTTACCCATTCTCGCCCGACCAGCCACGGCGACCACGCGCAGGCCCTAGCGATCAACCGTGGCACGCAGCTTGCTCACGGGAAGATCATGTACGCGTCCGATCGCCGCACTCTCCTCCCACTGGCCATCGTCACCGGCCTGATGCTCGCCGGGGTCAACGGCTGCATGGCCAACGGTGGGCAAGCGCACGGCCAGCCCGGAATCTCCGACGCCGTCATCGCAGCCCCCGACGCAACAGAAGCCATCGCAAGCCACCTGCCGGGTGTGCACAACATCGTGACCTATCGGGAAGGACTGGTGTGCGGTGGCGTTCCCGAAGGCGACCAGGGCTTTGCAACCCTGCAAGCCATGGGCATTCAAACCATCATTTCCGTCGATGGCGCGACCCCTGACCTCAAGCGCGCCGCCGCGCACGGCATGCGCTACGTGCATCTGCCGATCAGCTACGACAGCGTCAGCACGGAGCGACAGACGCAACTCGCGCAAGCCATCACCAACCTCAAGGGCCCCATCTTCGTGCACTGCCACCACGGCAAACACCGCAGTGGTGCCGGACTCGGGACCGCGCTGGTTCGCTCGGGCCTGATGTCGGTTGACGAAGTCACTGCTCGCATGCAAGCGTCCGGAACCTCACCAAGCTACGAAGGCTTGTGGCAAGCCGTTCGCGACGCGCAGCCGCTGTCCGCAGAGCAGCTGCAAGCCGACCCTGATTCGTTCCCCAGTCTGACCCAAGTAACTGGCATGGTCGCGATCATGTCCGAGATCGACCAGGTCATCGACCTCGTCAAGCAAGCCCACGAAGCCGGCTGGAAGGCACCAGACGATCACCCCGACCTGGTCGCACCCAAAGAAACCGCTCGTCTGCACCAGTTGTTCCGCCGCTTGCGCGACGAGCCGGAAAGCCTCAACCACGCAAGCGAATACCAAAGCATGCTCGGCGACTCGATCGCAGCCAGCAAGAAGCTCGACGATGCGGTGCGCAACGGCAACGCACTGCAGGCAGAGCAATCGTTGTCGACGCTCAGCCAAGGCTGCAAGACTTGCCACCGAGCGTTCCGCAACAAGTAGTTCCTGCTCGCTGAGCAAGGCAAGTCGGCCAGAGACGTTCGCGGCAATCCCGGCGCGTAGCTACGATTGGCGGGCGCCACGCTGTCCCAAACACCAAGCCCCCTATCTTCCGCCCCTCCCCATGCGCTTCGCCTCCACCACTGCACTCCTGCTTTCTCTCGCCGCCTGTACCGACAACGCAACCGACACCGGCAACCAAGGCGGCGATTCGGGCCAGAAGTCAGGCCCGACGATTTACGTCGCACTCGACCAGCAGTTTAGCGAACCCGTGCTCAATGGATTCGCCAAGGAACTAGGCATCAAACTCAAGCAACGCCACGACGCCGAAAGCAACAAGACGGTCGGACTGGTGACGGCGATCCTCGAAGACCGCGACCAGCAACGTTGCTCGGTGTTTTGGAACAACGAAGTCGCACACACCGCGAGCCTCGCCAACAAGGGCGTGCTCGAACCCTACGAATCGCCGAACGCCGAGGACGTGCCATCGCGCTGGCGCGACCCGGAGCATCGCTGGACCGCGTTCGCAGCGCGGGCCCGCATCCTGATCGTCAACACCGAACTGGTGCCCAACAAGGCGGACTGGCCGACCAGCTACAAGGATCTGACCGACCCGAAGTGGCAGGGCAAGTGCGCGATTGCCAAGCCGAAGACCGGCACGACCCTGACGCACTTCGTCAGCATGTGGAAGCTGCTCGGTGACGACGGCATGAAGCAGTGGATCGAGGACATGCAGAACAACGACGTGCAGTTCTTGCCCAGCAACGGCGCGACCATGCGCATGGTGCGCGACGGCAAGAAGGCGTTCGCATTCACTGACACCGATGACTTCCACGTCGCCAAGCTCAAAGGCTTCCCCGTCGCGTGCGTGTTTCCAGACCAACAAGCGGATGGCATCGGCACGATGCTGATTCCGAACTCGGTGGCCTTGATCAAGGGTGGGCCGGACCAGGAGAACGCCAAGCGCTTGATCGACAAGATCCTCGCGCGCGATACCGAGGCGTTGCTCGCTGCTGCCGACGGTGCCCAGATCCCGTTGCGCACCGGCGTGCCTTCGCCGAAGGACCCCGAGATCCTGAAGCTCGGCCAGTTCCGCGAGATGCAGTGGGACTTGTTGTGGACCGGCGACAACCTGGCCGCGTTCGACCAGAAGTTCGGCAAGCTGTTTGGACTGTAGGCTAGACCACCCGACTGCATCCGCCCCCGCTCCAGCCGCCCCCTCCCAGCAACACCTTCCCATGGCATCCCGCAACGATCGCTTGGCGCGACTGCCGCTGTGGATGGCGCTGGGTTTCTTGTCGCTGTTCGTGCTCGTGCCGCTGCTGGTGCTCGTCTACGAGACGTTTGCCAGCCCCGAAGGATTCACGCTCGCCGCCTGGCGCGCGCTCGCCGAAGACGAGAACGCCAAGGCCCAACTGCTGGCCTCGCTGCAACTCGGACTGGGTGCCACCGCGGTCTCCGCCGTGCTCGGCGCTGGCCACGCGTGGCTGACCGTCGCACGCGATCTGCCCGGCCGGTCGTGGTTAGGACCACTTGGCATCGCGCCGTTGGTGGTGCCGCCGATCTTCATGGCGATGGGCATCTCCGACCTGGTCATGGATGTCGGTGGCTTCTGGCCCTGCGCGGTGCTGCTGGGCGTTGCCCACGCGCCGTTCGTCGCCGTGCTGACCACGCGCGGCCTGCGAACGGTCGACGGACGATCCTACGAGTCGGCCTTGCTACTGCGCGGGCGCGGCCCAGCCGATCGCTGGTTGCTTCGCATGATCGCGCCAGAACTGCTCGCCGGCTGCCTGCTCGCGTTCTTGTTCACCGTCGCCGATCACGGCGTGCCCGAGTTTCTGACCGTCAAGGGCAAGACCTGGCACACCTACGCCGAAGGCATCTTCTCGCGCTGGACCCGACGCGCCGTCGGCACCACCCACGCCGAACTGCAGTCGCCGATCGTCGCGGCGCTGCCGTTCTTGGCGGCGCTCGGTTGCATGCTGTGGGCGGCCCTGCGACTGCGCGCCAACAACCCCGATCGCGGCGTCGTCAAGCCGCTGCCTGTGCAAACGCTCGGCAGGCTGCGCTGGCCCGCGTTGCTGCTGCCGATCACGTATCTCGGCGCCGGCGTGTTCGTGCCGCTGTTTGTGTTGACGCGATGGGTATTTGGTTCGGCCCAGCGACGCGACCCGATGGGCATCGACTACGCGCGCGAGAGCTTCGCGAAGGCCATCGACCAAGGGCTGCCGGATCTGATGCACTCGCTGTATCTGGGCCTCGCCGTCGCTGCCGTCGTCGTGCTGTTGGCCATCCCGCTGGCGCGGCAATCCGCACGGCGCTGGCCAGTGCTCGACTTGTTGGTCGCACTGCCGGCGGCCATGCCAGCGATCCTGCTGGGTATCGCCCTGATCCGAACGTTCAACCACAACCCCGGCCTCGGCTGGACCAACTACGACTTCTACGCCGGCTGGGGTTTTGCCGTTTGCGGCTACGCGGCGCGCTTCCTGCCATTCGCAGCCCTGACCCTCGCGAGCCATGTGCGCCGCCAATCGATCGCCGCCGAAGAAGCGGGCCGCTTCGTGCACCGTTCGGCCAGTTCGCGCGCACTACGCCTGCACATCCTGCCGCTGATGCCGGCGGCATGGAGCGCATTCGTATTGTCGTTCGTGCTCGCCCTGCGCGAACTCGACCTCGCCGTGATGTTGCCGGCGGCGAACGCCACCGCGGTGCGTCGCCTGGCCAACGCGGTGCACTTCCAACACGAGGACTGGAGCGGCGTCATCGCCTTGATGCTGCTCAGTTTCGCCGTCTTGCTGCCACTGTTGCCCGCCCTGCTCTTCGGCCGCAAGCTGTCGTCCCTGTCCTAGCAGCCCGTTGAAAAACTCATTCACTCACCACGACTGCGCCAATCGCGCAGATCGACACACGCAAGCCTCGCCGAATCGACTGATTCGCCTGCGTTTGCTCGCCCCGATCTTCATCGATGATCACAACCCTGTCGAGCGAAGCAGTTCTTCAACGGGCTGCTAGGATAAGACCGTGACCCTCGCCGTCTCCATCGACCAACTCCAATGCAGCCGGGCCAACTTCCGGCTCGGCCCGATTTCGCTCGAGGTCGCGGCCGGAGCACGGGTCGCGATCGTCGGCCCATCGGGGTCCGGCAAGACCACCTTGCTGCGTTGCCTCGCTGGCTTGCAAAAGCCTGATTCCGGCACGATCAAGGTCGGCGACACCATCGTCGACAACGAGAACACGCGCCTGGCGCCGGCCGAACGTCAACTCGGTCTGGTCTTTCAGGACGGCGCCTTGTGGCCACACATGTCGGCGCTCAAGCACCTGCGCTTCGCCGCGCCGGGTCTATCCAAGAAGAACGCGTTGTCGCTGCTCGAACGCGGCGGCATCCTCGCGCAAGCCAAGAAGAAGCCCGGCACGATGTCGGGCGGTGAAGCCCAACGACTCGGCCTGCTGCGCGCGTTGGCGCCGAATCCCGCGGTGCTGTTGCTCGACGAACCGCTTCGATCAGTCGACGTGCACCAACGTGACAGCCTCGTGCTGCTGTTGCGCAGCATGTGCAACGAGCGCAACGTCACCTCGATCCTGGTCACCCACGACCGCGACGAAGCCCTTGCGTTAGCTGACTACCTGGTCGTCATGCGCGACGGCCAACTGGTCGAGCAAGGCGCTTCCCTCGAGCTGCTCGAACGCCCGAAGACCGCATTCACGGCGGCGTTCTTGCGCGGCGCGGCTTGCTTGTCTGCGACGCCAAACGGCAACGGTCGCATGACTACGGTGTTCGGCGAGCTCGATGCGCCGGCTGGCACGAGCGACGATGTTCGCCTCGTCGTGTTCCCTGGCGAAGTGACCGCCGACGAAACCAGCGACGGCCCAGAGGCCAAGATTCTCGCCGCCACCCCAAGTGACGGCGATGGCATCCGCCTGCGCCTGGCGTGCGAAGATCAGATAGTGATCGCTCGGGCCCATCGAGTCCCCACGTCGGATACGACTCGCTTGCGGCTGGATGCCGCCCCGCGGTTCCTTCCTTGGCATAACCTGACCACCACCAGCTGAAACCAGAAACATCATGAACCTCGCTTCACGCCTCGTTCTGCTGGCCATGATCGTCGGCGCCTGTGTTGGCATCGTTGTGTTCATGCTAGACAGCGAACACAAAAACGAAGCCGGCGCGCAGCAAGGCGTTCGCTGGGAATCGTCCAAGCAGTGCCAAGAATGCCACGCCGCCGTCTTCGACGAGTGGTATGGCTCCCACCACCAGATCGCCTACACCAACCCCGAAGTACGGCAACTCAGCGACGACTTCCGCAAGGAAGAGTGCATGGACTGCCACCTGCCGCGGCCGCTCGCCGTGACCGGGTTTGGCAAGCGAACCCTGCCCCGCCGCACCCACTTCGACGAAGGCGTCAGCTGCATCACCTGCCACCTCGGCGCCGATGGCGGCATCCTCGGACGCAACGATCGGCCCGAAGTGCCGTGCAAGCCGCAGGCGAGCGCCGAGTTCTTGATGGTCGATGCGTGCGCCTCTTGCCACAACCAACACGGCACCACCGACCAGTTCCGTGCCAGCCACTTCGCCAAGCTTGGCAACGACTGCGCCACCTGCCACATGCCGCAAATCGAACGCTTCCGCAAGGACGGCAGCAAGCGCATGGGCCGCAAGCACGCGTGGGAAGGCTGCCACGACGAGCAAACCCTGCGCAGTGCAGGCAAGTTTGAGAGCGCCCGCGACGGCAACGAATTGGTGCTCTCGCTGAGCAATATCGGCGCCGGCCACAACTTTCCTACCGAAGAACGGCATCGCGCGGTCGACATCATGTATCGCTTCACGACCGTCGCAGGCGAAACGTCGGAGTGGCAACGCGCCTATCGCTTCCGTCAGCCATACCGCGACGAAATGGAACCAATCAACCCCGGCAACGAGAGCGGCGAAAACACGCAGCTGGCCGCCGGCGCAACCAAAGTGCTGCGCGTCGCCATCCCAGAAGGTGCCGTGCTCGCCGAAGCGCGTTTGTGGTATCGATTGACGCCATTCATCGGCGATGACAGTCCCATGAGCACGTTGCTCGAAGAACAAAAGGTGGATCTCAAATGAAGTGCCTTCCGTTCCTCACCACCGGTTCGATCGCAAACCGTTCGGCTGCAGTGCTGGCACTGACGGCACTGACGACGCTGTTCGCCGGCTGCAAGCAAGAACCCAAAGTCGAACCAGGTCCAGCGCGGCCGCCCCTACCGGCACTGACGCTGCATCCGATGCTTGAGGAGCTGCAATCGCTGGCCGCGACCTTGCAGGCACCGGACGACAAGACGCAGAAGGTTCTGCGCGACTACGCCGACATCTCTCTGCGCCTGGTCGAAACCGACCCGCGCACCGAGCGCATGGTGGTGCAATCGTTGCTTGAGCACAAAGACGCCTGGTATGTGCTCGAGCCGGCACTCGTGCACGACGATGCCGGCGTGCGCCAGCGAGCCGCATGGCTGTGCGGACAGTCTGGCCAGGCGATCCTGCAGCTGCCGCTGCTGCTGCGCCTCAAGTACGAACTCGACCCGGCCGGTTTGATCTGGGTCGCAGACGCGCTGCTCAAACTTGGCAATGACAGTGCCTTGGTGTACTTGCCGCCCGCCTTCAACCGAGAGCAGACCGCCAACCAAGCTGGCCAAGTCGCCATCGCGGCACTGAACGCACGCGGGGTCACCGTTCCCGATAGTCCGAGCTGGGAAGACCTCACCAAGCTGCTGCAAGAACTGTCCGACAAGTGGCGAGCGACCGGAGTGTCCGCCCACCAAGCAACCGTCCCGATCGACCAACAACAGTTGACCGCGCGCCTGGCGCACCATCTGCAAACCCCCGAAGGCACGCAGTTGCGACCCGTCGATGACGCGCGCTTCGTGCTGACCCGCCTCGGCACCCTGGCGGTGCCGATGATCGCCAAGACCTTGCAGGCCGAGGAGCACTACCTGCGTTCGATGCCGCTGCAGGTGCTGGCCAACCTCGGAACCGCTGCCAAGTCGGCAGCCGACGCCATCATGCCGCTGCTCGGCGACCCGCTGACCGCAATGTATGCAGTCCATGCACTCAGCGAGATCGGCGTCACCGAGACCATCCCGCACCTGCGCCCACTGCTCGACGACCGCGACACCGAACTGCGCCGCGAAGCGTGCCAGGCGCTCGGCTTGCTCGGCGATACCGAAAGCAAGCCGCGACTCGAACAGCGATTGCAGGACGAACAGGAAACCATGGACGTGCGCGTTGCCGCAGCGTTTGGCCTGCTATGCCTCGGCGAGCATCCAACGGCGCTCGCCTATCTCAACGAGCGGGAAGCCAACAAGGACTACCACGAGCCCACGCTGACGCGCTTGCGAGAACGCCTGGCCAGCCGCGGGCAATAGGCTCCAGCCATAGCCAGCCAACCAGCCAGCCATAGCCAACCAGCCAGCTACTTGTCTTCGATCGGCGGCATCGTTTCGGCGGCCGAGCCCGCCGCGAGTGGCTGCTTCTTGCGGCCACCGAACACCTTGACCAGGATGCCGCCGACGACGGCGAGGCCGACGAGCAGCGGCTTGAGGAACTTCAGCAGGAAGATGCCGAGCTTGGCGAACAAGCCGACCTTCAACGCGATCTTGCCGGCGATCAGGCCACCGATGCCGTAGGCCGCGATCTTGTCGTATTCGGGGTCGAAGTCACTGTAGCGCTTGCCTTCGGTGAACTCGGTTGCGCGCAGCAGTTTCTTGCAGTGCTGGTCCACTTCCTGCAACTGCCCGATGTCGCCGACACCGTTGATCTCGATGTTGCTGGTGCGGCCAAGCACGCGCACGTTGTAGTTCAAGGTCGCGGTTGGTGAGCCTTCGAACATCAGCTCCTTCGCCCAGTAGAGCTTGTGGTCCTGCTTGTCGTAGTGCGGTGGCTCAGCCCAACCCATCAACTCGACGCCGCCCATGCCAGCCTGCTTGCGCGCCTTGCTGCCTTCGACCGTTTGCTCCTTCATCTGTTCGAGCAGCTCGTCGTAGTCAGGCTCTTCGTCCTCGATGTGGCCATCGTCCGAGATCGTGTAGACCGCGAAGATGTTCGATGTTGCGAAGTCGGGCGGCAGCGCCACGCCGCGCACGCTGGGATCCATCTCGTTGCCAAACTCCCTCAGCAACCGCTGGCCTTGCAAGCCATCGATCCACTGCCACCCTGCCTCGAGCTTGATCTCCGCAACACCGCCCAGGTCGATGGTTCCGGTCTGCGGCGCGAACGGCTTCAGAAACTCAGCAGCTTCTTGCTCTGCAGTCAGCTGTGGTTCTTGTGCTGCTTCAGGCGTTGCCTGTGAACCTTCCGGCGTCGACTTGCCTTCTGCTTGCGCGATCAGGGACGGCACCATCGCAGCAACAAGCACGGCAGCAACGGCCGAACGGAATAGGCTCAACATCAAACTAGCTCCAAGAGTCAGGTCGGGGTGCCGGGAGCTTCGCACTCCCACCGCAGTCCCGATCAAAAGTGCGCCGGATTCTAGTTCGGGCAGAACTTCAAGAAAGAGATCTCCGGATGGCCCACGAATTGCCTAAGCGGCTGACAATGCAGCGCTCGTGTCTCGATTGCACGACCGAACGCTACCCAGCCCGCAACCCCACCACACCGACCTGGCACGCCGCCCAATGCGCCCCTACGACATCCTATTCCTGATCGCCGGAGCCTGCATCAGCCAACCACTGGCGGCTCAAGTCGCCGTCACGTTGACTGCACTGACCCCGATCACGACGACCGCCACCGAAGGCCTCGTGACCGCCACCAACACCCAACCGGCCGGCCCGCTGGCGAACGCGTATATGGAGGTATCCAGCACGATCCCTGGCACAGGCACGACCGCAAGGTTCGAGTCTTCCGCCGAGGTCACGACGATCGAGGCCTATTGCAGCATAGGCGCTGGCTGCAGCAACAACACGGCAAGCGCCGTGACCTCGTGCAACACCGTCGAAGTGCTCGCCAACTTCACCGCTGCCGTGCCAACCCGTGTTCGCCTCGCGGTCGAGTTTGACAGCGCCTTGTCACCTGGTGCGACGGTGCCGCTGGCAGCGGTCGATGTCGACAACAACGGCTCGCTCGACTACGTCAACGGCACCCAGACGGGGTTCTTCCAGCCGCGCATCATCGGACCACTTGGCTGGCAGTTTCGCGTCATCCTCGATGCCGACCTGTGGCAGCCCGGCCAGAACCTCACCAACGTGCGGATCATACTTTTGCCCGACAACGACGTGCTGGTTGATGACGCCGTCGTCGGTTGTGGCGGCCCAGGCCCGTTCGTGCGACCGAGCTTTCTGGATCGAGGCGTCACCGTTCAGAACCTGAGCGGTGCCGTCGTGCCAAGGGTGTACGTCTTCGGGTTGCAGACGCAACCGGTGCTGCTGCCGACGATCACGACGTTCCCGTGCCTCTTGTTACCGAGACCCGACGTCGTCTTGGTCACCGGGTCCTACAGCAGCCTGGAAATCCCACTGCCCGCGAACGTTCGGCCTGTGACCATCTGGATCCAAGGCGTCGAACTGCAAGCCGGACTTCTGTATACGACCAGCGGCGTAAGGGTGCTCGCCAACTGACCCACAGACTTCTTGGCCAAGGCTAGTTTTCTTGGCCAAGGCTAGTCTTCTTCCCCAAGGCTAGGCGAAGAAGTCGTTGCCCTTGTCGTCGACGACCATGAAGGCCGGAAAATCGTGCACGTCGATCTTCCAGACAGCTTCCATGCCGAGGTCTTCGTAGTCGAGCACTTCGATCTTCTTGATCGAGTCCTGCGCGAGGATTGCCGCCGGACCGCCGATCGAACCGAGGTAGAAGCCTCCGTGCTTCTTGCAGGCCGCGGTGACTGCCTTGCTACGGTTGCCCTTGGCCAGCATGACGAAGCTTCCGCCCGCTTCTTGGAACATGTCGACGTAGCCGTCCATGCGACCGGCGGTAGTCGGACCAAACGAACCCGATGCCATGCCATCTGGGCGCTTGGCGGGGCCGGCGTAGTAGACGACGTGGTCCTTGAGATACTGTGGGAGGCCTTCGCCGCGCTCGAGTCGCTCGCGAATGCGCGCGTGCGCGATGTCGCGGGCGACGATGATCGAACCAGTCAACGTGAAGCGCGTCTTGATCGGGTATTGGCTAAGCAGCTTGCGCACGTCAGCCATCGGTTGGTTGAGGTCGATCGCTACTACCTCGCCACCGAGTTCTTCGACTTCGGGTAGGAAGCGCGCCGGGTTGGTTTCGAGCGTCTCGAGGAACACGCCTTCCTTGGTGATCTTGGCCTTGGCCTGACGATCGGCACTGCATGACACACCAATGCCAATCGGCAACGAAGCACCGTGGCGTGGCAGCCGAATGACGCGCACGTCGTGGCAGAAGTATTTGCCGCCAAACTGTGCCCCGATGCCGTTCTTGCGGGTGATGTCGAGCACTTGTTGCTCAAGCTTGAGATCGCGGAACGCGCGGCCATGCTCGTTACCGGTGGTCGGCAGACTGTCGAGATAGCGAGCGCTGGCCAGCTTGACCGTCTTGAGATTGAACTCCGCGGACATGCCGCCGACGACGATCGCCAAGTGGTAAGGCGGACACGCGGCCGTGCCAAGCTTGCGCGTCTCGACGTCGATCCACGCGAGCAGATCTCTCTCGTTGAGTACCGCCTTGGTCTTCTGGAACAAGAACGTCTTGTTGGCCGAGCCCCCGCCCTTGGTCAGGAACAAGAACTTGTAGGCGTCGCCCGCTTCGGCGTAGAGCTCGATCTGCGCCGGCAAGTTGTTGCCGGTGTTCTTCTCGGCATACATGTCGAGCGGTGCCATCTGCGAGTAACGCAGGTTGGTCTCGAGATAAGTGCGTGCGATGCCCTCGCTGATCGCCGCTTCGTCGTCGCCATCGGTAAACACGTTCTGCCCCTTCTTGCCGATCACGATCGCGGTGCCGGTATCCTGGCAACCTGGCAGCACCATGCCGGCAGAGACGTTGGCGTTCTTCAACAGCTGCAGTGCGACGAAGCGATCGTTCTGTGATGCCTCGGGATCCTCAAGGATGTTGCGCAACTGCTGCAAGTGCCCCGGCCGGAGCAAGTGACTGATGTCGCGGATCGCCGCGAACGTCAAGGTGCGCAGAGCTTCGGGCTCAATGCGCAGCAGCTCGCGGCCGCCAGCGTCGATGGTCGAGACGCCTTCTTTGGTGATCAGGTGGTAGGGCGTGTCATCTTCGCCGAGTTCGAAGACAGGTTGGTAGGCAAACGACATACCCAGAAGCTAGCGGCGGAAGCGCTGAATGCACGCGGCAGCTACTTCGTCGCACGCCTTCTGACCGCCGCCGTGATTGCAAGTGACCAAAACCGCGAACTTCGCGTCCGGCGCCATCCAGGTGACCGCGAACCACATCGTGTTCGAACCGTTGTGCCAGATGATCGGACCTTCAGCCCAGCCGCGCTTGGTAACCACCCAGCCAAACGCATAGTCGGCGCCCTTCGGTGGCTGGTGCAGCATCGCGAGGTGCGGCGCCGCCAGCACCTGCTGGCCCTCTTTGGCGACGACCCCGAGGTGCAGCGCCACAAACCTGGCCCAATCCTCGAGCGTCGCGTGCACGGTTCCGGCCGGGCCGAGTGAGGATGGATTGTCCGCGAACATCGGCAGGCTGCCGCGCGCAGCTGCGACATGGCCCCAAGGTTGCTCGACGTGCTGATCGCGGCCGGGCACGCCAAAGGCCGCACTGTTCATGCCCAGCGGCACGAACAGTTCCGCCTTCATCAGGTCCTGCCAGGTCTTGCCGGCGGCGCGTTCGAGCACGGCGCCGGCGATCATGTAGCCCGCATTCGAATACAAGAAGCGCTCGCCAAGCGCTGCCTCCGGCGCTTTCTTGAGCATCTTGGCAGCGACTTCGCGGCGCGCCTCGGTATCGGTGCCGTCAAACTTGAACAGCTCCAGCCATTGCGCCATCGGTGGCTGGCCTGGCAAACCCGATCGGTGCTGCAGCAAGCTCGCAATCGTGATCTTGCGCGCGTCGGCATGCATGCCGCTGCGAAGAGCCGGCAGGGCCTGCCCCAGCGTGGTCTCCCACTTGAGTTTGCCGGCGGCAACCTGCTTCGCCAACAACGTCGCCGTCATCGCCTTGGTGCACGAGCCAAGGTGCCACAGGTCCTGGCGGGTAACCGGCGTGTCGTCACCAACCTTGCGCATGCCATCGACGCCGAGCGCAGCGAGTTTGCCATCGACGAGCACCGCGGCACCGAGCGCGGGCATATCGTGGCGCTTGCGGATTGGGGCGAGCAGCGACTGCAGATCCTCGAGTGGAACTGCGGTTGGCGGAACTGCCGCCGGCGAATCGGTCGACGGCTTCTGCTGCGCCTGCAGCGGCAACGGCAAGTTTAGCAGGCAGACAGTCAGCAACGCGCATCGGCTCATGCCGCAGACGTTACTTCTTCTTGTCGGCTGCAGCCTGCTTCTGCAACACCTTGACCGTGAATCCGCCAATCATCTCGCCGTTCTCGAAGTAGATCCAGTCACTGAGTTCGCTCAGCTTACAGGTGACCTCGCTGCCGAGTTCGACACCTTCGATGTCCACGGGTTCATTGCCAATCGTGCCTTGCACCTGGTCACCAGCCACCTTGGCGACCGACACCCAGATGTGCTCCACGCTACCGGCGCGGGTTGGGAACGGGAACTTTGCCGACACTTGGGCTCCGCCCTGCGACTTCTTCCATGCCTCCGGCCACGTCTTGCGCGCCATCGCGATCGCCTTCTCCATCGCCTTCTCGTCGACGGCTTCGACCACCGGCACCACGCCAACATCCAGCGTCTTCGCAACCGGGTCGTCGGCGCGCAACTGCTTCAGCAAGTCCGTGTGCGCCGGCACGATGGCGAGGTTGCAGTACCAACTTAGCGCGAGGCAATCGTCCTGCCACAAGGCGGCGGCGATGCGGGCGAGATGTTGCTGGCGTTGCCGTTCGGCCTTGGCATCAATGGCGCCCGAGGTCCACATGTGCAGCATCACCTGATGATCCTTGATGGCCTTGCGCACGCGCATCTCACCAAGGCTCTCGGGGTCGATCTTCGCCTTCGGATTGAAGGTCAACACCACCACCGCATCGTTTAGACCAACGACCGTCATGCCTTCCCGCACGACGACGAAGCCAGCACCGCCTTTGCCAAATAGCTTGGGAAACTCTTTGGCCATCGCCTTCTGCAGCGACTGCTCGGTCAGTTCGCGCGGCTTCGACAAGAACACGACGAGGGTACTCTCTTCGACCGGTCGCAAGACGTCGAGCACCGGGCTCTCCAGTAGCGACTCGCGCATGTCGGCATCCACCCGCTCCAGCGTGCCAAACTCACGTGCCGAGATTGCCAACGCGCCGCGGCGCAGCAACCCACACGCGATGGCGCCCAGCACTTCGTAGTCGTCAACCTTGGAGTCCGCGTCAAACGAGCCTTGCAATTCGATGACCGCGTTGGCGGTGTGCTTCTTCATCGCCGCAATCGCATCTGGATCGAGATGGCCACACGTCTTCTCCGTCAGCTCGATGGGTTTCGCTTCGAAGTGCACGCGGAAGCCGTGTCCGGCGAGCGAGCCGATCAAGCCTCCCTTGTGCGCCGTCAGCCAGTGCACGTCGGTGCCAGTTTGCTTCGGTGCCTTGTCATCGAGATCGACGCCAACCAGGTTCTTGAGGCGACGACGCAAATCATCCGCCGCAACCGGTTTGGACTTGTCGAACAGCACGGTCAAAGCTGGCCGCACAGGCTGCGCCGCAACGTTGGGTTCCTGTGCCTGCGCAGGCACATCGACAAGTGGCTTGCCTTGGCCAACAGCAAGGGCACCCAGCACACACAACAAGAACACAAGCAAGGCCTTTGGCAGCATCAGGGAAGCATGATCGCCCGCCGCGCTGCTGTCTAGCGGCTCGCCTAGACATCATGGTTGCGGCCCGTCCCGCGATTGTCGCGAAGCGACCCGTGAAACCCTGATGTCTAGATCATGACCCGATCCAGTTGGCGATCGCGCGGGAGACCGAGATTCCCGCTGGATCGTAGTGCGCCCACTGAGTGTGCACCACGGTGCCCAACAGAGCAGGTAGCGCCGGCACGTTGATGGTCTTGGTTGCACCGCCCGATGGCGAAGTGACCTCCAGCAGCACGACATCCGGGGACACTTCGAGCACACAACCACCCGGCAATGTCGCTGGCAGCTGACCCAGCGCGAAGTCATCGAGTCCGGCCGCGAACAGCACGGCCAAGTTCGGCGCGCCATTGACGGCGACGACCATCGCTCCACCTAGTTGTGCGGTTGCCGGGACGGTCTGCTGCAAGACTTCCGCACCGCATGCCACGCCATACGGGATCGCGTGCGCCGATGCGCTGACGCCATAGGCGAAGTCGAGAGGCGACCCCGGCAAGGCTTGGCTGACTTGCGTCACCGCCGTGGACCAAGGATCGACCGTGTAGAGGAACGGATACGCGCCGTTGCCGAGCGCGGCCACCGGCAACGAGTAGGAGCCGAGAAAGTGCAGCGCGGTCGTTGCACCGACGGGCAATGGCGGCACAAAGACCAGCGGCTGTCCGGGAGGGATCACGAAGCCGGAGAACAACTCCATGGTGCCATCGTCAAACGTCAGCAGTTGCCGCGGCACGCCGGTCGGCATGTCCAACACTCCCGTTATCTCTCTGCCACCGGGATTCGGAAACAAGAACGGGCCGAACCACCACTGCAACTGCGTCGCACTCATGACGCCAACTCCGGAATCCAGCGCCGGGGTTCCGGGCCGGCCGGTCCAAGCGAGCGCCAGGCCGTCGTAGTCAAACGCGTTCATCGCGGTCAGGTTCGGCTGCGGCAACACCAACGTCGCTGCGCCACCGCGACGGGGTGCGCGATAGACGCCACCATTCGCGGCATCGACGGCGATCAATACCGATTCGAGGACTACCGCCAGGTCGACGACCCGCCCGGGCACCGTCACCACAGGGACCTCCACATAGGCGCCCGCGAAGCGATGCAGGCGCACCACACGGCTGTTGCCAACTGCTTCCCACAAGGCGACCAGCAAGTCACCATCGATCGGATCCTGGGCCATCGCAAGTGGCGGCAAGTTATCGGACGGGAAGCCAATGATGGGCTGATAGGCACCGGTCAGGGGATCCAGTTCGAGGACCTGCGCCGCCGGACTGCCCAGCAACTCCGTCAAGACGAAGTGTGGCAAGGTTTGTGCCTGGCCTGACACGCTGGCAATTGGAGCCGCGACCAGCGACGCGACAGCGAGAACGAAGGTGCGCATGCGCGCTATCCTAGCCGAAACGGGGATACCCCAGTGTGCTCGAGCAGCAGACTGTGCTAGCGAAACATGACGCCGACGCGGTAGGCACTCAAGACGAACAGTGCGACGGCCATCGCGACGGCGGCCCGCCCGGCAATCGCTGGTACGGAGAGCATGCCGCCCGACAGCACGCCCCCCGACGAGGGGCGACCCAACAAGTGCTCACCCCGCCGCGGCCGCCATACGACCGCCGCCAGCAAGCCGCCAACCGCATACGCCACGGCGTCCCAGGGATCACTGACGGCCCCCGGTGCCAACAATGGCATGCGCGGCCCCAACCACTCGAAGCAGGCCGACCACAAGAGCCAATGCAACAGCAGTTCGCGCGCCGTCGGTCGGCGATCGTCGCCGCGCAATCCGACGCGGCGTTGCAGCCACAACGTCATGGGCACGCACACCGGCAGACACAAGACATCGCCGAGATAGCAGTGCACGAACGACGTTGAGTCGTCCGTCATCGGCTTCCACCAGACGGTGTTGGCGACGTAGAGCACGATGGCTACTAGGCACAACGGTTCGCGCCAATACCGGAAGCCAGAACGTTCGGACACGCTGGCAAGATAGCGGCTGGCCTCGGTAGACCAAGCGTGCGTTGCGCTCAGCGTCACAACTGCGTGTTCGCGCAACCGCACTCGGGCAGCTACCGTTCGCTGTATGAAGCCGCGCGTGCTGATCACCCGTCACGTCTATCCTGCCGCGATCCCGATCCTGCAGGAGCACTGCGTGGTCGACTACCAGGACCGCTACGAAGTCATGGATGAAGCGCAGCTCAGCAGGAAGCTGCAGCTGGCGGACGGTGTCGTCTGCCAATTGACCGACCCGATGACGCGGGCGGTAATCGAATCGGCCCCCAAGCTGCGGGTCATCTCGCAGATCGCTGTGGGTATCGACAACATCGACGTCGCGGCGGCGACCGAGCGCAAGATCGCGGTAACCAACACGCCGGGAGTGCTCACCGAAGCAACTGCGGACCTGACGTTCGCGCTGCTGCTGGCCGCGGCGCGCCAACTGCCAGCGGCCGAACGCTTCTTGCGCGAGGGCAAGTGGCAGCGGTGGGACGTCGACCTTCTGTGTGGCAGCGATGTGCACGGCCAGACCATCGGGATCATCGGCTTTGGGCGCATTGGCCAGGCCGTGGCCCGCCGCGCCAAAGGCTTTTCAATGCGCGTGCTCTACGCGAGTCGCAACCCGGCGCCGCCCGAAATCGAACAAGAGTTCGGCGCGATGCGCGTGCCACTCGATGCGCTGTTGCGCGAAAGCGACTTCGTCTCCGTGCACGTGCCGTTGACGGACGCAACCCGGCACCTGATTTCGATTGAGCAACTGTGCCAGATGAAGCGTTCGGCGGTGTTGCTCAACACGGCGCGCGGCCCCATCGTCGACGAACGTGCTCTGACAGCGGCGCTCGAAGAAGGCTTGATCGCCGGCGCAGGCCTCGATGTGTTCGAAGACGAGCCGAACGTTGCCGCGGATCTGCTCGCGCTGCCGAACGTTGTCTTGCTGCCGCACATTGGCAGCGCCGTCACCAGCGTGCGTTCGTTGATGTGTGCGATCGCTGCGCGCGACTGTGCCGCAGTCTTCAGCGGCGAGGGTCCCGAACACCTGGTCAACCCCGAGGCAATGGCGTGAAGCAGCAACTGCGCGCGCTGTTCTCGCATGTGCTAGACAAGGTCGACTCCGCTCAAGCCATGCACATCCCGATGGCATGGCAGCAGAGGTGCCGAGGCGAATCTCTGCTGGTCATCGCCTTCGGCAAGGCCGCGCGACGCATGGCGGGCGAGCTGCCAGCCCTGCTCCCGAATACGCCGATGCGTGGCCTGGTGGTGCCGCCAGAGCAAGACGCCGCACCACTGCCCCCGTTCGAAATCCTCGCCGGAGGCCATCCGCTGCCGACCGGAGGCAGCCTGCGCGCCGGTCGACGCGCGCTGCAACTCGCGCGCAGCGTGCGCCACGACGAGGTCGTCCTGTTCCTGATTTCGGGTGGAGGTTCGGCGATGCTCGAAGCACCGGCAGATGACGCGGTCACGCTCGAGGAGTTGCGTGCGCTCAATCAGGGCCTGATCGCCTCGGGTGCCAAGATCGAACACATCAACATCGTGCGACGGCATCTATCCGCACTGAAGGGCGGACGGCTCGCGCTCGCCGCAGCGGCCGCCAAGTGGCATTGCAACTTGGTGATCTCCGATGTTCCAGAAGATGCGACGCCGGCCATCGCATCGGGCCCGACCGTGCCAGAGTCCTCAAACCTCGACGACTGCCGCGAGATCCTTGACCGCTATTCTCTCTGGCCACTGGTGCCCGCCGTGTTGCAGCAACGCATGCAACGCGGCGACCTACCACCACCGATGCCGCCGATGCATGCCGTCGCCCGCGCCTCGGAAATGATCCTGCTGCTGAATGAGCGCCACGCCAGCGCTGCGGCGATCGCAACCGCCCATGACTACGGCTGGGTTGTCGACAGCGAGTGCGACGTCGATGATTGGCCATACCAAAAGGCGGCCGCGCGCCTGCTGCAGCGACTCGAAGAACTACACCTTGCCCACCCGGGCAAGCGCGTCGCGGTTGTCGCGACCGGAGAACTGTCCGTGACGTTGCCGCCGACGCCCGGCATCGGCGGTCGCAACGTGCAGTTCGCCTTGCACTGCGCAACTCGGATCGAAGGCCAACCGATCACTGTACTGAGCGGTGGCACCGACGGCATCGATGGCAACTCCCCCGTCGCCGGGGCCATTGCAGATGGCACTACCGTGGCGCGAGCACAGGCACTTGGCCTCGATGTGAACCACCACCTGGAACGATGCGATGCGTTCCCGCTGCTCGATGCGCTCGGCGACTGCCTCAAACCGGGCCCGACCGGCACCAACGTGCGCGACGTTCGCGTGCTCGTTCGCGACCTCTGAGAGCTGGCCCGCCCGTCGGGTTGTCGACGGCGTTGCCTGCACCGTTGGCTGGTCGCTGACTGAGGCGAACCACCCGGCAAACCAGCTGCCAAGCGTTCCTGCACAGTGCCGCGAATGACGGCACATGCACAAAGCGACTGCTGGATCGTCGCGCACCCCGCGATGGCAGCGACGCCAGCAGAACACTCGTTCCGAGACTTCAATTGAGCTTCGGATCAAGTCGAAAAGAGCCTTGCACCAGGGTTCGACAACAAGGGTAACATGGGGAAAGACACTAGACTTGCAGCGATCGCGTTACTGATTGGCGCGGCCGCCTGCGGCGGCGGAGGAGGAAGCGGAGGCAACTCCGGTTCTGGCAACACAGCGGGCTCAGCCTTCGGTGTCGTGAATCTGGTCAGTCATACGCCCGCCAACGATGCGGTTCAGGTCGCACTCGACGCGACCATCCGCTTGGAGTTTGACGCCGACATGGCGCTCGAGGCATTTGGCGACGAAGACACCTGGTTGCGAGCTGTTGGCTCGAGCACGAACGTTCCGCTGACGTTTACTCGTGGATCGAACGGGCGAGTTGCGTGCCAACCCGATAATGAGCTGCAAGCCGAGACCGACTACGTCTTCCAACTTTCGGCACTGACGAGCGACCTCAGCGGCCGCATCCTCGATTTCACGACGTCCTTCACGTTCCGCACGTTCGATGAAACGCCACCTAGCATCACGGGCTTCAGCATCGCCAACGGCGCGACCGAAGTGTCGCGAACAGGAACGTTCACACTAAGCCTCAATGAGGCGGTGTCACAAACCTCGATCACCGACACGACGCTCTACTTGCGCGATGTGTTCGGCGGTCGCTTCGCATGCGAATGCACTGCGGTCGATCAGACGATCGTCATCGACCCGTTCGCCGATCTGCCCGGTGACCGGCAGTTCTTCGTGGTCGCGACCACGGCTCTTGCGGACCGCGCCGGTAACCAGCTGGAGGAACAGTTCCAATCGAGCTTCCGCACGAGCGCCGACTCACAACAACCAACGGTGCTCGAGAGCTGGCCGCTGCTCAGCGCGACGGACGTTTCGCCGGTAGCACAACCGACCTTTGCGTTTAACGAATCGATGGACCCAGCGACCGTCGAAGCGATCTCGCTGCTGTTCCAGGACCAATACGGCAGCATCATCCCGTTCGCAATCGACACCACGCGCGACCAACGCACACTCCGAGTGCGGCCACTGGTCAAGCTGCAACCCAACCGTTCGTACACACTCGCGTTCATGCTCGGCGCCGCCGCCGCAACCGACGTCAGTGGTAATGGACTCAGCGCGACCCAAGCCCTGACGCTCACGACCGGAACCGATGACGAGGCACCTAGCGTGGTTTCGAGTTCTCCCATGCCGGGCGAGACTCGCGTGCCTGGTGTGCTGGTTGCGGAAGTCACCCTCAACGAGGATCTCGATCCACTGCGCATCAACGATAGCACGGTGCAACTTTCGGTCGATGGTTCTCGCTGGGCGTCGGTCGTTGAGCTCGTCGACAACACCAAGGTGCGCGTCACCCCGATCATGACGTTGCCGATCGACACGACCTGCACCCTGACCTTGCTCGGCGGCCAAGACGGCGTGCGAGACCTTGCCGGAAACGTGTTGGCAAGCGACGAAGTACTGTCGTTCACGACGTCGGCCGATTCGGATCTTCCTGAGGCGATGATCCTGCCACCTGATGGCGCGGTAGCCATCGCAACTGGTTCACGTATCAGCATCGTGTTCGATGCACCGATGGATCCTGCCACGTTGACGGCATCGACGGTCTTGATCACCGATGACTTCGGCAATCCGCTCAGCGGCACGCGCTCATTGAGTGCCGACAACCGCGTCGTCACCTTCGAACCGAGCAACTCGCTGACCCCGGACGCCTACTACCGCGTTCGCATTGTCAGCGGCAACAACGGTCCACGCCGCCTGACCGGTAATTGGTTTGACAGCGATCGCCTGTCGCGATTCCGCACCGGCCAAGTCATCGACGGCATCGCCCCCACGGTCACGGCGTCCGTCAACGGTATCCCGAGTGCGCGCCGCGACGGCTTGGTGTTGCCGCCGACAGGCTTCACGATCGACGTCACCACGACCGACACTTCGAGCCAATGGGTCGACATGGGGTCGATCGAAGTAGAACTGGAAGGTGGCTTTGGGCCAACCGCTGAGAGCCTGCTCGCGGCTGCGACCATTGGCTACAACACGGTGCAGATCGAAGTGCCCGAAGATACGCCGCTGTCGACCGGCTCATGGACGCTGACCGTTTGGGCCACGGACCTGAGCGGCAATCGCGGCAAGTCCAACGTCATCCCGTTCGAAGTCGACAACCCGAGTGGCGGCTCGCTGCCATTCGAGCGCACGCAGGTCGTCTGGGTGCGTAGCGACCTGGATCGTGACGGCAACGGCACGGCGGACTTCGCCGACGACATGATACGCCTAGGCTTCAACAGCGCTGGAGATCCAAGCGGCACCAACGCCTACATGCAGAAGGTTCTGCTGGACGGCATCGTTGCGAAGGCCAACCACATCTACCATCGCGGTTCGCGTGGCGAACCACTCAGCAGCGGTTCGATTCAACTGCGCTTTTCGACGCGCGAGCCCATCCTTCTGCCGCACATGCAGATCGGCTTGGGCGGGCTCGATCCGGAAGGCGACCGCAACCGGGTCTATGGCCAAGAAAGCACCGGGGTGCTCGGCCGCGCCTACTACGACTATCGCAACGGCAACCCAACCGAACGCAATACGGCGACGTCTCCTGGCCTGGGCGTCTTTCCGGCCGAGATGTGGCTCTACCAAGCCGACATCCACGAGCAGGTTTATCCCTCGTTCCAAACGCAGTTCGCGAGCAAGTTCCTGCCGATCTGCCCGGACATGGGCGGCACAGCAGCAGGCAGTGACCCGCTCGACGCAACCGTGCTGACCGCCTCATTCGACTACGACAACGCCACCTCGCCGCAACGTGCCCGGTGGAACACCGTCATGTTGGCGGCCGACGACTGGGCTGCCGTCATCGGCGTCATCCTGGCACACGAAGTCGGCCACTCGGTCGGCTTGGTGGCGCCAGGCCCAATGCCCAACGGCCTGTTTGGCGACTCGTCGCTGCACGACACCTATGCCAGCGCCGCCGAAGTCATGGCGGCGTCCGTCGGCTACGAAGCAATGACGTCGCTGGACTACCAGTTCCGCGACATCGACCTTGCCTACCTCCGCATGAGGATTCTGCTGCGATGAACCATCTGCTACCAAAGGCGACCCTGCTCGCATTCTTGTTGCCGGCATTCGCGAGCGCCCAAGACCAAGCATCCACCATGGCACGTTTGTGCCAGAAGGCGGATGTCGTCGTGCGCGCCACGGTCACTAGTTCGGTGCATCCCACCGCGAACCTTCATCAACTGACGCTGCAACCTAACCAGGTCTTTAAGGGTCAGGTTGGGAGTTCGTTCACGCTGACCGAGCCAGCAGGCCAATGCTGTGGACGCAGCCTGTTTGCGCTCTCCGCTGGCCAAACCCGCATCCTGTTCTTGAAGCGCCTCGGCCCGACCTTGCACACGCTTGGCGGCGGGCGCGGCGTCTTGGCAGCGACACCCGATCTACTCACCCACGTGCAAGCGCTGCTAGCGGCACCGACGACGAACGCCATTGGCCACCTCCTGGCAGCCAACGTCAATCACGTCGAACCTCGCATCGCCGATGATGCAGCGCTTGCCCTCGCCACCTTGCCAAACCTCTCGCTGACCCCGCTGGAACGCAGCGCCGTCGTCAACTCACTGCTGCAATCGGTGCAGCGCGGCTGGACTCGAACCGCGGCGCTCGCCGACGTGGCAGCGCGCCTCGGCGACGCCAACATGGTCGACTCGGTCCTGCCGGTCTACCTGGAAGCGGTCCGTGAAGACCAGGCATTGCTGCTGCGCAACGCGCTGAAACGCTGCCCGACGCAACTCGTCGCAACCCGCATGCCGGCGTTCGTAGGCAACACGCGCCGTTCGAACCTGCGCGCCGCCGCACTGCTGACCGAACTGCCCGCAGCCACAGCACAGGCCACGATGACCAACCTGCTACAGCGCCCAAGCCACCCGCAAGTGCAAATGCACCTGTGTGAAGGCTTGCTTGCCGCAGGCGTCTCCTCAGCATCGCTTTCCCCGATGGTGCCGGCGGCCGTGCTGCAACTAGCTGTCGCCCGACAAAATCGACGGCCAACGTTCCGCAACATCCAACCACTGCGATGAACGACACGCCGGTTAGCACAGAGCATGCGAAAACAGCAGCGCAACGCCTGCTGCCAGCCGCGTTGTTGGAACTGCCCTTGGCGCAGCTGCGCCTCGACGGAGAGCTTGCGGACCAATTGGCGGCGCGCGGCCTGTTTACCGTCGGCGACGCACTAGAGCTCGCGCCCGAAGCATGGCGGGAAGGTGGTGCCATCACCCCCGACGAAGAAACGGCCCTACACGCTGCGCTGCAGCGAGCGCTTGCCGACGGGCTGCGCCAATTCGATGGCGCGGGCACCGCCGACTGGCCGACACTCCGAGCCCAGTTGCTCGGTCCACTCGATGACCTTGGTCGACGCGTCATGATCGCAGCGGTCGGCATCGATGAGCCCGTGCAGTCGCGACCGGCGCTGCTACAGCTGCTGGGTGAGTCCGAGTTGGACGAGAGCTTCCATCATGTTCGCACACAGCTGATGGAACACAGCTCGGGGCTGATGCGGCGCATGCAAGAAGAACTGGAGCGAGAGTTCGCCGCGTTTGATGGGGTTCTACATCCGACACACGAGGCTGCCGGCTCGGTCGCTGCGATCGTGGCCGAGGCCTGTGATGACCCGGAGCTCGGTCTGCGGTTGCTCGCGTTCTGCTTGCCCCACCGCTGCCACATGCATCGCTCGGCGCTGCACGGCGTCGCGCCGCGCACGTTCCGCAACTTGCTGCGGACCCTGCCGCAGCTCGTGCCGCAGCATCGATTGCCGCTGCCGATCGACACCCTGCTGATCCAGCTCAGCGATCGCGAATGCGAGGTGCCACGCGGCGTCCTGATTCACGTGCTGCGCACGGAACTGCGCACCGCGGTCGAACTCGACGACGAGCTCGGCGAGGTCGCCGTACCAGATCCGCGCACCCCAGCAGCACGTCTGACCGAGATCCTGACCGAGATCGGCCAAGCCACCACCCTAATAGACCTCGTATTCGCGTATCGCGAGCGGTTCCGGTTTGCCTCCGAACAGCGACTGCTGCGGCACCTATCTTCGAACGACGCCTTTGTGCGAGTGTCGCGCGAGAGTTGGGCACTGCGTCAATGGCACGAGGCGGCCCTGAGCGAATGCAGCGAGCTGGTCGATCAGGTCGCCCGGCGAATCAGCACAGCCGACAACCGCCAGGATGTGCTGGCCTTGGTTCATGAAGAGCTGGAAGACGACGATGGCCACAAAGAGTTCACCCAAGAACACGACGAGCTCACCGCGTGGCTGGTGCTCGACCAACTCGCCAATGACCCGCGCGTTCGAATGCTTGGCCGCGGCGAAGCATGCGCCAAGGGCCAAGTGCAATCGTCGGTCATGCGCAGACTGCACCGCGCCTTCCGCCGCGCGGCCGGCGACGTCGTCAAGAGCCTGTTCATCAGCAACCAGCCCGAAGCCCAGCGCCGCCTGGTCCTGCGCCTGCTCGACCACAACCGTGCCTTCGTGCAGGTCAGTGACGATCGCGTCGACACCCTGACCAACTACCCGTTCAACGAAGAGCGCATGCAGCGCCTGATCAAACTCGTGCTTGAGCACCTGCAGAAGCGCACTGGCTACGCGCAGATCGAAGCCGTGCTCACCACCGTCAACGAAACCGATCTTGGCGGCCGCTGGCTGACCCCCCGCCTGCTCGCCGACGTGTTACGCCGCAACGGCCCGTTCGAGATCCTTGCCCCGGGCATTGTCGCCCTGAAGGACCTGTCGCTGCCATCGATCCTGATGCGCTCCGCACGTCAAGCACTGCGCGCCGCCGGCGAAGCGGTCACCATCACCGACGTCGTGCGAGCCCGCCCCGACCTGGCTGAGTTCACCCACTGCCTGGCCGAACTCCTACAAGATGACCCGTTGGTGCAATCGCCCGACGGCAAGTACTTCATTCTCGCCTGACCGCGAGTTGGGACCAGAATCAGGCCTTTCGGTCGCTGGGGGTGGCTGGTGGCCACTGGTCGCGGTCAGCTAGCCAATCGCAGAGGCGGGCGCAGGGCCAGGCCCAGATTGCTCCGACAATGACGTCGGAAGTCCAGTGGTAGCGCAGCAGCAGGGTGCTGAGGATCAGGCCAATGCTTGGCAATAGCAGAATCCAGAACCAGCGGCGAGCCCAACGCCACAGCATGATCAGATTGGTGATCGTCAACAGCGTGTGGCCGCTGGGGAAGCAATCCCAGTGATTGGCTTCCATCGCGTCAATCGAGGCGCGAACGGGACCGGTGAACCAAAGACCTGTCAGTTCGTGCGGATGTTCTAGCACCAACTTCGGCGCAATGGTTGGCACCAACAGGTAGCCGAGGTAGCTGCTGAGAAAGCCACCCACGAGCAACAATACGGCGCGATCAAAAGCGTGGCGACCGCTGCTCATGGCGACCAACAACGCCGACGCGACGCACAGGCCGTAGAACGCCGCGTAGTCGAGTTGCAGCACCTCAACCAACCACGGTGGCAGGTCGTCGGAGTAGCGCGAGATATCACCGCCAAACAACCAGCGGTCGATATCGAGCCAAAGGAACTCGTACGGCTCGGGATGCACCGACGGCAGCAACCAACACAGTGCCGAGAACACCAGCGGCAGACCGACCACCGCCAAACCCGCTCGCAAATAGCGCGAGGCGTCGTGGGATCGATGCACGGCGAGCCAATAGCTGACCAACACAGCGAGCAACACCGGGGCCTGGACAAGCACGAACATGGCTGGGTCGTGCTGCTCCATACCACCGCCATCGGTGCACAAGGCAATGATGGCAACGCAACCGAGGTAGCACAGCCAGAGACGTTCGCTGGTTGGAGCCGGTTGGGGTGCCATGATCCGATAGTTGCTACGCGAGCGGTTGCTGCGCGTTCAAGATCGTGCGACGGACCATGGCACTACTGATGCCCTTGACCAAAGCGAAGCAAAACAGAGCCTTCAGGGTCACCACCAGGATCGAAGAGAACACGAGTAGTTCCGACGCGACATGCCCAATCAGAAACAGAAACAGCGCAGTGATCAACGCAGGAATCGGTGACTTGCGTGCCCACAGATAGAGCAGCAGAAAGATGCCCGCGACGCCAAACGGAATTGCGACCCCCAACAGACGATCTCGTTCGATCACGGCGCGATAGTCTGCCACCAACCATTCGCGACCGGAGCGCAACACACGCTCGCTGTCGGCAAGATCGGCCACCCGCGCCAACTGCGCATCACCGTGCTGCGTCACCCAGGAATACGCAATCGCACCAAACACGAGCTGCACGAGCACCGCGACCAACAACCACGTCGTAGCCCTGGCCGTATCGTCCTGCAGGCCAGCAACCTCTCGGCGGCGCTGCGAACGATCCTCTGCAGCTGCCAGCGTCGAACGCTGGGGTGCCGACGATTGCTCGTCGGCGATTGCATCATCGGAGTGCTCGCTCATGGACCCTGTAGTGGATCCTGAGCATACGCGGCGCCTGGCGCGCCCCTACTCTTCCGCTGCAGAACCGACGCGCCCGGTCGCGGGATCATCCGTTGCGATCGCCTTGCTGATCGCTTCCTTACCGTCGTAGCTCAGCAAGCGACCCTGACCGTCGACAGTCGTCTGGATGTGCACTGGTCGCTTCCACATCGTGAACAACGACTGCAGCGTCAACTGGGCCTGATCAATCTGCAGGTCGCCTCCGACCCATTCGTGCACGAGGAAGAGCTCACCGCGGTTTTCGTAGTTGCCGTCCACGACGTTGATGATCGGGTTGCCGAAGTTGGTCAACTGCTCCAGCAACTGATTCTTCACCTTGGTGTAGTCGCGGTCCACGATCACGTATTCGCCGGTCTGGCGATCCTGACCGTAGACGAACATTTTCTGGTCTTCGGCAAACTCCGGCGTGATGAACTCGTCGACGAACGTCACGTCGTTGTAGATGCGGCGCACGTCGAAGACCTTCTTGCGGCCTTCGCCAGCCCCCGTATCCCATTTGCGACGCAGCTCGGGGTCATCGCACCTCATGTATTCGGCGCCAAAGCGCCCCTTGTTCCAGCGCTCCTCGATGTCGCGGAACAACTCTACTCCCATCTTGTAGGGATTGATCTGGCCAGGCCGCGTCGCCAGCGTGCCGCTGTGCGTATCGCAGTACTGCACGATCTCGCTCGCCTCGCACAAGTGACGGGTCATCATCGTCGAGTGCCAGTAGACGGCCCACCCCTCGTTCATGATCTTGGTCATGCCCTGCGGCGCGAAGTAGTATGCCTCCTCGCGCAGCATCGCGAGCACATCCTGCTGCCAGGTGTCGAGCGGCGCATTGTCGCACAAGAACTTCAACACATCGCGCGCCGGCCGGGCCGGAAACTTGTGCGCCTGCGTCTGGCGCTTCTCCATGCGCTTCCTCTCGGCTTGCATGAAGTCGGGCGGATTGATGTAGCGGTCCATGTAGTCCTTGGCCGCAATCTTCTGCACCTCAAGGTTGCTGGACGCCGCACGCTCCTTCGCTTCCGAACGTGCATCCGTGCCGCGATCGATGTAGGGCGAATACGGATCAATCAAGTTGTCGAGCGACTGCACCACGTCGATGAAGTCCTCGACGACGCTCTGACCATGGCGATCCATGTAGCGCCGGATGCGGGCACCGTGGTTGGCCAGCACGTCCATCATCTTTCGCGACGTGTGCGCAAACCACGCGTTGTTCTTGAAGAAGTCGCAGTGGCCGTAGACGTGCGCCATCACCAGCTTCTGCTCGGTCAGCGCATTGCTGCGCATCAGGTACGCGTAGCACGGGTCGTTGTTGATGACGAGTTCGTAGATCTTCGACAGGCCATACTGGTAGCTCTTGGTGAGCTGCTCGTATTCCATGCCCCAGCGCCAGTGCGGATAACGCACCGGGAAGCCGCCGTAGCTGGCGACCATGTTGAGCTCGTCGTGGTCGACGAGTTCGAAGATGACCTCGTAGAAGTCGAGGCCGTAGCTCTTCGCGAGATCGCGGGTCTCGTCGCGAAGGGCCGCCAGTTCGGGGGTTAAGTTGCCCATGTCTGCCTGTCGTGGAGTTCCAGTATCATCGGCAGTTCCGGCTCAAGACTAAGGCGGTTTCACGACCTTCGATAGCCGCCGCGCCCCCATCCTCCGACCTGACCGGACTACGTCAATACATCTCTCTTGTGGCGTTCAGGCGAACAACTCAAGCCACTCCGTCAGATGTGGATTGGATCGTTGGTAGCTGACCACCTCTACCTCTAGTCCCGCGCCTGCATGGAGTTGCAGCGCGGCCCGCATTGCGTCAAAGATCCATGTGCGATCGTTGCCGAATGCGTCACCACCGAGCAACGTCAAGAACACCCGGCGCGAGCCAGTGCGCGCCATGTTGCGCCTCGCGGCACAAAGCGTCGCATCGTATGCAGCCTCGAGAATCAGCCGCGCAAACGGCTCCCAGCTGACCGCCGAGTGCTCTGAATACCGCACCGGCAACGCCGAGCAATAGATCTGAGAGACGTGGTGCTCGCAGCCCTCGAGCGTGACTTGCACATCGTCGTGCACACCGACCCGCAGCAAAGAACGCAGCGCGTGCCGCTGGGACTCGTCACAAACGGCGAGGTCCTCAGCGATGGCTTCGAGCCCTGCCGCGCTGGCCAGTGCATAGCCGTTCTCCATCCGCCACAAGCGACCCCCTTCATTGCCGAGGGCGCCACCCAATTCCTTGAGACAATCCATCTGACGCAGCTTGGTTTGGCCGACGCCGGAATCGAACTCGGCGAAGTAGTTGCGATAGATCGTGCCAGCGCCCGCGGCGATTGCGCAGGCAGGCCCTTGCGTGTGGTCCAGTTCGTAGCGACCCACCCCGTCTTCGGGCGAAACATCGGGCGAGACCATTTCCAGCAAGTTGAACTGCGACGCAACCTGGAACATCGCGCCAGCATTCCCAGCATCTGCGTGCAGTAAGCGCACGTCAGCAACGCGTTCGCGCACGGTGTTGCTACGCGATGGACCACCCAGTGCGGTGACTTCCTGCCACAATTGGCCGAGCATCGGTGTGCTCAGGCGACCACAACCGAACACGCGCCCGTTGGCCGTTGAGGTCATGCGATCGCCCTCGACGTGGATCGCGCGACGCACCGCTTCCGGCGAGTCTTCACTACAGCCGGTGAGCTGTTCGAACCACGTCATGCCAGACCACATGCCGGCATGCTATCCGCCCAATTCAGTTGGCAGTGATTTCGTAGCCATCGCTGGCAACGATTCCGGCCGGTGAGATGAACACAACCTGCACGTGGAATTGCACCGGGCGAACCGCGGGCGGCAGCGCGATGTGCGAGTACCCCGACGGCAGCCAGATCAAAATGTCTGGTTGTGGCACCAACAAACAACTCGTCGCGAACGGTAGCGGCGAGTTAGGGCCCCAGACAGTCGGCGTCGATTGCGTGCTGGCGACCAACAAACCCGGCGAGAAGTGCAGGTCGACACCGTCATCGGCAAACACCGGGACCGGCGGTTCGAGGCCGGCGACACCGGGCAGGCACGTGTCGACTTCCTTATGGATCGCGAGGTCGTTGTCGGGGCGGATGGTGAACGCCATGTCCGTCGTCGAGCCGCCAGACCCTCCGTAAGTCGTGCCACTCACCGAGATCGCGATTTGCAGCGGCGTCGGGCCCACGGTCAACCCTTGCACAGTCGTCAACGCGGCAGGCAAGTCCGCGTATTCGACGGTTCCGTCGTTGCCGATATCGATCGCAACCGTCGGTGGAAGCGGCAATCCCCAAGTGCTGAACACCCGCTCGAGATCGAGCTCGACCGCCCGAGTCGTTGGCGAGGACACATCCAGCACGATGCTGAATGCCTGGATGGCGGCCGAACCGAGCGACCCCTGCCCCTGCACGAACGTCTGCAAGGTGAAGCGTTCGGCCGCCGAAGTCGACTCCGTCTCCCAAGTGACGCTCGCCATCGAGAACCACCCCAACGGCTGGCCGACCACACCGGATGCCGCCATCGGGCCGGCTGGATGGTTGTAGTTCAGTTGGCCACCGACGTAGGCCCACGTCCATGCATCGATCGACGTGGCAGCCGTTGCGTTGATCGTGACACCTTGGGCCGACAGGCAGGCGCCAAAAGCACAGCCGGCGAGAAGCAACCGAATGCGGGGCGAAATGCTGATCATGGCGAAATCCAATGCCGCATGACCATAGCACACTCAGCTCAGCAACGGCACGATCCGCCGCTCAGCGGCCTTTACCGAGGAACGACTTGATCGACGGCAGGATGCCATCGCGGTCGAGGATATCCGTCGTCACGACCTTGTCGTCGCCGCGGAACGCCCCGTCGAGGTCCTTCTTGAACTGGCCACTACCGTAGGAGCTCTTGACCTGGCCGTAGCAGAACTGGTTGCACATCGGCAGCAAACTGTCCTTGAGCAAGCCGAGGCAATGCTCGGTGTCGCGCGTGCTCCAGTTGTCGCCGTCGCTGAAGTGGAACGGATAGATGTTCCACTCCGATGGCGGGTACTTGTCGCGCATGATCTGCAGCGCCAACTCATACGCCGAGCTGATCTTCGTGCCGCCGCTCTCGCGCAGGTGGAAGAACGTGTGCTGGTCGACTTCGGTCGCCGCTGCGTCGTGCACGATGTAGCGCACCTCGAGGTTCTTGTATTGATGGCGCAGCCACGTATCGATCCAGAACGCTTCGATGCGCACCATCTCTTTCTGCTCGCGCCCCATCGAACCGGACACGTCCATCATGTAGATGACGACGGCACTGGCTTCCGGTTGCTTGCGCGTTTGCAGCGCGCGGAACCGCAGGTCTTCTTTGATCGGCACGATCACCGGGTTATCCGGGTCGTAGGTGCCCGACGAGATCTGCCGCTTCAACGCCTCTTTGAACGTGCGCTTGAAGTGACGCAACGACATCGGGCCGACGCGCGAAATGCCAGTGTATCGACCAGCCAGAGTCTGCAGGTTCTTGTTGCCGCGCGGCTCGATGTTCGGCAGTTCGAGTTCTTCGCCGAGGATCTGTGCCAGGTCCTCAAGCGAAACATCGACTTCGATCGAATGCTTGCCACTTTCCTCCCCTGCCTGTCCTTCACCGGGATCGTCGCCGGGCTGTCCCGGCGCCGGTTGACCTTCTTCCCCTTCGCCTTGTCCGACTCCGCCTTCTTCGTTCTTGCCGAAGCGAAACCGCGGCAGATTGATCGACGGCATCGGGATCGACACGAAGCGCTTGCCCTGCTTGCCAATCAGCTCACCCGAGCTGATGTACTTTTTGAGGTCGCGCTTGATGCGGCCCTTCACAATGTGACGGAACCGCGTGTGGTCTTGGTCGATTCTGCGTACGGCCACGATTACTCGTCCTTGGTGTCACCTCGAGCGAAGATCGAAGCGACGTAGTTGAGCACGTCGGTCGCACTGATCTCGTCGTAGCCAAAGTCCTTCATCAGGCGGCCCTTGACGATCTCGATCTTCTCTTGCGTGTCCTTGTCGACGACGGTCGACACCAGGCTGGTCAGCTTGATCGAGTCCTTCTGGTCTTCGAACAGCTTCAATTCGAGTGCGCGGAACAGGCGTTCGTTGGTCTTGTAGTCGAACGACTTGCCCTCGATGGCCAGTGCCCCGATGTAGTTCATGATCTCGCGACGGAAATCATCCTTGCGCGAATCGGGGATCTCGATCTTCTCCTCGATCGAACGCATCAAGCGCTCGTCCGGTTCCTCATCGCGGCCCGTGTAAGGGTTCTTGACCTTCTCGTTCTGCGTGTAGGCCTTGACGTTGTCGATGTAGTTGCCACACAGCCGCGAGATCGCTTCCTCGTCGGCCGAGATCGCGCGCTGCACCTCGTTTTTGATGATCTCCTCGTATTCCTCGCGGACAACGATCAGCAGATCCTTGTATTGCTTCTTGGTCTCGGGATCCGAGATCAAGCTGTGATGATCGAGCCCTTCTTCGAGCTCGTTCATGACCATGAACGGGTTGATGCACGGCATATCGCGCACCAACACATTGGACATCTTGTCCTGGATGTAGCGCGGCGAGATGCCAATCATGCCTTCGCGTGGCGCTTCATCACGCAACTCGCGAATGTTCTCGCGGGTGTAGCCGGCGATCGCCTTGCCGTTGTAGAGCTTGAGCTTCTGCAGCAGCGACAGGTTGGCCTTTTTCGGTTCCTCGAGGCGCGTCAGAATCGCCCACATCGCCGCGATCTCAAGCGTGTGCGGAGCGATGTGCTTGCCCGGCACCTGCTTCCTGCCGAAGTCCTTCTCGTAGATCTTGACCTCGTTGCTGAGCCGCAGATTGTACGGAATGTCGATCTTGATGGTCCGGTCGCGGAACGCTTCCATCAGTTCGTTGGACTGCAGGCGGTTGTATTCCGGCTCGTTGGTGTGGCCGATGATCACCTCGTCGATGTCCGTTTGGGCGAACTTCTTCGGCTTGATCTTGTGCTCCTGGCTGGCCGTCAACAGGTCGTAAAGGAACGCGACGTCGAGCTTGAGCACTTCGATGAACTCGATGATGCCGCGGTTGGCAACACAGAACTCGCCATCGAAGTTGAACGCGCGTGGATCACTGTCGGTGCCGAGCTCGGCGATCCGGCGGTAGTTGATGTCTCCAGTCAGCTCGGTCGAGTCTTGGTTCTTCTCGTCCTTCGGCATGAAGGTTCCGATGCCGACGCGATCCTTCTCGCTGATCAGCAGTCGGTGCACCTTGACGTGGTCGAAGACCTTCGCGTAGTCGCCGTTGTAGCGCTTCAGCAGCATCTCGCAGTAGAAGCGCGAGACCGGCGAAAGGTCAAAGTCCTGGCGCAGCTTGTAGGGCGTGGCCCCCGTCTTCTGCAGGTCCGCGAGCACCTTCTGGCGGACGTCGTCAGGCAGCAACAACAGCGGTTCTTCGTTCATCGGCGACTGCACGATCTCGCCATCGATGTCCCACGAGAACGTGTAGAGCGCGCCTTCGTCGGTGCGCGAGTATTGCTCGAGGCCCTTCTTCAGCAGGCGCACGATCGTCGACTTCGACGAGCCAACCGGACCGTGCAACAACATCACGCGCCGCTCCGGACCGTAGCCGTGTGCCGACGCCTTCAGCATCGCCATCAGATCGTGCAGCGAGCGCTCCAACCCGAAGATGCCGTCCTTGCCGCCGTCAACTGGATCCGAGAAGAACGTGTAGTTCGGAACCTTCTCCTTGTCGACTTCGATCTCTTCGACGCCGTAGCTCAGGACCATGTCGTAGACGCGCTGGTGCGCCGTGCGTACGAGCCTCGGGTTCTGCTGGACCATGCTGAGGTAGTCCTGGAACGAACCCGTCCAGTGCTCGTCCTGGTATTGCTTCAGGTCGAGGGATTCATGAATCAGCCGCGTGATGTCGAGATCGCTCATGCCGTGCACCTTTGGGTCAGAAGTCCCATCCTCCATAGAGGAACTAGCCATCGTATCGGCGGTTCCTACAGCCGACATGAACGTTTTGCGCCGCAAGTGCTAACCTGACCCCATGCAATCAGGCCCTGTCCGCAAGAAGACCCGCCCCACCCTCGCCTTGTTGGCGGCACTCTCTCTGGTCCTCGTCGCCTCGCTTACTAGCTGTGGATCAAGTGGTCCGATCAGCGGGAGCTCCGCGATGGCGCACGTCGATGCGCTGCTGAAACTCGGTCCGCGTCCGTTCGGATCGGATAATCTGGCCAAAGCCGCCGATTACATCTGCGCGGAGATCAAGAAGATCGGCCTGGAGCCCAAGCGCCAAGAGGTCGAGCACGCCAAAGAACAGAAGACGATCCGGAACATCTACTGCCAGATCGATGGTGAAGACCCGGAAAACGGTCCGATCTTGATGATCGGCGCGCACTACGACACGAAACTTGCCGACGGCCACACCGACGGCGCGCACAACTTCCCGTTCGTCGGCGCGATCGACGGCACGGGTGCGCCAGCGGTGCTGATTGAGTTGGCGCGCGCGATCAAAAACGCGAAGCAAAAGCCAAAGTGCAACGTCTGGCTCTACTGGATCGATGCCGAGGAATCGATCGACTGGACCTGGAACGACGACCGCGCGCTGCTGGGCAGTGATGAGTTCACCAAGTGGATGAGCAAGAACGGCACCATGAAACGCCTGAAGGCGTTCGTGCTACTCGACCTCATTGGCAGCAAGAGCATGAAGATCGACGAAGACGGCAACTCGGTGCGCGCACTGCTCGACATCTTTGCCACCGCGGCCAAGGACATGGGCGAAAGCGCGCGCATGTATGAGTTCCCGACTGACGCCGAGAAAGCGGAATACAAGCGCCGCGGCATCGAGTGGGGCATCAAGGACGACCACTTGAAGTTCAAGGACTACGGCATCCCGACCGCATTGCTGATCGACTTCTCGCAACGCATCCCAGGTCAGGCAACGACTGGCGACCGCTTCGTGCAGTGGTGGCACACCGCCGACGACAACCGCGCCGCGATGGATCCTGACTCGCTCGCGTTCGCCGGCAACCTGGTCATGAAGGCGATGCCCGCTCTCGATGCGTTCGTCACCAAGAAGAAGGGCAAGTGAGCAAGAGGCAAATGATGCGATTGTCCCTCGTCGTGTTACTCATCATCGGCGGCCTCGGCGCCTGCATCGGTGCCGCGATTGCGACCCAAGATCCAACCGAGCAGGAGCAGAACCAGCACCTGGTTCGCATCCAGCCGTCGATCGACAAGAACAAGACGATCCCGCTGGAGGCGAAGAAGGTCCCGACCTACTTCGGCGAGAAGGCGTTCTTGCACGTGCAATCGCTGGTCGCGATGGGACCGCGCTATTTTGGTCAGCCCGGCTGGTCCAAGCAACTGACCTACATCGAAGAGCAGCTCAAGAAGGCTGGCATCGAATCGAAGCGCGACACCTGGACGGACCGCAAAGAGCTGATCACGTTCAGCAATGTCACCGCGACCATCCCCGGCAAGAGTGAACAACGCATCGTGCTCGCGTGTCACCACGACACCAAGTGCACCAGCGGCCATCCCGACAAGCAGCACAACTTCCACTTCGTCGGCGCCAACGATGGCGCGAGTGCGGTGGCACTGTTGCTCGAACTCGCACCTCTGCTGAAGAAGCGCGACAACGAGGCAACGATTGAACTGGTGTTCTTCGATGGCGAAGAAAGCCTCGACTGGAATTGGAACGAGGCGGCGCGCGCCCTGTTTGGCAGCAAGCGCTACGTCAAGCGGCACCGCGACGCGTTGCTGCTCGGTGACGAGTCGCGCATCGAAGCGATGGTGCTGCTCGACATGGTTGGGCGCAAGGACCTGCACATCCAAGAAGAGCTCTACTCGACCACCCTGCTGCGACAACTGTGTTGGTCGGCGGCCGTCGCCACCGGCAACCAGAAGCACTTCTACCAACGCGCCGAAGCGGCAGCGGACGACCACAAGCCGTTCTTGGATGTCGGCATTCCGGCCGTCGACCTGATCGACCTCAACGGCAACCCGACCTGGCACACGCCTCAAGACACCGTCGAGAACATGGACCCGGATAGCATCCGCAAGGTCGCCGACGTGGTAATGACGATGCTGCCCGCGATTGAGCAGGCGTATATCAAGACGCCCCGCCCACCGAAGTAGTCGCCCGCAAACGCAACCGTTCGCCGAAGTAGCTCCCACATGCCAGTAGTCGAGCGGCAAGGCCGCAGCATCCATCATTCTCGCGACGGCGACGGCCCCGGCATCCTGCTGATCCCCGGCCTCGGTTCGGGCGCACGCTTGTTCGGCACCTTGCCGCGCCGCTTCATGCGCAGTGGCTTCACCTGCGCCGCCATCGATCCGGTTGGCCTCGAACCATCGAGTCCGTTGCCCGGCGGCATCTTCGACTTCACGCAAGCCGCCCACGACGTGCTCGCCGTCGCCGCCACGCTGCCGCAACCGGTGACCCTGGTCGGCACCTCGCTCGGCGGCAAGGTTGCGTTATGCGCCGCCGCGATGCATAACGACATCGTCGGCAAGCTCGTCATGCTGTGCAGTTCCGCGATCCAGACCGCGCGCAGCAAGCGAGTCTACCGTTGGTTCGAACTGTTGTGCACCGAGATCGACGGCAAGCACCTCGGCGAACTGACGGCGCCATTCTTGTTCGGCGAGACGTTCCTCAACCAAAAGGCAGGCGTCGTCGACGACATCATCCGCAGCACCAAACCGAGCGCCGAGACGCGTGCGTTCATGCAAACGCAAGCCCGCGCGTTGCAGACCTTCGACGGCCAAGCCCTGTGTCCAAAAGTTGACGTGCCCACCCTGTGCCTGGCCGGCGCCGAGGACACCTTGACCTTGCCACACGAGGTGACCGCCACCGCCGCCCTGATCCCCAACGCGCAGCACCACTGCTTCGAAGGCGCCGGCCACAGCCTGCTCCTCGAGAGCGCCCAAGCCTTCGACCACGTCACCAACTTCGCCAAGTAGTTCGTACCGTGCCAGGCACAGAAGTAACACGTTCGATGGCGCCAGCTGGCGCCATCGAACGTGTTACTTCTGTGCCTGGCACCGTACCTACCAAGCTTGCACGGTTTGTTCGCCTAGGGCTTGGGAGCGGGTCATGCCCGAGCCGCCGACGCCGGTGACAACTTCGATTCCTGGTAGCGGTGCGGCGCGGAAGGTGGATGCGCCGTTGGCGCACTTGGCGTAGGTGCCGGTCCAGCGGCGGGAGACGTCAGTGACGGGGGCTTGGAAGAACGCCTTGAGGTAGTCGAGGATCAGGTGCTCGGTGGTTGCGTCGAGGCCTGGCGCGAACGGGGGCTGGTAGTCGTGGGAATCGCCAACGATCAGGCGGCCGTCGTCGCCTTGCGACACCATGACGTGGATGCCGCGCGCCAGCAATGGCTCGAACTCGCGGGCTAGTCGTTCGCGTAGTGACGGTAGCGACGGGCACGCGGCGAAGCCTTCGTAGTGCGACAGGGTCAGGCCAGCGGCGAGCATTGGGCCTAAGACGAAGCCTTCTGGCTGCGGGCCTAGCGACAGCATCTGCAGTTGGCAACGACGCATGCCGCTGTCGGCAAACGCTTCAGGCAGAAGCGAGGCGAAGTCGTCGCCGGCGCAGATGACGGTGCGGTCCGCATGGATGACCGATCCGTCGGCCAACCGCGCTACACCTGGTTCGATGTGCACGACCGGGCAACCAACGCGGACGTCGACTCCTTGCTTGCGCAGCCAGGTGTGCATGGCCGCAATCGCGACGCCGGGATCGACGTTGGCTTCGTGCGGGCTCAAGAGCGCTCCGCGCAAGCCTTCGGGTACGATGCCGGGTTGGCGATGCACAACTTCTTCGGGCGTCAGCAGTTCTAGATCAAGCAACGGGGAGGTCGCAGCAAACTCTTCCAGAACACGCCACTCGTCGTCAGCATGGGCGAGATGCAGCGAGCCGACGGCGGCACAGCGAAAGCCCGCTTCGTCGGCAATCTGTGCCCACAGTTCGCGACTGCGAAGCGCCGTCTGCAGGTCCACGCCCGGCGGCTGACCGATGGGCCAGACCATGCCGAAGTTGCGCACCGAGGCGCCGCGCGCGACGTCGTGACGCTCGCACAGCGTGACGCGCAGACCAGCGCGCACCGCGGCGATCGCGTGACCGAGGCCAAGCGCGCCGCCACCGACAATCAAGACATCCGATCGGCGTTCCGTCATTGGCCAAGCACCAACCTCGGCAGCGTCGTCAGGTCGTCAAGCAAGTGTGTGTGTGGATGCTCACGCAACTGAGCAAGGGTATGGGTGCCGCAACCAAGACCCACGATCATGCCGACGTTGGCCGCCGTGCCCGCCGCCAGATCCGCGGGCGTATCGCCGGCAACACCAACGCGGGCAGGGTCGCGCACTTGGCAGGCAGCCATCGCGCTCTCGATCAAGTCCGGTGCCGGCCTGCCCGCGGCCACTTCATCGGAGGCCACACTCACCCACTTCTGCCAGCCCATCGCCTCAAGCACGACGTTGGCCGTCTTGCGCGTGAAGCCGGTATTGAACGCAATCTTCACTCCACCCGCCTCGAGAGCAGCCAAGGTCGCGTGCGCTCCCGGCGTCTCGCGCAACGGCTCGCTCGCTGCCAACGCAGCAAACTCGACTTCGAAGCGCTCCGCCATTTCCTGTGCCGGCGCCACGTCGCGGCCGTGCTCGGCGAGCAGACTCGCGAACACCTTGGCCTTGTGCCAGCCCATGCGCGACTGCAGTTGTTCACGCGTCACGATCAAGTCGAACGCCTGCGCCGCGCGCAAGAACGAACGCAGCACGTGGTCGTCGTCGACCACGGTTGTGCCGGCAAGGTCGAAGATGAACAAGTCCAAGCTACGCACCATCACTCCCCTGATTCTTCTACTAGCTGATCACTCAACGGACAGGATCCACGTGGCGGCCAAATTCGGATCGCCACATTCCTGCATCGTGGCACACAAAATGCGCAGCGACGGCGACGGGGTAACGGAGCCACCCTTCTCAGCGGACGCCCCACCACCGATCTGCAATTCCTGTATCAGGGTCAGCGAACTCTGCATGGCGACCAGGCGAGCATCCAGCCACAAATGCACCGGCATCGGAGAACTCACATGCACGTTTCCAGCCTCGGTGATGGCAGCCGATATCTTGGCGCCCGGTTTTGGCTGCTCGACGTGCAGCCAGTAGTGGCAACGCACGGTTCCGTCCGACGGCTGCCAGGTCAGTTCCTTCGGGATCGACGTGCGGCGATTCCCGACCAACTCCTGCAGCAAGTCACGATCCGGCAAGCCGCCGTGACCATTGCCTGCAACCAACGTGAACTTGGTCGGATAACGACGGGGGTTGTCGCGCTGCAACGCTTGCAGCTGCTCTTCGAACTTCTCGCAGCGTTCACGCCTCCCATACGCAGTGTCCCTACCGCCAACCATGAATGAGAACTGCAACGAATGCAGTCCATCGGGCAACGATTGCCCAGCTGTCGGCGCCGCAGCACTAGCATGCACCGCCGCAAATCGATGCGGCAGCTTCGGACCAACCGCGAACGCACCGTAGCCACCGTGGCTATAGCCGATCGCAATCACGCGATCCGGGTTCACATCACTGCACACGACGAACTGCCGGATCAGCTTCTCGATCACCGGGTAGAAGTAATCGGCATAGAACCCGTTCCAATCGTCGGTCGGCGCCCGCAACGCGCAATACAAGTAGCCGCCCGCCTCGGGATGATCCTTGTAGTAGACCTGCATGTGCCGCCACTGCGAGTCGTTGACCTTCTTGGCGACGCCACCACCACCGTGCATTGCGATCACCAACGGCCAGCCACCTGCCGGCTTCTCGCCGACTTCCTTGACGGTGAACGGGCTCTCCTTGCCGCCAGCACGCACGCGACGAGCATCGTGATCTGCCTGCAACAACTTCTGGTCGTGCGCCTGCAACGACTGCCACACCAACTTGCGCAGCCGACGGTCGCCCTGCTTGGTCTTCAGCTCGGCATCTAGGTTGACGTCGAACGAGAACGCCGCCTTGGTCTTCTCATCCGCGGCGAAGTAGCGATCAATCTGCGCGCGCAAGCCATCGTCGGCGCGCTGCTGCGACGCGCCCGAGTAACGACTGGTCACGTCTACGCCCCAAAACTGGGGCCCCCAACCCGAACGGAACCGCTCGCCGGTTTCTTCGAACGACACCGCCCAAACCCGATGGGCACGATCCGCATCGGCACATTTCTTGGCATCGCCGACGAACCACGCGCGATCGAAACCCTTGGGATCCGGCTCGTCGGCACCGACAAAGCGCCACGCGTTGCCATCCCAGATCTCAACCCACGTGTGGTTGCCAGCCTTGTGCGGCCAGCGCACCGAGATCATGCGCGCCGGCACACAGCAGGCGCGGCACGCATCGGCCAACAAGATCGACAAGCCGGTGCAGCTCGCCTTGCCTAGCGCGATCGATTCACTCGGGGACTGATCGGCACGACGACGCTTGGTCGAGTAGTGCACGTTGACGACGTCAAAGATCGTCTCGTTGAGCTTGCGCGCTGCTTCACCGGGCGTCTTGCAACCTGCGACCAATGGCAAGAACTTCGCGACCATCTCCGGCCGCCACGACTCGCGCGTTTCGTTGGCCTGCGCATACGGAACGACGTAGTTATGAAACAGTTCGTCAGACAGCGCAGCACCCCACGGAACCGACGTGCGCACGGTCTGCGCGAGCCGAACGTTCTCAAGCAACAGCGCTGGCTGCACCTTGGCAAAGTCTCGCTGCGGCATGTGCGCCAGCAAGAACTCGTAGCTCCGCCGCTCGGCGCCATCAACCTGGTGCCACGCCAGCTCAAAACCAGCACGGGATTCGCCGGCGCGAGCCAGCAACGCATCGGCAACTTTCGACACCTGCTGCGAACAGACACTCGCCACAACCAGCGAGAACGACAGCGACACACGACTCAACATGATCGTGTTGTATCCCCTGTTGGCGGCAGCTAGGTGGGTTGTTGGCGGAAGCTAGACGGGTTTTGGTGTGCCGTGTGCGAACATCCACAAACCGGTACCGGTCGCGGTCAAGACAATGGCGAGCCACAGGAACACCATGGCGCGATGCCACTTCCGTGCTCGCTCGGTTCGCCACAACCAGATTCCTGTGGCCACCACCGGGATCGCCATCAGGCCGCCAGCCTTCGCGAACGGGAGATGAATCGCCTTCTCGTCGGCCGGAAACGTGTAGTAACTAGCCAACTGCTCGGTCAACAAGATCGTGACCGTGAGGCCAACGATGGTCAACGGTCCCAGCCACAGGTGGGCCTTGCGCTTCTTCAAGAAGCCCGTGAACAACGACACGACCAGCATCACGACGGTGGCGACAAACGCAATCCAGAATGGCACTGTCGAAGGCATGAGCCTCAGATCGTGCCCAACCGGGGCCGCGCAGGAAAGGCCTAGACCGCAGAATCGACCTCCTGCCGGTGACTACTCGGCCTACGACAGCGTGATTCGCAAGTTGGCGTCACAAATGGCCAGACCGGTGCATCCGGCACGGGCATTCAGTAGGCTCCCGCGATGGTCAAGGTTCTCGCAGACGACAGCAGCGGCAAAGGTCGTCGCATCGGCATTGCTGTCGCCCGTTTCAACGAAGTCGTCACCGAGCGCATGCTCGACGGTGCCCTGCAGACGCTGCGCGAACAGGGAGTCGCGGATGACGACGTGATCGTCACGTGGGTTCCGGGCGCGTTCGAACTGCCGACCGCGTGCCGCTGGCTCGCCCAAACCGGCAAATACGATGCCGTGATCATGCTCGGCGCCATCGTGCGCGGCGGCACCGACCACTACGATTACGTTTGCAGCGGCGTCACCGACGGCGCGATGCGCGTGCAACTCGACCTGGACGTCCCGGTTGGGTTCGGCGTGCTGACCTGCGCCACGATGGAACTCGCGTTGGCGAGGGCCGGTGGCGACGCCGGCAACAAGGGATGCGACGCTGCCATGGCCGCGTTGGCGATGAGCAACCTCAAGCCACAACTGCTGCCATAGCCAGACTGTAGGCGCGCACTTCAGGCGCCACCGAGCGACCCAGGCCCCGAGCGCATCCCCGCTGGACGCGCGACCGCGACTGCGACAACCACTTCGACCACGTGACTAGCGGCCGCGCATGAGGTAGTGTGCTTCTGCCCGTTCCTCCCGGACCTCTGTCCGGCAACCCGCTCCTTCTAATGACAGCTCCCCTTCGTCGCCGCACGCGCGCTCGTGAAATCGCCATGCAGGCGCTGTTCCAGTTTGATCTTCGTGGTCCGGAATACTCCCGCGAGCTTGGATCTTCGGTTGCCGACGTTTGCCGCACGGAGCTGTTCGCAGGCAAGGAAGCCAACGAAGATGGGCTGCCCAACACGGCTGATCGAGCCCTGAACGCCGCCGAACGGGAAGTCGTCGATTTCGCCGCGCGACTGGTCGACGGCACGTTGAAGAATCGCGATGCCATCGACGCGAAGCTGCAGGGTGTGACGCGCAACTGGGACCTTCGCCGGATGGCGATCGTCGACCGAAACGTGCTGCGCATGGCCGTCTTTGAGTTGATGCACTGCGCCGACGTGCCCCCCAAGGTTGCCATCAACGAGGCGATCGAGATTGGCAAGAAGTTCTCGACGGCCAACTCGGGTGGGTTCGTCAACGGCATCCTGGACCGGATCCGCATCGATCTGGATCAAGGCAAGGCCGCTGCCGCCAAGCAAGCGAGTGCCAACGCTGCGACGGAAGGCACTGCCGGCGCCGCCGACGCGCAAGCCAGCGAGTCGTAGCGTCCCGCGGTAGATTCCCCGCCGGTAGATTCC